>TARA_R110001592_G_scaffold64818_5_pt1 | contig 34030 bp, 19 predicted proteins | sample TARA_R110001592 | Tara Oceans TARA_R110001592 (sample SAMEA4398387) | marine metagenome | biome: Polar Biome; feature: [SRF] surface water layer (ENVO:00010504); material: water (ENVO:00002006), including particulate matter (ENVO:01000060) such as... | depth 5 m | reverse complement strand
CTTGGGGTTGGAGTACTAGTAGGTGATGGTGTAGGACTACTTGTTGGGGTTGGAGTTGGAGTACTAGTAGGCGTACTTGTTGGAGTACTTGTTGGAGTACTGGTAGGTGTACTTGTTGGAGTACTAGTAGGTGTACTTGTTGGAGTACTTGTTGGTGATGGTGTAGGGCTACTCGTAGGAGTTGGTGTAGGACTCGTTGTTGGTGATGGTGTAGGTGTAGGTGGTATATCAGTACAAACACCAGGTATACTATAATCAATAGTCGGTGAATATGCTTTAGATATAATTATCCAACAATGATTTAACCCTGGTCCTAATTTCTGTATAGAGTTGAATTCTCCTCCCATTGGACCACCACCGCCACCTACATAGGGAACGACATTTATGGTATCTCCTATATTAAAATCCTCGGTTATCTCACCATATTTTATTTCTCCTGTGGCGTAATTTTTTAATTTAAAAACATTTAAATTGTCACAATCCTCCAATCCTGTTAAGTCTCTCTCAATGTCATCTATCTCCGGCATGTCAGAACAATCTAACTTATCTTGGAAGTATTGTTGCATCTTCATGTCCATGTTTTCGAACTTTTGTTCGTCATGTCCAACTAATATACAGTCTTCAGAATCTCCATTGAAAAGGATAACTTCGGAACAATTAGTTGAAACATCATAAACTGATGTTGGACTAACATTTAAATGGTAGAACAGATCTCTAGCACAGTAATCTAAATCAACCTTAAGAACTTCGATAGGAAAACCATGTTCATTAAAAATATAGTCACCACTCTCATAGTACCCAACCTGATAAGTACAACAAGGGTCTGTAGGATCTTCTGGTCTTGGGTATAAGTCTTCAGGATATTTTTCAATAAACCTCCAATTGTCTCCCTGAGTACCATCTGACATTGTTTTGGTCATTACCCATAACCTTGTATTAGGTAAGAAACTAAACCTTTCATTTATTTTGTTAACTTTAGTGGAACCTAAACAGTCTTTGTTCTCAACCGTTACCACCTTATAGTCGTAAGAGAATGAGTACCCACTAATAACCGCATCATTGTAGTCTTGAGATGAGAAAGGACAGTCTTTATAAACACCAGAAAGTAATTCATCCCCTATCACAACATTTTCAATGTTTATTTTTTCTAAGGTATTGTCATCTAAGTAAGTTTGTATTTGGTCCCAACTTGTATTTCCATCAAGTACAACACCATTATTAACTTTTATAACTTTAGTATTTTGTTTAAGACCATAATCGAATGTTGGTCTATATTGTACGATAGGTTGTAAGGTATAACCCGAGTAATTATCACAGAAAGTGATACCTGATTGACTATTAAGTGGATCACTACTGTCAGGATTAACTCCCTCAGCATAAGTATCAAATGAGTATTGTAAATAATGACTTCTCGATGTAGTAACATCATCACCATCGACAGGGTCCCATTCAAACTTTTGTTGTAATCCCTCTATTCTTATTTTTTGATCACAATTCGCCGCATCTGTTATTGATATGTCGATAACGTCATCTTCTCTAACATTGTTAACAACGAAAGTACATCCCGAAACATGATCAACCGTATATGTGTGACCACTAATTGATTCGTTATATCCACCAACACAGTCAATGAATATATTTAATGGCCATGTCGTATTAAATGGTGGACAATCAGTACATATGTCTCCATCATCGATAGTATCCTCGTTACCAAAAGTAACACCTGAAACGTCAAAATACACATCCTCCATTAAAATACAATCATCCTCATCTTCAGGTAATGTATAGAAAGTATTAGGTCCATAAACCTTAACCTTAGGATCACATTGTGTGGATCCCGTTAGATATGTTGACTCCCAATAAAAGTCGAACGTACTTAAATCTAAACAATCTAAATCTGCAGGAATATATTGATCCCCACTGTAAGGATAGTTAGGGTTGACAACATATAATTGTGTGTCGTACGTGAATGGTGTAATTCTTATTTTTTCAATACCATTACTGTCAGTATAAAATTCGTGAGAAACTATAGGAACACTTTCGTATCCATAATTTTCACCATTGGACCCTAATTCACTATTAAAGACTTTTTCTATACTTTCGTTTTCATCGGTTGTTTCTGTATTACCAGTAATTCTCAGGTATCCCTCCCCACCCGCATGGTTATTAATAGTATCATAACCCGTATAAGATGTTTTGGTAAAATATTTTCCATTTATTTGAGAAAATATATTATTAACGGCATTAGTCCATTTTGGATCTAATATTTCCCTGTCAGGGTTTAAATTACATTTAAAATCACATAGTAATGGTAAATGTTTTGACCCGTCGAAAGGTATTCCTTTACCATCTCCTCCAATAAATGTTACATCATTAATTGTTGTACATTCAGACGTAGATACAAATGGATCAAATAATTCACCACCTGTTAGTGTGATTGGGGAAGATGCCGTGTAAACCTCTCCCATTAAAACTATCTTTAGAACATATGTTACTCCACTTACTACAGTTAATCCTCTAAATAGGTCTTTATCCCCTAAAATATAAACTTCTAAGTCTTCTTCTATGGAGTGTTCAAAACCTAATTTAGGATATAAATTATCCTCGACTTGTTCAATAGTACATGGTTTTAAATAATCGTGTTTAGATCTACCAATACGACTATTTTCTAAGATGTTACCTCCTGTCCATAAAGTTGTTGCGGGTACAAACTGTTCTATTATTTCCACCCAATGTGTGCTCATTCTGTTAATGAACTCATTAACTGTTGGGAAACTGTACGGTGTACTAACTTTTTCTAAATACCCCCAATATACATCCTCTAATTGAATGTAAGATTTTTGGTATTTAACAACATGTGAATTACGTATTTGTTCATTCAATACATTGTCCATGTATTCTGCAAACGTAAAACCTGTCTGTGGTTGAAGGGTTTTTAACCCAAAACTAACCTCTAAATCTCTCGATTTTCTATATACATCATAATCAATACCTTGTGCCGATGACAGGTAAATTTGTATGTTTTTTCTATTTAAAGTTTTTGAATCTACATCTGATAGTAATTCTGTTTTATCATTATCTATCGTGTTGTGTAGTTCATGTCCATAATCTAACCCGTAAAACTGTCGATATAAATCAAAATAGTCTTCACCATAGGTGTAGTCCTTATTTTTTGTTTTTATAATTTTAGGATTAGATAGTAAGTTGGAATTCTGAGTATCTAGTTCAGTGGATGATCTGTGTTGTAGTGATATTTCATACCAACCCGAACCTTTTTGAAAGAATACATCGTTGTTCTCACTTACAATCTTTTGTACATCACCATATTTTGTCACACCCGTTAAAACTATTGGGTATTCGTCAGTTTGATAAACCGTAGAACCTGTTGTAGTTACTCCTGTGTAACTAAATGTTGTAGGTTGTATTTGACCCACAGTGAATGTTTTTTCTAACTGTGTTAGGTCATAAATGTCACTATCGATGTCTGAAGAAACCTTCTTAACATCATCATATTTGTATACTTGTTCGTTAATCTTAATTAACGGTTCAGGTGCCCCAATAAATCTTAAGAAAAATTCAATAGATTTTCTTGTACCTTTTGATTTATAGATTCTTACAAGATTAATAACTAATCTTCTATAAAATTCCGCCTCTGCCTCAACCATATTCATTCCAAGGTTGTTACCTTCGAATTGACTATCCACCCTTGAGTAAAGGGTATCTTCTAATGTCTTCTCATCAAATAAATTTACGGAATCTAATCCAAGAGTATTTGAGAGATTCTTTAATAATACGTCAGGAATATTATTGATCTTATCATAACTCACATTTCTCATGTATGCTATGTTGTCTATAAATTTCTTAACAGAATCAAACCCACCACCATAAATCTGAAACATTGAGGACATTCTTTGGTCTTCAGTGTCGAATTCATTTAAGGATGCTGTGGTTAGGAATCTTGAAATTAAATTAGATTTATATTGATCAACCTCGTCACCTATAGATTTTAGAGTTCCAAGATATGTAAGATATTCAGTACCTCCAATTTTTATATTCCAACCGTCTTTAAACAACGGCCAAGTAATTTTAGTAGTTGAAGTTTCTGTTTTTGAACCGTCCAAAGAATCTTTTGGTAGTTTAAACTCCGCAGTATATTTGGGTGTGGACTCTCTATCTAAGATTAAACTTTCTAAATCATCTAAACTCCCGAAAAATTCCTCTACTGTCTGACTGATTGGTCTTATAAGAAAATTGTCACTATATGTCGTACCTGTAAATGGTTTCCCACTAACTTTTAAAGTTATAAGTCCGTCATTACCCGCTTTAGTATAATTTAATATGTTATAGTCAACCTCATCAATAATAAGGGAATACTTAGAATAATTCTCAAAGAAATTTTTAAATTCGTTATTAACCTCGGGACTTACATTACTTAAAGGTTTTTCAAGTATTACCTCTAATGGGTTAAATATTTTTGATTTTTCAAACTTAAAAGTGGTTGTTCTTGCTTTAAGATCGTAGGTTATGTTCTCCGCAGTATATTGTGAGAATGATACTGGTGTTTCTTTATCAATAAAGAAACCAGCGGGGAACTGTTCTACTATGTTACTAACCGATGATGATAATCTCTTAGATAAAGACCCAAACAACGTCTTATCTCCCGAATCTTTGTTTTGTCTAAATTTTACTTTACCTTCTTTCTTTACAGATCTCCCCGACTTTGTTTTAGGTGCCACGGTTTCTTCTTTAAGATCCTCAATTGTTAAGAATTCAGAAAAAGGGACCGATGTAAAACTCTTAGTGTCTCTTTGGGGTATTGTTTTATCTATTGAAAAGTTTGTCGCAGTCAGTTGGCTTGACCCGTCAGTAATTTGATTACCAATTAGATTGTCATTAAAGGTATCCCTTCCGCTTGCTGATTGACTTGGAACTTTTCTTTTCGCCATTATTCAGTGATATCATCAAAGTTTTTAGTTTCATCAATGTCGTCCCTCTCTTCTCTCACTTCGAAAAGTGTTTCATTGAACTCATCTCTCACTTCAAACAAGTTAAATTGTTTGTAGATATTGTTTTCTCCAGTATAAATCGTATATATTCCGTCAGAAATAGATTTCGTCTGATTACCGTAGAATGCATATGCTAATGTTGTTTCATCATGTTCTACCATATCCACCTCAATCGTTGTGGGATTGAAAAATGTATTTGATAAAATTATGTTTTGAGATGGTTCCCCTATAAAAGGTACCGTATTTGGTCTATTTGATGGTGCTGATGACGGGGTTACAGTTAAGAACAACAAATTAGTCGTTTGGTCTGTATACTGATATCTTATTGCCTTCTGAGTTGTACTTGTCAGATTTGATGTAATTGGGGTACAGTAGAATGAAGATGTAACTACCCTGTAAAAATTGGGGGTTTTACTTCCATCACTATTCAGATACTCAACTCTATATCCAACCAACCCTTGTGGGTTAAATTTATTTCTATCTGTAGAAGGTACATTACTTAAGTCAATTATAAGACCCCTTACTGATGGTAGTGCGGCTAACACCCCACAATCAGTTATGGAAGTTCTTATCTGTTTAGGTCTAAGATGTAAGGTATATATACCTAACTCATCAAAGTCCGCTGTGTCTAACTTTAAATTATATAACCCCCCTAAGATTTCGGCATCAGGTGCGTTCGGTGCGTCCGTCGTATCTGAATTGTGATAGATAGGAGTTAATATATCTTCTGAATTTAATTTTTTAAATTGTACAGGTGCGGTAGACGTTCTACCCGAGACGTAATGATAGAAAATTTCTACGTCTGCTGGTGACACATCTGCCGGTCTAACTGTTCCATAACTACCTACTGCCATATCCTTTTAATTAATAAATATTATTCTATTGTTTTTTAACTTGGAAAAATCCATTTCCGTAGATATCTATTTCACCTACGTTATCAATTTCTCCTAATCTTAGGTTCATTTCTAAGACTCCTTGCTTACCTCTTTCAACAAATACATCAGAAAAAATGGTTGGTTCGTCAATAAAACCAATGAAATGTTCGTTCCTTGTTAACATCTCATTAAAGACCTCTTCTTTTTGATAATCACTCGTTGTTCCCGTTATTGTTGTTATTCCATCATCATAGTCTTTATACGATAAACTATCTATCGTATACCCTGTATAACTACCTACACCGTCGGTTCCCACCGTTGTTCCTTGGTAAGTAGTTTCCCCATATCTCTTTAACTCACTCAATCGACTTCTTCCTTTGGCCGCAAAATATATCGGACCGTCTGAATCTTTTTCAACATAATCTAAATCATTTATGTAGTCTTGCGTAATTGTTACACCCGTAGTGTATGGTAAATTAAATGGTCCAAATGATCCGTTAGGATTAGTGACCGATATATCTTTAGGTACTGTGATTTTTTTTGTTATTTTATTCTGAGTCCAATTATTACTTAAACCGATAGACACATTATAAATACCCGCAGAAGAAAATGTATGTTGTTTAAATTCGAGATTATTACTAAGACCAACACCTATGGTCTCTACCGTACCGTCACCCCAATCAATAGAGAAAGTTTCATTCTTAATTATTCTTAGTGCGTCCCTGTTAACTGAATTATATAACCTAATTGTGTTTCCACTTGTATATACATAATTAAAATTTGTTATCTGTTCTACTTGTTCGATATCCCCCTCGAAACCAACCATTCCACCCATCTCATATCCCTTACTATTTAGATATATTGGTAAATGGTGTGTCGTTCCAGTAATCGATCTTAATATTTTATAATAATTTTTATCCATAATTAATCGGTTGAGGTATTAGAATCATCAGGTCCTGAAGCGGGAGGTGCGGTTGGGGTTGGGGTAAATGCTTCGGGAATTTCATAAAACTTTATTGGGTCTCCACTCATTCCTTTTCTACCTAAAACAGATGTTCCGTCGTATTCTGAAATTGTATAATGATAAGTAGGTATATCCGACCTATTCATTTCAACTTGGAAGTATAGATCTTCTTCTTCTGTTACTGTTGGTGTATTTGTTATTTGTTTATTGGCAAATTGTATTTTACTACCATCGAATGAGTTATAAAACTTCGCCGACATATAGAAAGTGGTTCCCGTGAGTTCGGTCTCTTCTAAAACAGTATCGTCATGAAACCAAAAAAGATACATGTTCTCTTTGTTTCTCATACTTGACCCGAAAAATACGGGTACATACATTTTTTCAAACTTATTGGTAAAACTTACTCTTTCACCAATTGCGGGTGCTAAGTTTTTTGCAAAAACCAATCTTCTATTGGATCTGTTAGGTGGTTCATTGTTTGGTGTTTTATAAAACTCTAACCTAAAAAAACTATATTTTAGGTTTGCCATTAATTTATCTGTTTGGCTAATACCTACATTCATATAATCTAAAGTGTAGTTGTTTGATGGGTCCTTAAAGTAAAAGTGAAACCATATATCAGTCTGTTCCACACTACTCACGGTAGTTGTGAAAAGTGATGCCGAACTTGTTATTGACGCTGAAAGTGGTACATCATCCCTACCATCATCTGGAAGTGCGGGTGCCGAACCATCAACATAACCCTCTGTGGACGTGTATGGTTTATGAATATACCTATTAGTCTCATAGTTCTCCACAGGGTTAATAATATCCCTTAAAACCTCATCCTCATACGATTGGAAATTCTCATCCCAACCCGCATCGGTTTTAAAGTTTTGTTCCTTATTAATTAATAAGTTCTTATTATTTTGGTTAAATCTAATTTTCATCTAGCACAGTCCGTCGTTATCCTCAGTGAAATTAGTGAGACCATCATTTTTATTCATAAATGTCTCTTCATTTCTAAGGTAAAAGTTTATGTCAGATTTGACGTAATGTTGTCCATTTGTGAATGGGTGGTTTGTACCGAACCCATCAGGATCAACATAACCATGATCATATAAATCTCTCCATTTCCATAAAACCCTATATTCGTCGTAAACGGAATTCTCGGGTAGTCCATATATTTGATTCGTGTTAGCCGTTTCCACGTATGGTGACAGTTCTCTTAATTGAACCCTTTGATGAGGTTGATAATATAACCCTAAGGGGTTTGTAACCGTTGACCCCACACTTGAATCTATTTGTCCGTGATTAAAAATGTTAAAATCAATTGTGTATTTATGAAATGACTCAGATAATATGGTTTCTTTAAAATCTTCTTTATTGTATTCCACAAATGCACCTAACATATCATCATCTTTCTGAACTTCAGTACCTTTTGTAAATGTAAAACCACTATTACTAAAGGTGGTTGATTGTAATCCCGAATCTGACCCTGCGAATGAAGTGTCAAAGTGGTTATCCACCCAATTATCATGAAAATGAAATTTATAACCATGTCTTGGTGGGTACTGAAAATATCCATTACCATTTTTAAAGACCTTTGTTACATACACATCTGTTATTGTGTATCCTAAGTTATTTATTAGACCATTTATATCTATCTCATCTTTGAAGTGAAATAAAACTGTTTCGGGTCTATTTTGTACTGTATACACATCGTTCCTGTTGTCCGCAGTCTCAAACTGAAGTTTTCTCTCTATTTCAAAAACGGGTGTTTCAAAACCTGTCCTATCAATTATACAATCGTCAGTATTTGTAAGTATTTTATGTTTATGGACATAATACTCGGATGTTGTTCCTGACATCCTTAGTTTATCTATACATCTTTTACCAAAAACAACTCCACTCATTGTTTGTGAGTTTAAAAGTGCCGATTTTTGTATGATTAGTGCGTATTTCTCAGAGTCAAAAATTTCATTACCTACTGAAGATATTTGAAATATTCTATCCAATTCAGTACCACTACTTATTGAAGTTCCCGAAACTATTACATATTCCCCCTGTTTCATATTATGGGGTATGGGACTTATAAGTTCATAGTAATTAGGATAATCAATAACTCTAAATGGTACTCCGTTAGATGCAGTAAAACTATACTCGGTATCACCCGATAGGGTATACTTCATTTGATGCGTTGGGTCTTTATCGTAGACATATGATAAGAATACGTTCCAATTAGTAGATGCTGACTCTATCTCATTTATTGCCCTGTGTGTGGTGTCTCCTGTTAAAGTTATGTTGGGACTATAAGTTCCCATTGTACTCCCTGTCGGAGTGGAGATTTCCCTAACATAATCGTTTCTAATGAACGCAAATTCATTATATGGTAAGTACCCCGTAAAATCAGCATCAAGTCCATCACCAATAACATAAAGGTTATTCTGTAAAGGTTCATAAGTGGTTGTTCCACTATAGGTGTTTCTAAACACCATATTCATTTTACCGTAAATTCTATATTTGGTACTTTCATTACGTTCCTTTCTATAAAGTTCGGCAATATCCAATACTATATTTTTGTCACCCTCCCTTAATAAACTCTTATCTTCTTCAAAATTTATTCTTAAAGTTAAATCTTCTGATTCCGCCTTTTTATAACGTTTACTCGGTAATACTATTTTCTTTTTTATCATAGTGGACCGAAGTTTTTAATAAATTTATTCCAAGAACTTTTACCCGTCCTTAGACCAAAGTAAAAGAAGAAAGGCCCACCAAGTGGAACCTCATTTGGTGAATAATTATCGTCAGAACACTCACGGAATGGTGGTAAAATACTACCATCATAATAATGACTATTTATAACCTCTGTAGGTGGTCCACCCGCATCACCGTACGGATCTGGCTCCATTAAACCTGTAAAGTCCCATCCTCCTTGATATTTGGTTGAGTATATTGTATTTCTCGACCAATCTTGGGTTTCTGAATTGGTAACAGTATACGTAGTCTCATTGTTTGAATTGGTACCGGTCGTTACAAGACCACCAAATCCGTCACCTTTTTTATCCCACCTATAATATGGAATGTCTTGAGCCGTTTCGGTTAAATTACCCGCTGCGTTTATGCATATTCTAAGTAATGTACCATCTTTTTCAACAATTGCGGTGTCTTCATCATCTTCAGAAAAACGAAAGTTTAAACTTAGTGGTCCAACACCATCAAAATACTCAGCCCCATTAACAGGGAAGTAGGGACTATCTTGGTCCTCATCGTCGTACCCGTATATTCCAAGTTGAGAGTTGAAATTTAATAATTGAACAATATCTCCGTCCATTGATCCATTACCCCTTTTATCAAAAAGATCTTGTACTTTTAGTTTTCCTCTTTCTTTGACCTCTTTAGAGGATATAACCCACTCCATTAGGTCGTTTATGTCTTGGTATGATGTATTTCCAATACTCTTAGATACTGAACAATTTACATCCAATTCAGGGTCCACACATATTTCCTTAATGAACATGTTTCTTGGTCCTAAATCCATAATTGTTGTTGGAAATAATATTTCGGGGTCATTCTGACCGGCTTCTGTATTCCTACCACCAATAAAATTGGTACCATCATATGGTGTTGACCTATAATAATAATGTACACCAGTGTGATCCTCTTCACGATGTATAACATCTTTACAATATTTCGCGTTGTTACCCCCTTTTCTTCTTCTAAATTGGAAGAAGTATAATGACCCATTTAACCAACTATTACTAAATGTGTATGATGTTATACCCCCACACATAAGTTTTCCAAGTAACTTTCTTCTTGAGTAGTTTAGAATCATTGCTCTATTTTTACCCGCAGCCGCAATTAAAGTATAGACACCGTCTCTAAATTCCGAGTTTCCCGATGCAGTACCTGAAGGAAGTCCCGTTTCTCTATCTTGCGTGTAACCTTCCTTTATTCGACATCTTCTCATAGTATATGGGTCACCTGTTTTACCCGCTTCTTTAGCCCATGCACTAATTGATGCCACGATATCAAATGCTGGTGGGGTATAGTTACACGGATCTTCAGTGTCTATAAAGATATCGGGATAAGTACTTCCTTGTGTTCCTTGCCCAATCCAATAATTATAGTCGTTTGTTCCTCCCGAATTATTCACAAATGCCCTTAAATTCATATCATTATCTGGATCGTAAATAGTATCATACTTAGAACAACCAGATTCTTCCAACTCATTTGAAGTTGTATTTATCTGTTTTTCAGCGTAAAAATAGACGGTGTGAATAGTAATTTGATTTTGTGCGGATAATACAGTACCGGGGAAGTTATCAGTTATAGTTCCACTCATATCTGTATTATGATAGTCATAGTAAGTAGTGAATAAATCATACGCAAGTCCATCGTATCTTCCAGTAATTGAACTATTCACCGGATTATCAGACCCATATCCAATAAATCGATAAGAAAATACGGTCGGCGATGTCATTACATAATCTCCTGTATTGGGATCATAATATCCTTCTTCTGGCGCAACAATAAATTTTATAATGTAGTTTTTATCAGGATGACCTCCCGTTATATTTAAATTCAAATAGTCAGGAGCCCCATCTGAAGATCCATCGTTTGGGTCATATAGGTGAGCAGTGGTTAGATTACTATTTACCGCTGTTAGACCTAAACTATTTACAGTTGATTCCAATCCACTACTAGTAGTATTACTTGGGTATAAAATGGTATCTCCATTATTGTCCACAAGAATTATTTCGTATGTATCCCCACCAGGGGTTCCGTCACTACCCGTTAGTGGATCTTTTGAACATTCATAACAGTCGGGATAATTAATCAATTCTAAATTTCTAATTGTTGCAATTTGAATTTGTCGTCCGAATCTGGCAACGTTTCTTGCAGTATTCCTGAAAGGTCTAACCTTAACAACAGGAATTTTAATACCATAAAGGATTTCAGCAATATCAAATATAAACTCAACGATGAAATCAAATGCGAATTGAGTAATAATCAAATAAAGTCTTTCTAAAAAATTTAAGATGGTTGTGATTAGAAACTTAAATTTGTGATTTCTAACCGCATCGGTAATTGGGAAGTACTCATTATTATTTGAACAATCTTCTTCGATAGAAGGTTGTATTTCTTTAATTCCAATGAAAGATTCGTTTCTATCTCTCGCAAAGAACGGAAACGTTTTTTCACCCCAAGATTTATTGTGGTATTGATTGATGAATGAAGAAACGGTGTAAATTCTATTATACCTAAAAGAGTAGAACATGTCGTTTGCAAATCCATTATTATTAATTCCCGTAATGTCATCATGTGAGTCGGAAGGATAATCATCTAAATTATCTGAGAACGGATATGCTTTAGGATGAATGTTACCACTTAATTGGTGTTCCTTTAGTTGAGGTATTAAATATTTTCCCCTATATTGTTTCCTTGCACCATTGTCATTTTGCATTGAAAGTCTAAATCTGTATGTTCCTCTTGTGGGAATTCCTCTTTGGGTATCTTTAGTTTCCACTAATTCACCGAATTCGTTTGTGATTCTATACCCCATATTCATAGGAACCCTAAAAAAGAAATTACCCTCCTTATCTATTTGAGAATCCAATTGTAATGCTTCCAATATTGGTCTCTCGTAGTTTGGTGTCCCGTCAGTATTTTCTTCATAATATCCTGAAAATCTAATAGTTTCAATATCCCCCTCAGCCGAAATTAGTCCACATTTTTCACCCATTTGGTTGTCAACATTACATCCAACCCTCACAGAATCTTTTCCTGAGTCGGTAAAGGTTCCACCCATCATAATTGAATATGGTTCTATCCTAATACCTTGATCAGATAAGTCATAATCTGTTCTTGTGATACCTATTTCACATAAATCCTCATTACCCCAAAAAGGGTAAACTTCTAAACTTTCTTCAAAAGTTAATGTTTGTGGTAAACTACCAATATCAGAACTACTTCTAAATGAGTAATTGTTTTCAAACTTTTCTTCAGAAACCCCCTCATAAATAAAATCATAAGGTACTAATGACTGACACCCCATGTCGGATAAATCCACATCTACATGTATTGTTTGTTTACCAACAGGAACTCCCCATATCATAAAATCACCAGCATCATTAGTCTTTACAGTGTACTTGTAATATTTTTCATAAACATATAGTTCTTCCTCTCTTGTTAAAATATCTTCTTGGTCGGGGAATGTTCCTGTAGGTGTATGTCCTGTGTGTTGTTTTCTTTTTGGGAATAGATTGTACTTGTATCCGTCTGTATTTGTGTCCTGTGTTAATTTATATGGATAAAGTGCAGACACTACAGGATCTTGTTCATCAACATCATCCAACGGTATAAAAATAGACACCCTTGCATTTGCAACACCAAATCCTTGGTTTGCACTGATTCTACCACAAACAACCCCATAATCAGCACAAAGAGATGTGTATGCATCTTTTTGACTAAATTTGAGTGAAAGTATTTCTAATAAATCATAATCTTGTTTTAACTCTACAGTCAATTTTTGATTATCACCTATTTCAGTACGTATTCTGTGTTTCTGCATCATATCATATAAATAGATTGGAAGATAGTTTCCCTTAATTAATAATAATACGGAAAAAGAATTTTAAAATGTAGTGGAACCTAAAGATTTAACCCTAATTTTTATATCTTTATTAGGGAATCTAATTTGAAAAATCTGGTTACTCTTCATAAAAATTGTTGAATCTGATTGTGCAACTTGTTTCGTTACTTCATCAGTGTATCCTTGACTTACTTCCGCAGTGGAATATTCTCCTCCCGTTTTTCCGAAAACTCTCAACTCAACAACATTAACAATACCTGAAATGTTTGATATTTCTTTCTGTAAACCACCCACAAATAGTGGATCTCCCATTTTTCTTTTTTCTATGTTGAAAAATGATGTGGCTTGAGTAACAACCTCTTTAAGTATATCTGTCTGATTAATGTTTTTATCCACCAATAAATCGATTTCTAACCCTAAATCAAGGACTTCTCCACTTTGTATGTCAATATAGTCATTAATCATCCTATAGTTCGTTAGATACCTTAATATGTTGTTTTTAAGTGTTGTTGAGACGGTATCGTTTAGGTTACCCTCGTCATCGTAAGAAAGAAGTTTTATTTTAACTTTATTGTCTTCTTCCATAACGTTCACTTTTGCGGGTGCTCCGTACGTAGATGGCATGGTCTCTATCAAAACCTTATAATCATTAAGTGTTACCGCTCTATCTTGAGCCGCAAAATTATATCCGACCATATGTCTAATCTCCTCAATTGTGGGTTGGTCTGAACCACCCACCGCAGGAGTTACATTGGTTGCATTTAATGAACGTATTACTTGACTGTTCACATTCCCTAATGGTCCCGTTACATTAAACTCAACGTTTTCAACACTAGTTATTACATTAACACCAAGATTACTATTTTTACCTCCACCCACTCTATATTTCACAAATACTGTTGAATTTTTCTTAGGTGTTGACCCTAACGATAGGTTATTTAAGTATGAACCTAAATTGACCTTTAACTTACCTTCATTGAATTGGTCTAAGTTATCAAGTGGATCGATATTACCAGATCCAAAAGTCACCGACATATACCCTTCAGGTGTATATTCTGAAATAAATTTATTTGTTACTCTCTTATATTCTCCTGCAGTGAAATTATCTGTATCTGATGTCTTAGTTTTATTTGGAAGAAACACTTTATCCTCCATTAAACTTTTAACTTCATACCATCTATTTTTCTCATCCTGAAATTCAGATGTTGAGGGGTTAGATGTGAAGTTAGTACCTTCTTTATGTATAATTGATGTTACACCTAAAACATTTTGTTCGGGTAAAAACAATTTTAAGAACGGTTTTTGGTCTTGTGCTCCAATTACCCTTCTAAAGACTCTTGAGACACCGTTAACCACTGCGTCTCTTTTAGTGATTGTATATGATACTAATTTATTATTACTATCAAAATTTGGTATTTTTAGTCTGTTTGGTTCTCCCTTACTATTAAATGGACTTGAGAAGTCAATATCTTCAATAGTTTCGAACGTTTGTCCTCCACCAGATACTTGTGCTCCCGCTTTGAGTATACCCAAATATCTTTCGTCTTCCTTATCCCCCCTTACAGGTACGTTTACTGAAAAATCAGACAACGCCACTGACGGACGATTACCAGGTACATTAATACCGTATGTTTTTGCAATATGAAAAAGTGACCTTCTTTGTTGTGCAAAGTCTAACATTGTTTCTTGCCATACCCTATCGATGTGGTAGTGTAGATTATCACCTATTGCGGCGTTAAGATCTAACATCACCGAATAGATCGATGCGTCGTTAGTATTCTTTATTAAATCGGGATAAAAGTCCTTAGTTAAATTAACCAATTCCTCCCTTAATCCTGCGAAGTCTCTTTTAGCGTATGATATTTTTTTTGCCATCTTATATGTTAATTATTATAAAATCTGATGACGAAAACGCACCATTATTAACTGTGTAATCAATTTTAACTTTTGCGGTGTATGGTTTAGTTGATTCATCCGCAAGTCTAAATAATCTTTCGTCATCTTCTTCGTCCACCGTTGTTACGGGATCGGAATCGTCTTCTGAAGAAATTACCTTAATTGAATTAATATCGAGATTTGGTAGGTACTTCTTACAACCTTCCCTTATTTCTTCCTCGATTAAATTAAACGTAATCATATCATTTTGATCAAAGATGTATTCATATATTCTTGTCCCGAAATCAGGTAGATAATATCTACTACCCCTCTTTGTAAGAATAAGGTGAATAAGGTTTCCCCTAACCTCCCTTTCGGGGGTTGTACTCATTTTTAAATAATCTCCTGTCAGACTTTCTCCGAAGGGAAAGTCAATTCCATATGTTACTGCCATACTAATAAATATAATCAATACTAAAATGATTGTAAATAAAAAACCCACCTTGATGGTGGGTTTAGAAAATAGGGGGTAAAAAGATGATTAAAAAACTTTATGACCCACATCCTTCACACTCAAAAGGTGAGTCATCAGGTCGTATTGTTGGTTGTGAAACCATTTCTAATTCTTTATTATCACTTATTAATGAATTAGAAGTCGGCATAGAGTTGTTCTCAATTACTTCTTTTTGGGGTTCCGATTCCACCTCAGGTGTTTTTTTCTTAGATGTACTTACACCTAAACCTTTAAGTGGGTCAACCGCAGATTTTGTTCTTAGGTAATACATTCCTGTTTTTAAACCTAAGTTCCATCCGTGTAAATGTGCGGCTAATAACTTCGCCTTTGTTGCGTTACTTATAAAAAGATTTAATGATTGTGATTGATCAATGAATACAGATCTTTTCGCCGCCATGTTTAGTAATGTTTTTTGAGACATTTCCCAAACAGTCTTATATATTTCCTTTACATCGACAGGGATTTCAGGAATATTCTGTACAGACCCATTCTCCATTATAAGTTTGTTCTTAATCTCATCGTTCCACAAATCATTTTCCATTAAACTCTGAACAAGGTGTTTGTTAATCACAATAAACTCACCACCTAATGTTCTTCTTGAATATAGATTGGATGTAAATGGTTCAAACGCCTCATTGTTACCTAAAATTTGTGCGGTAGACGCTGTCGGCATCGGAGCCAATAAAAGTGAATTTCTAACACCAAACTTAACCACCTCTTTTCTAAGTGATGTCCAATCCCATCTACCCGATAAATCTTTATCTTCTAATCCCCACATCTGATATTGGAAAATACCTTTTTCAATAGGTGATCCTGAAATAGATTCATATGGTCCAAATTCGGAAGAAAGATCTTTAGATGAGGTCATTGCCGCAAAATATATAGTTTCAAATATATCTGTTTGAAGTGTGTCTGCAATCTCAGATTCAAAAGGAATTTTAAGTATACAAAATATATCCGCTAAACCTTGTATTCCTAACCCAATTGGTCTGTGTCTAAAATTAGACCTTTCAGTTTCTATTGTTGGATAGAAATTTAGATTGATGACATTATTTAAGTTTCTTACTACCTGATAAACATAATCGTATAATAGATCATGATTAAACTCACCGTCTACAACATATTTTGGTAATGCAATTGATGCTAAATTACAAACCGCCTGCTCGGTAGGGGAACTATATTCAATAATTTCCGTACACAAATTAGATGATTTAATTGTACCTAAATTCTTTTGGTTTGATTTAGAATTAGCGGCATCCTTATATAACATATAAGGTGTACCTGTCTCAATTTGTGCCGTTAATATTGCGTCCATTAGTTTTCTTGCCTTAACAACTCTCCTACCTTTACCGTCTTGTTCGTATTTCTCATACAACTCAGTAAAGTCTTTAGACTCAGGTGAATCATAAACATCCGATAAACCAGGTGCTTCGTCAGGTGAGAATAAAGTCCAATCCCCATCTTGTTTAACCCTTTCCATAAATAAATCAGGAGTCCACATTGCAAGAAATAAATCCCTTGCTCTCATTTCTTCCTTACCGTGATTTTTTCTTAGGTCAATAAATTCAAAGACATCTGCATGCCATGGTTCAAGGTATACTGCAAAAGAACCTTTTCTTTTACCACCTTGATTAATCCATCGTGCAACCTCGTTGTAAGTTTTCATCATTGGTAATAACCCATCGGATTCGCCACCAGTACCTTTTATGTACGAACCTTTCGCTCTCACATCATGAACATGTAAACCAATACCACCAGCCCATTTAGAGATATTGGCAACATCCTTAACCGTATCAAACAATGAATCTATATCATCACCTTTATTACCTATAAGAAAACAAGATGACATTTGTGGTCGTCTTGTACCCGCATTAAATAAGGTTGGTGTTGCATGAGTGTAGAAGTGTTGAGACAAGTCATTATATATCCTAATCCCCTCTTCAATATCACCGTTACATATTCCCATTGCAACCCTCATATACATATATTGGGGTCTTTCAACTATTTTGTCACTAATTTTTAATAGGTACGATCTTTCTAAAGTTTTAAACCCAAAATAATCGAAATCAAAATCTCTCTCTTGTACAACAGCACCATCGATTGCCGTTTTATTCTTCATAACAAACTCATGTAGATCATCAGATATCAATGAAGATTCTTTACCTGTTCTCGGTTCTATAAAAGAATAAAGTTCTTTTATTGCCTGTGAGAATTTTTTAGGTGTGGTTTTATGTAGATTGGTAACCGCTAACCTACCCGCAAGTTTTGCATAATCGGGGTGAGTCGTCGCCATAGCCGCCGCAGTTTCTGCTGCCAAAGTATCTAACTCTGTTGTGGTTATTTCATCATATATTCCTTGTGTAACCTTTAAGGTAATATATGTTGGGTCTACGTAATCTAAGTTTAAATCAGAACACAATGCGGATATTCTCCTTGTGATCTTGTCATATTTCATTTGTTCTAAGGAACCATTTCTCTTTTTTACTTTCATCTTTTTTACTTATTAAAAATCCATTTCTCCGAACGCTGAGTCTATATCTTCCTCGGTCTCGTTATTAACACCCGCTTTTTGGTATTCCGCTACTCTTTTCTCAAAGAAATTGGTTTTTCCTTGTAGTGCGATGTTCTGCATGAAATCAAATGGATTTTCAGTGTTAAACTTCTTTTCAATATTTAAAGAATCTAACAATCTATCAGTAACAAATTCTAAGTATTGTTCCATTAAATCTGCGTTCATACCGATTAACCTAACAGGTAGTGCTTCAAGAATGAATTCTTTCTCAATTTCTAATGCTGAAAGAATAATTTCCTCAATTCTTCCTTCAGGTAATTTATTCTCAATATGTTCATTGTAAAGATGACATGCAAAATCACAGTGAAGACCTTCGTCTCTTGAAATAAGTTCATTAGAAAAAGTTAAACCTGGCATTAAACCACGTTTCTTTAACCAAAAAATTGAACAGAATGAACCTGAAAAGAATATCCCCTCAACCGCCGCAAACGCAATAAGACGTTCCGCGAATGACTCAGAATCAATCCATTTAAGTGCCCACTCCGCTTTCTTTTGAATTGCAGGAATAGTCTCAATGGCATTAAATAACCTATCTTGTTCTTCAGTGTCCTTGATTAGAGAATCAATTAACAATGAATACGTTTCTGAGTGAATATTTTCCATTGCAATTTGAAAACCATAGAAGAATTTTGCTTCAGTATATTGTACATCATTAATAAAGTTTTCTGCAAGGTTCTCGTTAACAATACCATCAGACGCCGCAAAGAATGCTAATACATGTTTAACAAAATGTCTTTCATCATCGTTTAGTTTATTAGACCAATCACTAACATCTTGTTGTAGGTCAATTTCCTCAGCAGTCCAAAAACTCGCCTCTTGTTGTTTATAGTACTTCCAAATGTCGTTGTGTGTAATTGGGAATAGGACAAATCGTCCTGGATTTTCTTGTAAAATCTTTTCTGTCATGGTTTTATTGTATTTAGTTTAATTAATTATATGTTGTGAGTTTGTTTATAAATCTGAGCTGCACGGTTAACACCTTGTTCTTGTTTCCTCATTTGGTGACCCAATAAGGTTTCTTGTTCCGTGACATCAATATCCATAAATTCATTATCGAATTTACAGTTCTGAAAGTTCACACCGTCTCTACCAATTCGCGACTTAATTAAACTCATATTAGCCGTCTTATTATCTTTTTGTTCTAAACTCTTTGCAATAGAAAGAATTATATGTGCCGTCTGTGCCTTTTTAATTGAACCACCCATATCATCTACATTTACAATGTCCGCAGATATTGAACTTCTATTACCTTGTGATGCTGTCCACAACGCTACATTTAAGTCGTAACACATCGCATCTAATTGTCTTATAACAGACCCCTCACCTTTCCACTCTTCATCATACCCTTTAGATCTATCCGCAATCATACAATCCACATAGTCAATAACAACTAAATCCGCCTTAAACCCTTGTGATTGTAATTTTAATAATTTTCTTTTAACATCACTTACCGTGGTGTTATAATTTTCCATTCTAATGATTTTTAAACCACCAAAAGTTTCTCTTTCTTGACATTCACGTGCTTTCGATATTGTCTCTAATTTTGATTCAGGGGTCGCGACTTGTTGATCGGTACTAAACCCTGACCAACATGTGAAATGTTTTTGTCTAATTTGTGTTTGTGTGTCTTCAAAAAATATCTGTACGACATTGTGTCCAGTGTTTGCTGCGGTGTTCGCGAACTTAGTAAGAATTGTTGATTTACCAACACCTGTAGGTGCCAATATCATACCTAATTCACCTGTACCAATACCTCCCTTTAAAAGGTTGTCTAACCCGTCTATTCCTGTTGGAATTGGAACTCTTGGGTCAATGTCCAACGCATTATCAAGATCATCAAATATATCAACGATGTCGTCGTCTGTCGCTCCTACCTGTAATGACGTGTTGACCATATCCGCAATTTTATCATATGATTCAAAATCACCCTTATCAATTATTTTTAATGCTTCACTCATTGTTTTTCTTAAATTTTGTTGTTTACAAAAATTAAGTGCGGTGTCCTTTACATAAGTTTGACCCACAATAACCTCATCTAAATTTTCAATTGATTGAAGTGTTTCACTATGTAATCTACCAGCTAACGGATTATTCGCCGTTTCAGTCATTATTTTCTGTTTAAGAGTCTCGTACGTTGGGATAGTTTTATATATATCCTGTAACTCTTTTACATGTGTAATAATATACTTAAATGAATTGTTATCGAAGTACCTACTTTCAAGGACCTCCATTATTTGTTCACCGTATTTGGCATCTTCAATAATAGATTTAATTAATGCCTGTTGGAATTGGTTTCCTTGTTTTCCGAAATTCATCTCGCTCATAGTTACTTTAGTTTTGTTGTAAGTTGTAATTTAAATATTTTGTTGTTATATCCTCCAAAGAGAAGGTCTCACTTAGTCCTCCTAATACTCTTCTTAAGATTGGTCGAATGTCCACAGAATACCTCACCTTGGGGTGATAAATATGTGCGGGGAATGCTCTTGAGATAAATACATCGTCATTCTGCTTAATCTCCACTCTGAAGTATTCATCTGGGTCCGGACCTTCGTTGTTCGAAGGGTCGAAAACGGGAAAATAATGTTGATCTTTGTGTAGATAATCCAAAGTTTTTTGTTTTAAATTTTCTTCGATTTCTTCACAAATATTTTTAACATCATAGTGTAAATCAATAGATCTTTTAACTTTTGGGTTAAATCCTCTGACATTAAAAAACCTTTGACAGATAATATTATCGTTTAGGGTTAATAGAAATTCAAGTTTTGTCGTTTCGTTGTTACTCATTTGTTTTTATTTTAATAACTCTTTTATTTTTTTCCTTACGGGTTAAACGTAAGAAAGGATTAAGGAACTTTATCCACGCATCATCTGATTTAGGTAGGACAGTGAATATCCCATCTTCCATCATCATCTTCATCGTGTTCTTATAAGACCTTCCTTCGGGGTCCAATTTTTCATGTATAAGGTCTTTGATTGTTTCTCTTGCAATATCTGTGAGAAATGGTTGATCTAAACTGACAATACTTTCGTTGAGGTTAAAAAATTCCTCACCATAAATACCGTATTTTGTAACCCCCGTTAAAAGATTTTTAACTGTTTTGTTGTCCTTATCTTCCTCAAATAACTCATTTGAACGTTCGATAATTTCATTTAAAGTAACAGGTCTTGTTTTTAATTCAGGGAAAAGTTTTAACATTTTCTTAGTTCCTAAATTATAGATGCCAGTAATATTATCCGATCGATCACCACACACTATCTTAACGATTTTAACGTTCTGTATGTGTAGTTCTTGACGTTCGTATTGTATTATGTCATCTTGACTATAAAGTTTCCTATGTGATGGGTTATATATCCTTGTTGTGTCTGATACTAATTGGGCTAAGTCCCCATCAGAAGAGTAAACAATTGTTTTCTCAGTACTTTTTTGTGTGTACTCGGCAATACCGTCGTCGGCTTCACAGAAGTCAAACTCACCTTGTCTAACATATAGTTCTTCAAGGTACTGTTGGACTCTTCTTCTTTGTCTTGTGTAGGATTCTTTTTCCTTATCAGAACGAATTCTTTGTCTTCGGTTTTCCTTATAACGAGAATACATCCTTTTACGGGTAGCCGCACCGTCTTCTCCATCCCAAAAGACAACTATTTTGTCTAACCTATAAAGTTCGAATGATTTTCTTAAAGTATTAATAAAATGGTATATGCCACCAATGTGATCACCCTTATAGAAGTAATTTTTTACTCCATAAAATCCGATTGTAAGTAAGTTATCTCCGTCTACTAATAATACTGACATTTTTACCTTTTATAGGTTCAACAATTCTATACATCCTCTTTGATATCGAAGTCACCCTCAATACCCAATTGGTCTTTCCAAAACTCTGCGTGTTCTTTTTTGTAACCCTCTAACGACTTCTTTTCTTCTGCGGCGTCCTTACCACTTAGAAATCCATGTGCTGTTACCACAATTCTACCATCCTCATAACCGAGACCATTAACATGGTTTTTCATGATAGAAATTTTTGTTCTTGTTGCGAACTTTACCTTTCTCTTGTCTTTCACTGCAGAGATTGGGTTAGTACCCGCATTTTTCTGATTACCAAACCTAAACACAAGTGTAGAGTTTAACCATATTGATTCTCCACCTTTCGCCTTTATCTTTGGTTGACTAAACGGATTATCAGGTAACTCAACCCATGGTTGGTTTACTATAACAAGTGTGTTCGTATAGGTAGAATCAACTCTTCTTGAACCTGATATTCTCTGATTTAACCCCATACCGATTTTATCCGCTAATGTGGATGCGTTATGTTGTTTTCCACCTTTACCATCAAATGTCATTTTACAAGGTACCGAACCAACAGAATCCCAAAGGAATAGTAAATCATATTCTAATTCACCACTTTTCTGTGCATCTATTAATTCATTTATATAATCAGTAATTTGTTCTATGTATTGAAATTCGTTATTGAAAAGAAAGAATCCATCATATTCGATTTCTCCTGTTTCTTCATCAACTGTTTCATCGAGATCAAGACCCATCAATTTTGCATGTGGGAAATCCCATTTCTGTTCTGTAATTATAAAAACAGGAAGTACACCTTTTTTCTGTGCATCAACCGCAGTTTTAACAAGTGCAGTTGTTTTACCTGTATCTGAATGACCTAACATCATATTAATATGTCCCATACACGGACCTGGTAGTCCTGTCGCATCTAAAAACGCGTCACCTAAATCAAAAAACTTATCAGACTTAAACTTCGCCTGTTTTGAGAACTTTGATTTGATACTTTTAAAATCTTTTTTCTTAATTGCCATGTTGTGTTTTAAAATGGACCCACCCGTAGGGACCGACTAATCGGTTCTGTAGCTCCACCAGATGTTTCCATCAATAATTCTTGTGGGTGGGTCCGTGTTAATTAAAATGGTAGATTATCGTCCACTTTTGTTGTTGATTGTGCATCCTCTACTTCAACCTTAGGTTTTAGTGCTGATCCACCAAATGTTTCCTCACCACCCATAGAAGAAATAAACTTCTTTGAATCTTTGTCCCAAACAGGATTTTCCCCCGATGCAACTAATTGTAAGTATTCTTGAGGTTTGATTGAATAAACATCTCTCCAAGTTTGTGGGTCGTTTGTCCATCCGTTTGATACTTCAGGGTCACTATGTAATCCCGATTTATCTTCTTGGATGATTGAATTGATCGTAGTGTATTCTCTCCCATTGTTTGCCTTAGTAACGGCTAACGATAAAATTAAATCTCTACCTTCAACAACATCTGTGATGTCTCCTTTACTTCTAATGATAGGTATAATTTTGTCTAAATTACCATCACCTTTGTAATTGTGTTTGAATCTCCAAAATTTTGGACCATCTTGTTCGTTATCTCTATCGATAACTTTAACTATATAGAATTTTTTTGCTCTATAGTTTCTTGCCAAGATTTTATCATCTTCACTTCCTGTTGATAGTAAACTTTGTCTAACCTCGTTTAATGGAGATATTTCACCATCTTGCGATGGATCATAAAGTTTTAACCACTTTCCATCCACCTGTACTTCGTGGAATGCGATTTCTTGAAATGGACTTGAACCATCAGTCGTTGGGAGAATTCTGATTCTCTTTTGACCTGTTTGTGTCCCTTTAGGAAGAATTGTAGTGAAGTACCTTTTAAGTCTTTCCTCACTTGAAATTCTGTTGCCGCCTGCGGCCGGTTGCGTGTTTTTCTCGTATTGAGAAAGAATTGCGTCGATTGAACTCATAGTTTTAAATTTTAATTTATTAATGTTATATAAAAAAGATACATAAAAAAAGTCCAAGAGTCAACCCCTTGAACTTTAATAATTTTATATATGTGTGAATTCTTACTTAAGTGTAAGTAAATATGACAGTTTGTTTACCTGTGCTAAAATTTCATCTTTAACATTAAGAAGATCGGTGTCTTTTGGGTTTATCTCCATTTGATGTAGACTTCCCCTTACCGTTTTGATCATTCCTAATAGGTCAATATCAGATAAATTTTGAATTGATATGTGTGTATCTTCTTCATCTAAAGTAAACCTACCATAGATTCCCATTGCAATTTCAATAAAGTTATCGATCAAACCATTTAACACATCATATGTTTCTCCAAACGCTACGTGTTTCGCATGACTCTTAGTTTGCCAATGTAGTACCTTAAGTTGTGATTGTACTTCAAGAAAGAACTTTACATTACCACTCAACTTCATTTTCGCCTCTTTTACCATCCAAGTTAAATGAGTCTCTCATTTCGCCTGGGTTATAATCAGCCACATCTTGTTTAGTTATGACATATTCATTTTTACCACTCGCTTTCATATCAAGTTGTTTCTGAGAGAAAAACTCTGCAGGATTTTGACTAAATGGGTACGAATCTAACGATCTCATCTCAAGTCTTTCAACTGGTGTCGGTTCTTTCATACTCTCTACCTTAGACTCTAAACCATCTATTTTAGTAATTACATTATCCATTTTGGATAATTTACTTTCCAAATCATCAAGTTTAGAAAAAAGGTCACCCATTTTATCTATTACTTGTCCATTATCGGTCTTAGAAGAATCTAAATCGTTTTTAATATTTTTGGTCATGTTAACAAGGTCTGTAATATCAACCTCTTCAACATCTACATCTCCAGCAGGTTCTTCTGCGGGAACATCGTCTACAGGTACGTCACCAGGTTCCTCAGCAGGAAGGTCATCGACAGGAAGATCGTCGACAGGAAGATCGTCAACAGGTGCATCACCTACGGGTTCTTCCGCGGGAATATCTTCTAAAGGTTCTTCTTGTTCTTGTATTAATTTCTTACCGTATTTGTTAATACTGCGGTATCTCATTAATTCTTCGTGTAGTTGTTTTTCTAAATTCATCTTTTAATCTCTTAATAATTGTCTACCGTCTTCGGTAATGTATTTTTTATTAATTCTCTCTACGAGACCATCTTTACTTTTGATTGTATAACATTCACCCGTGTTCATGTCACACACCTCTTGTTCCGTACCGTCTTCACTAATGTTCCTAACACTTTTATTTTTTAGAAAACCATCAATTGCAGAACCTATTTTGATATTGCTCATAATATTCTTTTTATTATAAATATCAAGTTTTTACTAATTATCTTATTTATCGGATATTAAAATAAATAACATCACCTTCTTGTAGTTTTAAATCCTTCATTAACTGTTTAGATAATGCCATTCCACTATATATTGTAATGTCTCCATTTGTTAATGTAGACCCCCCTTCATCTGCGGGTCCTGTGATCTGTCTTGTTGCTCCATTAGTGTTGTCTAACACAGAAGAACTTTCAATGGTTTTAGTAATACCATTTTTTGGATTTTTAAAATCAGTAGATGAGGACGTAAGTAGATAATCAGCAACCTGTGTTGGTGAAGTACCGTTTTTCTTTGTCATGTGTGGAGAATAAAAATCTAATCTGTAAAAATTATTACTACTTTGGTCTATTTCCGTAAATGGTACTTTACTAGGTTTTACCGTAATTTCTGAAGATACGTGAGTAGGTAGAGACATATTTAGGTCAGTTGGTCCGTCAAACTTGGTTACAATGGTTCTAAACCAAACTTTATTTTCATATCTAACTTTCTGTATTGATACATTATTTTTATATCCGTTATATGGAACCCCGAAATCACTTACACCCGTTTCTTTAAGTAATTCTTCTCCTTTAATGATTTTATCTCCCCTATCGGTTTTAAAATTACCTTCAGATGTTGATATTATTTCTGACGTGTCATTATTGTTTAGTGATTTAATCTTCGCTAATGCACTCTTCATTATCTTATCATACATAACTCTGTATGATGCAGTGAACGACTCTTTAGGGTCGGGTAGACTTGCACTTGGCATCCTAACTCCCTTGAAGGATGTAGATATTGTATTGTTTTCAATTCTATGAGATACCTCTACAATCCAATACGCTCCTTCAAATAAAGGAACATTTTTAAGTTGGAAATACATCGTAGGTTGAATCATTACATTACCCATACATTCTACCGTACATTCGTAGGACCTCACCTTATAAATGTCATATAGGTTTGTACTAACTTGTGCAACTCCAGAACCTGATTCTGATCTAGCCGTGTTCTCTAATGCAACATTACTCTCAAATGTTTCCTTAAATTGTGATTGGTCTAAACTGATTGATTTAAATATTCCTTGATTTTGGTCCCCGAAACTAACCTCAAACGCAACAACTTTGTTAGAGTTTTTGAAATTCTCTTTTTCAAAATGGTTTGGGTTCGTTATTAATACGGGATTATTATTTACATCACCCACATTAAATGTGTCGTTTTTATATTTGTATTCTTTACTAATAGTGGACGTATCAATATGGGACGATGGTTTACCAACGTACTGAACAATCATTTTAGGTGTTGAGTGTTCTACATCAACGTCTAAGAATTTACCAAATAATAATGATGCAACATCTTCCGATTTTTTAACCTTAGTTTTACCTGATTGGTTACCGTAGAAATTAACATACGCTGGAAGTGGTCTAAAATCTAAGTTATTTTTTGATAACATCTGAGAAATAACATTGTATAATTTTAAATTTTGACTCTCCGCCAACTCAAAAACCTCAAGTCTTTTTACGTCATAAAATAAATCATTACCGATGTCTTTGTTTGCCTTATCTAAAAATAAGAACTCTTCCATTAGTAATCTTTGTCCTATTGAATTACCTGAAGACCACCTATCATTGAATAATTTAAACATACTGTATGTTTCCAACTTTAGTGGATCCATACCAAATGTCCTTAGAACACCTAAATTGTTATTGTTATCTTTATTTCTTTTTAATTGTGGAAATTGACCTAATAACTGAGTTGTAAAAGAAATGAATCTTTTATTATATGGGTCCGCAACATTAACACTTAAGTAATCAGAAAAATCACCTCTATCGGGATTTCCTCCGTTCTTCCTATAACCCGCATATATCTGAATCATAGATCTATAATGCAATATGTTGTCCTCGTTGAGAACCATATCACTTACTGAAAAGAATTCCGAATAATAACCGTCCATGTCTTCTCCGAGATATAATTCTATGTATTTTGAATTATTAGTTAATTGTGATGACTCATATCCTTTATCATACATCCTAACACTTAATGGTATGTATGACCTAATTGCATTTAGGTTTAATTCTTTGGGGTTTGATAGTGTTAATTGTACTAAATTTTTAGAATCGATCATCACCTGAGTGATATACTTTTGTTGCTCGATCTGTCTACTAGTAATTAGTCTTAGATGGTGTTCAAGATTTGTTAAGTCATCATCGTCCTTCTTTTCTACCGTAACTAAGTCATGTAATAAATCTTGGAATTTGTCATATTGTACAGTCTCAAACTGTTTATTAACTTGGAACGTATCAACCTTTTCACTTGAAAATTTAATAAATGCGTCCTCAAACTCATTTAGTATTGATGGAGAGAATGTAGCAATAAGGTCTATAACTTTTTTGTTGTTACCACCTATTGTAATATTCTGTCTTGGGATTGTATAATTGTTGTTGTTTTTACTTACGTATTGGTTATATGGTGGAAATGTTACACCACTAAACGCAAACTCTTCACCGTGTATAAAACTCCAATCAACATTAAAATTATATTGTTCTGTTATGTTATAGTCTGTAGAGTACGGGTTATAGAAATTATCCTCATTTCCTCCTGTTCTTAACATGGTACCGTGAGACGGTAAAATAGTATATCTTTTTTCACCACCCACAAACTTACTATTATCCACAAATGAATTATAATACTTCAATCCATTTTTATTCGTGAATGGGTGTATATACATCGTCTCATTTGTGATTGCATTGTTAAATGAAGTCGTTGTTGTGTCGTTTACATTAAAGTGTAGATACCCATTTATAACTTGGTGAAATATTCCCGAATAATATGGATTTATACCTATATCGGTTTGGTCACTTTTCGTTATTCCTGAGTAGGTTATGTTTTGATTGTTATCAAAATACTCAGAACCATTTATAGGTAACTCAACCCCATTTAATATGTCAACACCATCTAATATGTATGTTTTATATCTGTGATATATAGACCCCCACTTCACCATAAGGTGATATGGTATAAAGTGTGTCGAACCTATCTCTTTAAAGATATTTGACATTCTTGTCTTCTTACCCTCCACTAACTCTATTTCCATATCTAAATCGTAGTATGGTAGTGAGTTAAGAAGTAGGTATGCCGACGATTTATATTTACCTGAACTATTGGTATTATAAAAATCTTCAAATAAGGCCCTATGGAAATAAGGGGTATTAATCATTGAACTTAGGTTCACATTACTAGAATCCCCTATATCTACGTATGATTTATAATCGTTAAAGAAATTACCTTGATCATTTAAATCATCACGAACCCATGCTTCGGAGTTTACAGGTGTTTGTATAAGTCCTTTAGTTGTATTAACCTGAAAAATGTCTTTTAAATTAATGTCGTCTTTTGTTAACGAAGTCTTATTCATGTACCCCAAATATGTGGTGGAGTTAAAAGGATATATTTTAGTCCTATATTCTTCTACATCGTATCCAACTAAATTAGATTTTAGTTTCTCATACTCTTCACTCATATCTGCCGACTCTAATGTGTCAGGTGAATAATCTTGTAACTTAAATGATTCGGATATGTTATCGGATATATAAGGAACCGTAGCAATCCCATCATCATAATATGGTTTTCTCTCAAAAGGTGAGAAACTTTCCAGTTTAGATTCTAATTGGCTTAAAGTAGATATTTCTTTTAGAATGTCCACAACAAATGAATCCTCTTCCACCATAGACTGAAGAGTTTGGAACTCTAAAGATGCAAGTTCTTTTACTGTGGTTCCACTATCGAAAGAATCAAACAACGTACCATATCTACATCTTTCAACTATTTCGTAGAATATGGAGGACAGTGTTTTATCAGAATAAGGAACCGAACTACCCAAACTATTAATTTCAGAGACCTTTTTTAAATCATTCTGATTAGGGTCCGAATTTTCAAACTCAAAACTTACTTTATCGAAAGTCTTTTCCTTTTCTGATAAGTTATCGCTAATCCTTTGGGATACCGCCATATACTCCTCAACAAACTCAACTTCAGGCCATAGTGTAGGATTATCGGATTGTAATTTTTTTATTAAGTCGAATTCCGCAGGATATGCCAATATCTTCTTCTTATCCTCACTTACCTTATTAACTTCAGGCCACGGATAAACCGCACCTTCAGAAGTGGACTCATCTGAGAACCCAACTAACAGGTTTTTCTTTTCTTCCCTTACATTATATGCTCTGAAATGTACATTTTGCATTAACCTTAGGTAAGTGTCTGCCCCCGCTAAAACCACACCAAAAATATTACGTATTGTTGGTTCAAAACCTAAACCACCGTTACCATTACTTTTAACGATTTCATTCATTTTTTCCTCTACCTTATCCTGTAGTTTTTTCTTTTCTTGATTGAATGAGGTTATGATTTCATTTATGTGATCTATTATTAATTCATAAGCAACCCCTATTTTACCTCCCAATTTTGGTTCGGCCGCAAGGTAATATGTGTTTATATCAGATAATGGGTTCTTTACACTAACATTAAATGATTTAAATTCTTTTCCTGATTTTTTAAGTAATTCTCTTATTGAGTTTTGTATTTTTTTTATTTTCGCACTCTTTACTTTTAGGATTGATTCTAATGTTCCACTTTTAGGGCCAACTATGTTTGTTGTTTTGTTGTTCTGATCTTTACTGAGGTAGTTATATTTTATACCATCTGATGGTGGGAGTATAGTATAGTTTTGTGCTAGATATCTCGTTCTCCACGCTTTTACCGCACCAACAAATTCAACCAACGCATCATCGAATTCTTTTACTAAACCAAATAGTTTCATATCGACAATACCTTTCTCACCAAATATTGATCTCTCTAATTGACTATCTAAATCTTTAGATTTTTGTATAAGTTCTCTCAATGTGGGATTATTACCTTCAGGTATTGTTATTAACCCTTTTCTACGATACTCTTGATATACCGATAGTAGTGTTTGATACCCTCGTGATGTTTTTGAAAGTTTGACCGTTGATTCTCCTGTTTTAGTGTTTGTCCCCTGTTTAGTTGGTATTTCAATACCATACATGTATGGTGCGTTTAGTATTGATGTTAATGAAATATCATTAAGATATGCATAAGTTGACCCAACAAATTTGGCAGTACTTTCAAAATTACCGTTACCCGCATTATATGAGGTATTAAAGTTGATTAGGTGAAGTCTATATCTTATTGCTTTACCATAATAACCCTTTACTGTTAAGTAAAATATTGGCCATGGTAAGTGGAAAAAAGATTTATACGGTGAGTTTTCGGGTGACTCAAAAAGAGTTTTTCCTCTAATGTCTACGAAAGACACGTTCACTACAGGTACAAAGTTTACCCCTTTAACCTCTATACTAACACTTGTCATTCCAAAAGATTGTCCTGATGCGTCGTGGTTAGGTTCATAAAGACCCTCTTTATCGGGGTCCTTTGATGGTTGTTCGGTATATACGTCTGTCCACTTTGTGTCTAAATATTCCCCATCTTTATTTTGTAATAAATTTAGAGTACCCTTAGCAACCGATGTTAATTTACCACCACCCCCATTTTCAGAGTTTAGTGTGGTTCTTGGGACCAAGTCAGCCTCTAAGTTTATATAATAAACTAAGTTTTCGTGATTCGTAGGTCTAGGTTCAACGATACCGTTAGACACAACACTATTAGGGTCAATGTAAACAAGATTGTTTTGGTTGACCTTAACTAATATTTTTTCACTATTTGTGGTATCATTATTCGCCATAATACAAGTTGTACAATTCTACCGATCTTTTATATTCTTGTAAAGCACCGACCAAAGGAAATGGTATTCTTAATGTAAAATTATTTGGAACCTCAAATTCAATACTTCCCGCCAATGGGTTTGCTTGTAATATTAACCAACCAAAAACAGGTGTGTTATAATATTCTTGAGAGATCTTATCAAACCTATCCTTCCCTTTCTTGTATTGTATATACTTGTCTGTGGACCTAATCGGTACTTCAATACCTGGCACTATTTTAAAATCCCCTTCTTCCTCGAAAAATTCATATCTGTTGAAATATTTTCTACTCATTTTTAAAGTGATTTAATTTAGATCCAAGTTCACCCATAGTAGAATGGACTTTTGTTAATGTTTCTTGTTGTGATGAATCGGTAATTGGTACCTGATCTATTACTCCGAAGTTAAGTTCAGAACTGTTTTTCTTAGGTTTCCATTTAGAAAGTCTTATTCTATCCTCTTTTGTTTCATCAAAAAACTTATCGACCTTTCTATCAATTTTATCTTTTATGTTGGGTGGAAATAATGTTGTATCCACCTCATATGTTTTTTTCACTTCAGATTCACTACCACTTAATAATAGGGATAATATTTCACTTAGTGTATCCACATCTACCGAAAGACTGTTAAAATTATAAGTTGTGTCTATTTTTTTCTCGAACTTATCATAGTTTTTGTCAAAATAGTCCATCATGTGATCAATTTCGGAATAAACCGATTCATAAGTAAAACCTGAAAGATTTGCTTGTGTAGCGTTACCTTCTACAATCATACCATCACTCACATACTTCGTCAAGTAATTAACTTTATCTAAATTAATTATAACTTTATTTCTTGCTGATTTTATATTTTTGATTGACTCGTTAGTTAATAAAGAATCTAACTTATCCTCAACCAATTTCCTTAATACTGGTTTTAATAACTCATTGGATCTCTCCGTTTTAGGGTCATTTAAAAATCTATGGAATTTAAACATTGTGGTAACATCTTCCGATTCAATGCTTGTTACTAATTTTGTTTTAAGTTCTATTAAGAAAAGATCTAAGGTTCTTATTTTATCAAACTCACCAAACATAGTTATGTCTCTTGTTGCTGTGGTTGACGTGTTAACCTCATACTTGTTTATACTTCTATAATCAGGTGAAAACGCTAATGAATGTATGTGTGGTCCAAATTCCGTTAATACTGTATTGTATGATTCCTTATAGGTATTAAAATATGATTCTATGTCCGTATTTAATCCACTAACAATCTCACCATAAGAAAGTGTTTCTCCTGACCCTCCAATAAATACCCCTTGTTTTATTTCGTTTTCTTCTAATGGTTCACCATCAGGTGTTTGAGAATTGGCTCCCGCTGTTTGTAGTTTTTCCAAAAACTCTTTTGTAAATTCTTCAGGATCTTGTCCGTTGATGTTACTTGTACTGACAGACCTTGGATCATACATCTCCGTATTTGCAAAGAAATTGGATGATAATGCATTCTGTAATCTTTCAACAGGTTTATCTAATCCTTGTCCACCAATAAAGTTTACTTGTAGAGTTACATTTGCAATCATTGGTTGTACACCAATACCTTCGGGATTTAAATCCCATACACCATCTTCGTAATTTATATTAACATCTCTAATTGCAATCTTTGAGTGATAAAAATCACCAATCCTTACCACACATATTGGTGGTGGACCAAAACTTGTATTTCTTGCATTTAAGTCATTACCGTCGGCAATACCTTTAAGTGGTATTGTGTCGCCAGGTCTAACACATTGTAAAAGGAATGTTAACCTTGCATTTAAACCTTCAGGTGTTGTGGAGTGAAATGCGGGATGAAAATATTTTAACTTCTCTGTTAAACTTTTAAATGTAACGGGTGAATCCTCCTCTAACGCCTTGAAATAATAACATTCAGACAAAGTCTTCATGATAATTTTTTTCATTTGGTTAATTGGTGGTTTCTTTACCTTAGGTGGTTCAATACTTCCGTCAGGTACTAACTTTACTTTCGGATCATCTGGTGTGTCAGGTAGTTTATCTATTGGTGTTTCGATGAATTCGGCAGTTGCGTGTCTACAATAAAACGTAATGGGTGCGGTTCTTTTCAACGCACTATTAGATTTTATTTCAGAACCATGGCAATCTACGTCGACACTACCACCACCATAAAGATTTTCCTGTTTACTAACTGTTTCCCCATTCGCACTATAACCTATACCTATTCCACCTTCTATACCTTCATAACCTAACTCTTCAAAACTGTAAGTCTTTTGTTGGGTAACTGATGGTTGTCCTGATGGGGGTACAATATTCGAGAAATCAGAAGAATGGTCATCCCCATTCTTATCTAATCCCTTCATAACATCTTTAAAGAGACTGTGTGCTCGCCTTGCCGACAATTTTACATTGTAGTTGTTATCGGCAACAGACGAAGTACTTGTGTATATATTGATTTCAACATCTTTAAGTTCCCCATTTTCAATTCTCGATTTAATGGCCGTTAATTTTGCATCATATTTCGACTTATTTTCGGTAAGTCTATCAAAACCTGTGGATATTTTGTCCCTAACAAGGGCATAATCAGAAGTACTACCCGTTATTCCTTCGGTTTTACCATATAGGTTTTTTATGTCGTTCTTTTTGTTAACGGTTAGTGGTGTCGTAAAGACAATGTCTAATCCATTAACTAAATCTTTCATATAAGTACCATTTGCGGGTGCTCCCGTTGCCGAACCTATATTACCAACATAACTATCATATTCTTGAG
>TARA_R110001592_G_scaffold33316_2_pt1 | contig 34153 bp, 28 predicted proteins | sample TARA_R110001592 | Tara Oceans TARA_R110001592 (sample SAMEA4398387) | marine metagenome | biome: Polar Biome; feature: [SRF] surface water layer (ENVO:00010504); material: water (ENVO:00002006), including particulate matter (ENVO:01000060) such as... | depth 5 m | reverse complement strand
GGCTTCGAACCAGGTGGTCGCAGGTTCGAATCCTGCCAGCCGCGCCATATTCCCTCTTGTATAAAATTTATTTTATTTGTTTTTGCTTTGCTTTTTGTGGTGCATTAGTGGGTATAGATAAAATCATCTATTTGCTTAAGTTTTGCTATATAAAACTAATTTCTCTTTGCTTTTCAGTTGCCTCAATGATTGTTAGCAGGTAAATTAGCGGGGCTTATAATTTAAGCATTTTAATCATCAAATTGACGAAAAAATCAATTTTGTTTGCCAGACTAATTCAACAACTAGTAGGTAGTCACAATATGTCTGAATTAATGTCAGATGCAATCAACTTGATGGTCGTTGGTATGGGGTTTGTTTTTGTTTTCTTGATAATTCTTGTGTTTTTGACGAGTATTATGTCGAAATTAATTACAAAGTACCTACCAGCTCCAGAACCGGTTGTTGCTAAAATCAAGACTAAAAAAGTTAATGCATCATCCGATGCTCAATTGTTAGCAGTACTCTCTGCTGCGGTTGCTGAATATCGCTCTGACCAAAAGAAATGAGCGGGAAAAAGACTGAACCTTTAAAGAAGGCTTAAATAATGACTGACTCAATGAAAAAACTGGGTATAACTGATGTTGTTCTTCGTGATGCACATCAATCTATCCTTGCTACACGTATGCGTATTGATGACATGCTACCAATTGGTGAAAAGCTAGATCAGGTGGGCTATTGGTCACTCGAATCTTGGGGTGGTGCAACATTTGACTCATGTATTCGTTTTATTGGTGAAGATCCTTGGGATCGTATCCGTGAATTGAAAAAAGTAATGCCAAATACTAAGCAGCAAATGCTGTTAAGAGGGCAGAATCTTTTAGGTTATCGCCATTATGCAGATGACGTAGTAGATAAGTTCGTTGAGAGAGCCGTTAAAAATGGTGTAGAAGTTTTCCGTGTCTTTGATGCGATGAACGATCCGCGTAATTTAGATCGAGCTTTGAAAGCTGTTAAAGCAAATGGTGCGCATGCACAGGGTACGCTTTCTTATACAACTAGTCCTTTCCATACTCTTGAGAGTTGGGTTCAGTTAGCGAAACAAATTGAAGATTTAGGTGCGGACTCTATAGCAATTAAGGATATGGCAGGAACATTAACGCCCTATGCTGCATTTGAATTGGTTAGCCGATTGAAGGCTCAAACAAATCTTGAAGTTCAGTTACATTCTCATGCGACTTCTGGACTTTCGGATATGACAATATTGAAGGCTGTTGAGGCTGGTATTGATCGTGTCGATACCGCTATATCTTCAATGTCTATGACCTATGGTCATACCGCAACAGAAAGTGTTGTAGCTGCATTAGCAGGAACAGATCGTGATACTGGTTTGAACATAACTCTGTTAGAAGAAATCGCTGCTTATTTCAGAGAAGTACGTAAGAAATACGTTAAATTTGAAGGCTCTCTTCGTGGCACTGATTCACGAATTTTGATCGCTCAGGTACCTGGCGGTATGCTGACTAATATGGAAAATCAGCTGAAAGAGCAAGGCGCTGCTGATAAATTTGATGAAGTGTTAGCAGAAATTCCACGTGTTCGTGAAGATTTAGGCTTTATTCCTCTGGTTACGCCAACATCCCAAATTGTAGGTACTCAAGCAGTATTGAATGTTCTGACGGGTGAGCGTTACAAGTCTATTTCAAAAGAGACTGCGGGTATACTCAAAGGCGAATATGGTGCGGCACCCTCAGCTTATAACAAAGAACTTCAAGATCGAGTACTTGATGGCAAAGAGCCTATTACTTGTCGGCCTGGTGATTTGCTAGAGCCTGAAATGGATAGACTGACAGCTGAAGTTAAGAAGGCAGCAGCTGAAACGGGCTTTAAGTTGGCTGATGATATAGTAGATGATGTGCTTACATATGCGTTATTCCCACAGATCGGATTAAAATTCCTTGAAAGTCGTGGTAATAAAGATGCATTTGAACCAATGCCTTCTGCTGATGATGTGAAGTCATCAAAAGGTGGGAAAGGTGTATTTACTATTAATGTAAACGGTCAATCCTATGTGGTTGAGGTTGAAGAAGGTGGTGATATCACTGGAATGGTACCTGTAGTTGGTGGTACTTCAATAGCGTCTGCATCTTCTGCTGCTCCTGAAGCAGGTGGTGGTGAACCAGTGCCTTCTCCTTTAGCGGGTAATATTTTCAAAGTTATTGTGTCTCCGGGTGAAGAGGTTGAAGAAGGTGAATTGCTCATTATTCTTGAAGCTATGAAGATGGAAACAGAAATTCGTGCACCGCGTGCTGGTACTGTTGGTTCTATCAGTGTCAAGGTGGGTGATTCCGTTTCAGTTGGCGATACGCTGCTAAATCTATAAGGGCACACTATCAATGGAGAATATACTTAATCTGTGGACCGGTAGTGGTCTATATAATCTTACTGGTGGGCAGTTCGCGATGATCGTGATCTGTCTTTGTCTTCTGTATATGGCTATCAAGAAAAAGTTTGAGCCTTTACTGTTATTGCCAATTGGTTTCGGTGGGATTCTATCCAATATTCCTGAAGCAGGTCTTGCTTTATCGGCTGTTGAGAATGCAATCCATTTTCAGAAGCCTGAAGTTATGTTTGCTTTAGCTGAGGTATTTAAGGTTCCGTTCGAAGTTGGGCAAGAAATGACTGATGAAATTATGCAGGCATTCCATCATGCATATAAGTATGCAGACAGTGCAACCTATGCTGCAGCGCAAAATATTGCAACTGACAGTGGTTATGCGAACGGTATGCTTAAGGACTTCTATAATGTTGTTATTGGTTCAATGGCTGGGCCTCTACTTATCTTTATGGGTGTTGGCGCTATGACCGATTTCGGTCCTATGCTTGCTAACCCAAAAACTATATTGTTGGGTGCTGCTGCTCAGTTTGGTATTTTTGGTACTGTTCTAGGTGCTGCTTTTCTGACGAGTTTGGGTCTTGATGGTATGTCCTTCACAATTGAAGAGGCTGCTACTATTGGTATTATTGGTGGTGCTGATGGTCCTACGTCTATCTTTGTCGCTAGCCAGTTAGCTCCTCATTTATTGGGTGCGATAGCGGTTGCTGCATATTCATATATGGCTTTGGTGCCTGTTATACAGCCACCTATTATGAATTTATTAACGACTAAGGAAGAGCGTAAGATTCAAATGGTTCAGCTTCGAACTGTTGGTCAAACCGAAAAGATTATCTTTCCAATTGTGGTATTGATTTTGGTGGCTTTGCTTCTTCCGGATGCTGCTCCACTTTTGGGGATGTTTTGTCTTGGTAATTTAATGAAAGAGTCTGGCGTAGTGGATCGTTTGTCCGATACAGCTCAGAACGCTTTAATTAATATTGTGACAATATTTTTGGGTCTTTCTGTTGGTTCTAAGCTAAGTGCAGACAAGTTTTTGGATCTTCAAACTCTGGGTATTTTGTTCTTGGGTATGGCTGCATTTGCTGTGGGAACAGCTACAGGTGTGTTGATGGCAAAATTGATGAATGTATTTAGTACTAATAAAATAAATCCATTGATTGGTTCAGCGGGTGTTTCAGCAGTCCCTATGGCTGCACGAGTATCAAATAAAGTTGGCTTGGATAATAATCCACAAAACTTCTTATTGATGCATGCAATGGGGCCAAATGTTGCGGGTGTAATTGGTTCTGCAGTTGCCGCAGGTGTTATGATTAAATTCTTGGCAGGTTAAAAATATCTATCTTAAAAAACCCGGCATTTGCTGGGTTTTTTTGGTTTAATGACAGTTGAATTACTAAATGTGCTCAATCGCTCGTAAAGAGGTAGGTATGAAAAAAAGTAAGCTAGGCTTTACGGATAAGTTGTTTTGGTCGGTATTAAATGGCGTTGAGCAATATGTGTTTTCTGAAAACTTTATTGTTTCAAATTTAAGTCCTTATGATGAAATTTATTCTGAGGGCATAATGTCTGTAAGGCATTATCAGGCTCTAAACGAAAAAGAAATCGAAGTTGCAGGGCAGAAGGTTGCAGTTAATAAAAAACGTTTGAGAGTGCCTGTTATTTTGATTCCACCTTTAGCGGCAACTTCAATGATTTTTGATTTGATGCCGCATAGAAGTATTGTTCGATATTTTTTAGCGAAAGGCTTCGATGTTTATTTGATAGATTGGGGTGATGTCACTGCTGACCATACTAATTTATCATTAGAAACTTATGTAATGGATTGGATGCCCAAAGCGCTTCAGGCTGTTCAGCAATGTAGCGGGGAAAAAGAGGTTTCGATTTTTAGTTATTGTATGGGTGGACTTATATCACTAATGTATTTAGCTACCTCGGAAGATGAGTGTGTGAAAAATTTAGTTACCGTCGCAAGTCCTGTTGATATGCATCAGGGTGGGGTGGCGGGGAAGGTATTATCTGCTATTTATAAGCCAGCACAGACTATCTCCGGTATATTGAATTTTTCTTTGATGGATTTGCCAGCTAAATACTTTCATGTACCGGGATGGACTTCTTCTCTAGTTTTTAAAATGACTAACCCAATGGGTTTGGTAATAAGCTCATTCGAGAAATTTTTGAATCTGTGGGATCGAGATTATCTTGAGGAAAGTCTAACAATGAGTCAGTGGTTTGATGATATGGTTGATTATCCTGGGAATACTATTCGCGAGATGTCTGTCAATATGATCAATAATAAAATGGCTTCTGGTAAAATGAAAATTGGTAAAACTAAAGCTGAATTCAATAGGGTTCAAGCATCTATTTTAGCTTTTGCGGGTGAATCTGATAAATTGGTTAGTGTTTTGTCTGCACGAAAAGTTCTTGAGATAGTTTCTTCTGAAGATAAAGAATTCTGTGTTGTTCCTGGTGGGCATGCGGGTGTTTTTGCTGGAAGTAAGGCTCCTGAAAATACGTGGAGTATTAGTGCTGATTGGTTGGAAAGTCGATCAAAATAAGGTTTTTTATGAGTTTAAAGAAAGTTTATACATTAAATTATTGGTTGAAAAACCCTCTCGGAGAAGTGGTTGATACTTCTGAGGGAGGGCAGCCAATGTCATTTGTTGAAGGTTCCAGTCAAGTAATTGAAGGTATTCAAAAGGCTGTGTCGGGTAGGAATGTTGGTGACTTAATTGAAGTAACTATTCCTCCACAATTGGCTTATGGTTTGCACTTGCCTGAATTGGTTTCTGATATGCATATAAGTGCTTTTGATGGTGTTGATGAACTTTTAGTGGGTATGAAGTTTCAGACAAATACTGGAGGAGAAGCTAACGTGGTCAAAGTGATAAATGTTAAGTCTGATTATGTAACGGTTGATGCAAATCATCCTCTTGCAGGGATTTCATTGGTGTTTGATCTCGAAGTGTTAAGTGTGCGTGATGCGGATGAAGATGACTTGACGGGCATGGAGGCTAAATAAAAGTAAGTATTTCGTATAAAAATGAACGGCGCACAAAAAATATTCAATTTTTCATGTGAATTTGAAAACTGCATATATACTTAAGTTTACATAGTAACAATTACAATTACTTCAGTAATGGCTGGGTACATATTGTGATTTTTAACATCATACTCACTAAGGTAAGATTATACCGATGGATGTTGCAGAGCAGAATGAAGCATGGCGAATTTTAATCGTCGAAGATGATGAGCGTTTAGCTGATCTAACTAAAGAATATTTAGAGAGTAATGGGCTAGTTGTTTCAATTGAAGCAAATGGTGCGCATGCTGTAGAGCGTATTACTTCTGAAAAGCCTGATCTAGTCGTATTGGACTTAATGTTGCCTGGAGAGGATGGTTTATCAATATGTCGCAAAGTTCGTCCGAATTATAATGGACCTATTTTGATGCTTACGGCAAGAACCGATGATCTCGATCAAGTTCTAGGTCTCGAAATGGGTGCAGATGATTATATGTCTAAACCTGTTCGTCCAAGAGTCTTGCTGGCTAGAATTAGAGCCTTGCTTAGACGTATCAATGAGCATATGGATAATGTAACAGCAGCGGCTGCTCAAGCAGCTAACCCTGGTGATGTTACTAGGCTGGTTTTTAATAATCTGGTTGTTGACAGCTCAATGCGTGAAGCTTGGTTAAATGATGAGAGTATCGATTTAACGAGTGCTGAGTTTGATTTGCTTTGGCTTCTGTCTAGTAATGCTGGAAATGTTCTTAGTAGAGAAGAGATTTTTACAGCTTTGCGCGGAATTGAGTATGATGGTCAGGATAGATCTATAGATGTGCGGGTATCACGAATTCGTCCAAAAATAGGTGATGATCCGGTTCATCCTCGCCGTATTAAAACGGTTAGAAGTAAAGGTTATTTGTTTGTTAAAGAAGCGTAAGTATTTTTAGTTTAATAATCGAAAGCATGAAGTGGTAATGATTTTATTATTACCACTTTTTTTGCTTAAGATGTTTGAAAATATTGATATTTCATCATTACGTAATGAGAGAGCGTTTTGAATAAATTAATTTTACGAATTTTGTTAGGCCTAGTGGCAGTTATTCTCGCTCTAGGCCTTTTTAGTATGTTGGTTTTTAAAATTACTGATAGTGTTCGAGAAGAACATTATTGGCATGATTTTTTGCTTCCATATTTCAAACAACTATCTATAGATCAGGAAGGCACTGATTCGTATGTTCTTCCGGCCAGTCTTTCAATTATTCAATATGACAAAGAAAGCTATTCTGCCGCTATAGATAAGCGTTTAAGTGTTGGTAGTTTAGTGGTCGATCTAAGTGAAGACTTAATAACTGCGTGGAAGTATTTGCCAGAAAAGTCTGTTGGTTCTGATTTAGCTAAAAGCTTAGAATCAAATGCTCGAATAATTACTTTTGAATCTGAGCGTGGTGGTGGTCAAGTCTTTGAATTTATTGCGTGGTTTATTAAGGCTAAATTAATAAGCATAACTAATGGTTATGAGTTTGGTTCAAATGAATTTTATAATGCACTTAAATTATTGGAATCAGATTATGATTTAATGATTGAATTAGTGGCTCAAGAAAACGCCTTAAAATCTTCTTTTTTGTTGGAGGAGTTAGCTGGGTCTGGTTTCGTTAAGCTTGAAACTGATCATGACGTTAAGTTGTATATTGGATTGAAGTCTGGCGAGATTTATCGGGTTGTTTTATCTTCAGTGTATGGAGCTCTTTCTTTACCGCTGTTGTTGTTTTTAATAGCTTGTTCTGTGATATCAATTACATTGCTTTTGCTATCCTATGTTCAAGGTTTTGATCGTAGAATCAGAACAATTGAAACAGCGGCAAGGCGGATATCTCGTGGAGAGCTTGATGCTAGAGTTACACGTGTGGGTGAAGAGGATGCCATAAGTCGTCTTGGCTTATCGTTTAATAGCATGGCTGATCATATTCAACGTTTAATGTATGTTCAAAAGGAAATGATACATGCAGTTTCCCATGAGTTAAGGACGCCGGTTGCTAGAATTCGTTTTGGTGTTCAAATGATCGAGGATTGTCTATCGCCAGAGTCTGTGCAAAAGCAAGTTAAGGGTATAGATGGTGATATTCAGGAATTAGATGAATTGATAGATGAAATTCTAACTTATGCCCGTCTAGAGCAAGGTGGGCCGGTGCTGGCTTTTCAGCAAGCAGATGTGGCGGCAATTGTTTCGCAGGTTGTGTCTGAGCAAAGCAGTGATAAGCCGGAAATAAAAATTTCTGCTGAATTTAAGGGTGGGTCGGAAATTTGGAAAGAATCAGAGATAGAAGCTAGATATATACATAGATCTATTCAAAACCTTGTTGGTAATGCAAGGCGTTATGCTGATTCAAAGGTTCGGGTTGTATGTTCGTTTGATTCAGAAACTTGCAGAATAGATGTGGAAGATGATGGTCCAGGTATACCAGAAGATCAATGGGAATCAGTTTTTACCCCATTTGCTAGGCTTGATGATAGTCGGACGCGAAGCTCTGGTGGTTATGGGCTTGGGTTGTCGATAGTGAGAAGGATTCTTTACTGGCACGGAGGGCAGGCTTTCTTGGGGCGAAGTGAAATGGGTGGAGCTAGATTTAGTTTGGTATGGCCTAGGAAGCAAAACGGTTAATTATTCTTATTCAAAAATAAAAAAGGGTATCAGTAGAATGATACTCTTTTTTTGTGGTTTTTAGTGTTGGTTTTGTTGTGCGTGTAGGTGTTGGCAGTACCAAACTATAGAAATAGGGATTGTTATAGCGAGGCTGCCTAAGCCGTAACCGGAAATTGATTTCTCAGTTATGCAATGAATTAAAAACATAAAAATATCTAGAGTAACTAGTCCAAAAAGGGCGCCAATTAAGTATTCAGGCTGAGTTTTATACCAAGGTGCTGTATCGATAGTCATTTTTCTACCTATTGTAAGTGCGCTGAATGACAGCGTGTTATTTTTGTTATTTGTGACAAAAGTATGATGTCATGTGATTACAGAATAGGAGGTTATCCTTCTTGAGTATGGACTGTAAAGTGTTTTGGCTAATCTTCGTTCCATATTACATTGCCGCCGTTTTGTTTGGCTAAATATAATCTGTTGTCTGCTTGTCTGAGTAAGTCAGTAATGAGTGCTGTATCGTCCTGAATTATGCCTGATGAAACTGTAAAATTAAAACTAGCACCGTCCATTAAAACTATTTGATCTTCTACTAATGTTCTAAAGCTATTAATTAGTTTAGATGCTTGATCAAGTGACAGTCCTGATAATAGCACTGCAATATTTGAATCGCTTAATCGCGCATAAGTAAAGCGTCCGAAAGCTTTTGGGATTATTGATGATAAATTTTTCATGATCTCATCGGGTGCCTCGAGACCATACTTGTCTTGAAGTGAATTCAGGTTATCTATTGATATAAGTGCAAGGCTGATTGGTGCATTTTGATTGTGGGCTTTTTCAAGGTCAACCTCTGAATCTAAAAAGAATTTCTGCTTGTTGGGTAGGTCGCTGATAAAGTCATGGAAGGCAAGATGTTTTAATTTTAAAGCATATTCCAAGCTTTCTATATTATGCATGATACGACAATGAAACTCTTCGTGACTAAAAGGTTTGTTGAGGAAATCATTAGCACCATTTTTAATAAATTTGGCAGTTAGTTTTCCGCTACCTTCTCCGGATAACCCTATGATGACAAGGTCATTCTTGCTTATTTCGCGTCGAATATTTTTAACTAATTCAAAGCCGTTCATTCTAGGCATATTGTAATCGGTGATAAGTAGTTTTATGTCAGGGTGTTTTTCTAATAGTGCTAGAGCTGTATCGCCATCATCGGCAGTAATGACATTATATCGGTGAGTTTTTAGTAAGCTGCCAATATAGTTTCTTGACATTTTTGAGTCATCAGTGACTAGTATTTTAATTTCATGGTTTTTAGATAGTCGCTGGATTAACTTCATGACATATTCGTATGAAAAACGGCTTTCTTTAACGACATAATCTACGATTTTTTTACTAAGCATTTGTTCTCGTTTATCGTCGTCGTATGTTCCAGTGAGTACAATGGTAGGGATTTTTTGTTTAATGGTGTAATCGACAACCTCACCATCAGGTGCGTCGGGAAGGTTTAGATCTACTACCGCTACGAAGTAGTGATCTGCTCCGTTTTCGGCAATGAGTGTTTTGGCTTCTTCGAAAGAAGAGGCAGTATCGTAATCAAAGCCGTATATTGGTTTTGAAATATGTTTAATAATTTTAATAACAGTTGGGCTGTCTTCAACGAGTAAGTATTTTTTCATTTTAAATGGAATTCAAATATGAGTTGAAAGAAAATATAGTCGATCATTGGTGGTCATCGGTCTTACTTGCACGGCTGAGATTGTTGGCCATTGCATTAAGCTTAGTTGTTCTTTTTATAGACACCAGTTTTTGAATGATAAAAGCGCAATAATGATCACTATTGCCAATCAAAATATGATAGAATCGCGAGCTTTATTTTAATAATCAGAATAAATAGGAACGCTCTCCATATGGGTTATCAAGCGAAAGAAATCCTTCCCGTAAATATTGAAGACGAATTAAAACAATCATACCTAGATTATGCGATGAGTGTCATTGTAGGTCGTGCCTTGCCAGATGCTCGGGATGGCTTAAAGCCAGTGCATCGACGTGTGCTTTTTGCAATGAGCGAATTAGGTAATGATTGGAATAAAGCCTATAAAAAGTCAGCGCGTGTCGTTGGTGATGTTATAGGTAAGTATCATCCTCATGGTGACTCTGCTGTTTACGATACGATTGTTCGAATGGCACAGCCTTTCTCGCTGAGATACATGCTTGTTGACGGCCAAGGTAACTTTGGTTCCATCGATGGTGATAATCCAGCTGCAATGCGTTATACAGAAATACGTATGCAGAAATTAGCGCACTCTTTACTTGCAGATCTCGATAAAGAGACCGTTAACTTTGTGCCTAACTATGATGGTACAGAGCAAATCCCAGAAGTCATGCCAACGCGAGTTCCCAATTTATTGGTAAACGGTTCATCTGGTATTGCTGTCGGTATGGCAACTAATATTCCTCCTCATAATATTGGGGAAGTGATTCGTGGCTGTTTGGCTTTAATGGAAAATCCTGACATTACCTGGGAAGAGTTAATGGAATTTATCCCTGGTCCGGATTTTCCAACAGCAGCTTTCATAAATGGTCGTGCAGGTATTCTTCAAGCCTATCAGACAGGAAGAGGCAAAATTTATCTTCGTGCTCGTTATGAAATTGAGCAGGAGCCTAATGGTAAGGAAAAAATTGTTGTTACTGAAATTCCTTATCAAGTTAATAAGGCTCGTGTAATAGAGAAGATTGCAGAACTTGTTAAAGATAAAAAAATAGAAGGTATCACCGGTTTGCGTGATGAATCTAATAAAGAAGGTATGCGTATTGTTATTGAATTACGTCGGGGTGAAATGCCTGAAGTAGTAATGAATAACCTATATACCCAGACCCAGCTTGAGAATGTATTTGGTATCAATATGGTTGCGCTGGTTGATGGCGAACCAAAAACGATTCACCTTAAACAGGCTCTTGAAATCTTCGTTAAGCATCGTCGAGAAGTAGTTACTCGACGTACTGTTTACTTGTTACGTAAAGCAAGAGAAAGAGGTCATACATTAGAAGGTTTGGCAGTAGCTCTAGCGAACATTGATCCGGTTATCGCGCTGATCAAACAGTCGCCGACTTCTGCAGAAGCAAAAGAAAGCTTACTAGCGCAAGCTTGGACTCCGGGTGATGTAACAGCAATGCTTGAAAGGGCGGGCGAAGACGCTTGTCGTCCTGATGATCTAGATCCGCAGTATGGTATGCGTGATGGGAAGTATTATCTTTCTCCTGTTCAGGCTCAAGAAATTCTAAACATGCGCTTGCATCGTTTAACCGGTTTAGAAACAGAAAAGCTTATCAGTGAATACAAAGAAATATTGGATAAAATTGCTGGTTTTTTAGCTATTTTGAGTGATCCAGTTCGTTTGATGCAAGTTATCCGAGAAGAGTTGGAAGAAATCTTAGAAGAGTATGGTGATGAGCGTCGTTCAGAAATTATTTCTTCTAAACGTGATTTAACCATTGCTGATTTGATTACTGAAGAAGATCTAGTTGTTACTATTTCTCATGGTGGTTATGCGAAAACTCAGCCAGTAGAAGACTATCAAGCTCAACGAAGGGGTGGTCGAGGTAAGTCAGCTACAGCAATGAAAGATGAAGACTTTATTGAAAAGCTAATGGTTGCTAACTCTCATGACACAATTTTATGTTTTACCAATAAAGGTAAGGTTTATTGGTTGAGAGTGTTTGAAATTCCTCAAGCAAGTCGAGGTGCGCGTGGTCGTCCAATGGTGAATATTCTTCCTTTGGATGAAGGTGAAAGAGTGACTACTTTCCTTTCAGTAAATGAATACACAGAAGACCACTTTATTTTTATGGCAACATCTAATGGTACTGTTAAGAAAACACCGTTAGTTAGTTTTGCTCGTCCTCGGTCAAGCGGTTTGATTGCGCTTGGTCTAGATGAAGGTGATACCTTGGTAGGCGCTGCGATTACTGATGGCAATAAAGATATTATGTTGATGAGCAATTCGGGGAAAATGATTCGTTTTCATGAATCTAATGTTCGCGCAATGGGAAGAACAGCGCGCGGTGTTAGAGGCATTAAAATGGCAAAAGACTTCCGCGTCGTATCATTAATGCTTCCTGAAGAAGAAGGTCTGTTATTAGTCGTTAGTGAAAACGGTTACGGCAAGCGTACTCGAATGGATGAGTTCAATGTCATTGGGCGTGGTGGGCAAGGTGTGATTGCGATGCAGTGTTCTGAGCGTAACGGTTTGTTGGTGTCTGCTGTGCAGGTAAAAGAAGGTGATGAGCTCATGTTAATCACCGATAAAGGTACCTTGGTTAGAACGCGAACGGAAGAAATCTCAATCTTGGGTAGAAATACACAAGGTGTAAGGTTGATTAAGTTATCGCAAGAAAATGAGCACTTAGTTGGTGTAGAGCGTGTTGACGAACCAAGCCCTAGTGAGCTTGATGGTGAAGTCGATGTCGATACAGATGCTGCTGTAGAGATTGAAGCTGGCGCTGGAAATCAGATAAATGATTCTGATAGTTCATCTGAAGAAACTGACGTTTAGGCGAGGATTTGGTTTTGAATAAGTTAGATGAAGCCAAAGAGTTGGCAGCCTTACGTATTCAGATTGATGATACCGATCGGCAAATTCAAGCATTAATCAATAAGCGTGCAGAGTGTGCTCAGCGTGTCGCTGATGTTAAGCAATCAGCTGCAGATGGAAAAGAGGTTCAGTATTATCGTCCTGAACGTGAAGCTCAGGTTTTACGTGCAGTAATGGAACGAAATACTGGCCCACTTCCTGCGGAAGATATGGCTAAGCTATTCAGAGAGATAATGTCTTGTTGCTTGGCTTTAGAAAAGCCGATGAAGGTCGCTTTTTTAGGGCCTGAAGGTACATATACTCACGCAGCAGCCTTGAAACATTTTGGGCACTTTGTTCAGTCTCAGCCTATGGCGGCAATTGATGAGGTCTTTCGAGAAGTCGAATCAGGTCAAGCCAATTATGGTGTCGTTCCTGTCGAAAATTCAACTGAAGGTATGGTTAACCATACTTTAGATAGCTTCATTAATTCACCGTTATTTATTGCGGGTGAAGTGAAGTTAAGAATTCATCATCATCTTTTATCCGCCTCTGTTTGTGATGATATTAAATCTGTAAAAAGAGTTTATTCTCACCAACAATCATTAGCTCAATGCAGGAAATGGTTGGATGCTAATTGCCCGCAAATTGAGCGTGTGGCTGTGAGTAGTAATGCTGAGGCGGCACGGCTTGCCAAGGCTGAAGCAGGAACTGTTGCGATTGCAGGTGAAATGGCGGCAGAACTTTATGGTTTAATTAAGTGTGCTGAGAATGTTGAAGATCAGCCTGATAATACAACCCGGTTTCTGATAATTGGTAGCAAAGTAGTGCCAGCTAGCGGCAAAGATAAAACATCGATTATGGTTTCAGTAAAAAATAAACCCGGTGCTTTATATCATCTACTTGAGCCTTTTCATAAAGAAAATATTAGCCTCACTCGTATAGAAACGCGCCCTTCGCCTTCGGGTATTTGGTCGTATGTCTTTTTTATCGATTTTGAGGGGCATATAGATGATGAGAGCGTTCAGCAGGTAATTCGTCAAGTATCTCCTGATGTTGTTGAGGTTAAGCACTTGGGTTCATATCCTGTAGGGGTGCTTTAATGGGAGGGGCAGAATTAGGAATCAGTGCTATTGATTCTAATGACTATTTTTCATTGGCGCTTCCTTCTGTTCAAGCGCTTCATCCTTATCTACCTGGTAAGCCTATCGAAGAGCTACAGCGTGAGCTAGGGCTTTCTAATATTGTTAAGTTAGCAAGTAATGAAAATCCTTTAGGTTTGAGTGAGAAAGTTGTTCAAGCAATTCATTCTGCATTGAAAGACGGTGCTCGATATCCAGATGGCAATGGATACATATTAAAGAAGGCCTTGATTGATTTTTATGCCCAGAAGAATCAGGATTTTGGTATAAATCAACTGACTTTAGGTAATGGTTCTAATGATGTGCTTGAATTGATAGCGCGTGCATATATTGGCCATTCTGATGAAGTGATTTTCTCGGAATATGCTTTTGCTGTTTATTCAATTGTTACGCAGGCTGTTGGTGCAAAAGCTATTGAGGTCCCAGCAAACGACTGGGGGCATGATTTAGTCGCAATAAGTAAGTCTGTAAGCAATAAAACAAAATTAATCTTTTTGGCAAACCCGAATAATCCGACAGGTACTGCGTTTTCAAATTCTGAATTAGTCAGCTTTATGAATTTAGTTCCAAGCAATGTTTTAGTTGTTTTGGATGAAGCTTATGGGGAGTATATAAAAGATGATGCTTTTCCTGATGGTTTGAATTTATTAGCTATTTATCCCAATCTTATTGTTACTCGAACTTTTTCTAAGGCATGGGGTTTGGCGTCGATGCGTGTTGGTTACGCCATCTCTAATTCAGTGATAGCCGATATGCTTAATCGAGTTCGTCAGCCTTTTAATGTCAATTTATTTGCATTGGTTGGTGCGGCTGCTGTTTTGAGTGATGCTCAGTATCTTGAAAAAGGTGTTGAGCTTAATAGGGTTGGGCTTAAGCAGGTTGAGAATGGCTTAAGTGAGTTAGGTTTGTCCTTTATTTCTTCAAAAGGTAACTTTATTGCGTTTAATGTTCATCCAGAAAGCGTAAAAAGTAAGAGTGTGTATTCTGGAGTGGATGTCTACCAGCTTCTTTTGAAAGAAGGTGTGATTGTTAGGCCGCTTGCAAATTATAAGATGCCAGATTTTTTGAGGGTTTCCATAGGTTTACCTGAAGAAAACCGGCGCTTTCTTTCTTCATTAAAATCAGTTCTTAAGTCTCTGGTTTGAGGTTCTTTCAGTGAAAAAAGTTGCTCAACAAGTTGATGTGATGGCTGTAATAGGCTTAGGTTTGATTGGTGGCTCATTAGCTAAGTCGTCAGGTAAGTCTGGTTTTGCAAAACATACAGTAGGCTATAGCCTTAATTTTTCTGAGACATGCTTAGGTGTTGAGCTGGGCGTTGTTCATGAGGCCGCACATTCTATTGAAGAAGCAGTTTCAAATGCTGATCTAGTGGTGATAGCTGTTCCGGTAAGAGCATTTGAGAGTGTTTTATCTGAAATAAAGCCCTTTCTTAAGTCAAGTGCTGTGATTACAGATGTTGGCAGTGTAAAAGGGTGTTTTCTAGATGCGGTGAAAAAAGTTTTTGGCGTTTTACCTTCTTTTGTCGTTCCAGGGCATCCTATTGCTGGATCAGAAAAGAATGGCGTCTTAGCGGCAAACGAAAATTTATTTAAGAACCATAAAGTTATATTAACACCTCATGAATTATCTTCAGGGCATGCAGTTCAGCTTGTTAGGGATATGTGGGCTTCTTCAGGTGCATCTGTTCTTGAAATGTCAGTAGAGCATCATGATGAGGTGTTGGCAGCAACGAGTCATTTGCCCCATCTTATCGCTTTTTCATTGGTAGATACTTTAGCTGGCGAAGAAGATAGTCAGGAAATTTTCCGATATGCAGCAGGTGGATTTCGGGATTTTACTAGGATTGCCGCAAGTGATCCCGTTATGTGGCATGACATTTTTTTAGCAAATCAGGATGCTTTACTTAAAGTCTTAGATCGCTTTAATCAAGATTTAAGCTGCTTAAGAAAAGCAATTGAAGACAAAGATAGCCAGCGCTTGTTAGGCGTGTTTACCCGCGCTAAAGCGGCGAGGGAACATTTTACTAAAATTTTATCTGGACAGTCGTATACAAATACCATGAATACAAAAAATGTAACGTTTAAAATGAAAGCGGGCGGATCTGTTAAGGGTGTGATTCGTGTGGCAGGTGATAAATCTATTTCTCATCGTTCAATTATGCTGGGTGCGTTGGCTGATGGAGTCACTGAAGTTGAAGGTTTTTTAGAAGGTGAAGATAGCTTAGCCACTTTGCAGGCCTTTCGTGATATGGGGGTTGTAATTGAGGGTCCCAGTCAAGGTAGGGTCAAAATATACGGTGTTGGCTTGCATGGCTTAAAGCAACCGCCGGGTCCTATTTATTTAGGTAACTCCGGTACCGGTATGCGTCTCTTTGCTGGTTTATTAGCCGGGCAAAAATTTGATACAGTGTTGGTAGGGGATGAGTCTCTATCAAAAAGACCTATGGAAAGAGTGGCGGCTCCTTTGAGGTTAATGGGCGCAAGTATTGAGTCATCGGAAGGTGGACGGCCTCCTCTAAAAATAAAAGGTGGTCAGGTTCTTAAAGGTATTCATTACGATATGCCGATGGCGAGTGCTCAGGTGAAATCCTGCCTTATTTTAGCGGGGATGTATGCCGTAGGTGAAACGACTGTTTCAGAGCCAGCACCTACGCGTGATCATACGGAGAGAATGTTAAATGGCTTTGGTTGCTCAGTAGAGCGTGACGGTGCAGTTGCCAAAATTAAAGGTGGTGGCTCATTAACCGCTGGTAAAATCGATGTTCCTGCAGATATTTCCTCAGCGGCATTTTTTATGGTTGCTGCTTCAATTACTCCGGGGGCTGATGTCACTTTGGAGCATGTTGGGCTTAATCCGACCCGAGTTGGTGTCATAAATATTCTTAAGTTGATGGGTGCGGATATTTCAATATCTGATCAAAAAGAAGTCGGTGGCGAGCCTGTTGGGAATATTCGTGTTAAATATTCACCTCTGAAAGGTATACATATTCCTGAAGATCAAGTGCCTTTGGCGATTGATGAGTTTCCAGTTTTATTTATAGCTGCTGTTTGTGCTGAAGGTGAAACCGTTCTTGCTGGTGCAGAAGAGTTACGAGTTAAAGAGAGTGACCGTATTCAAGTTATGGCAGATGGCCTGGCTCAACTTGGCGTAAGGACGGATGTTCGAACCGATGGTATTGTTATTAAAGGTAGTAAGATTAAAGGTGGTGTTGTGCATAGTCATGGCGATCATCGCATAGCTATGGCATTTGCTGTTGCTTCTCTTAGGGCTGAAGGGGATATTCAAATAGAAGACTGCGCTAATGTAGCGACATCTTTTCCTAACTTTGTTGAGCTAGCAGAAAAAGTAGGTATGAATATTTCTGTAGAGGGTTTGAGTTAATGGCTTCGATTCTTGGTGATGCTTCTTGCAATATTCTAACAATTGACGGGCCTAGTGGGGCAGGAAAAGGAAGTATTGCGCAGCTAGTTTCGAAAAAACTTGGATGGAATCTGTTAGATAGCGGTGCGCTGTATAGGCTAACCGCCCTTTCTGCGCAGAAGCAGGGTGTATCGTTTGATGATGAGTCTTTGTTGGCTGAAATAGCCTCTAAGTTAGAAGTTGAATTTAAGCCTTCAGGTTTTGGTGAGCCAGTTCAAGTTATTTTGTCTGGAGAGAATGTAACGAGTGAGCTTCGTCTTGAATCGACAGGAAATAATGCTTCAAAAATAGCGCCTCTTTTCGCAGTTAGAGCGGCATTACTTCAGCGACAAAGAGATTTTGCAATATCTCCAGGCCTTGTTGCTGATGGTCGAGATATGGGGACGGTTGTTTTTCCAGATGCAAAATACAAAATATTTTTATCGGCAAGTGCACAAACTCGTGCAGACAGAAGATATAAACAGTTGAAGGATAAGGGGGAAGATGTTAAAATCGCGCCCCTTTTAAAGGAGATTGAAGAGCGAGACGAGCGGGACATGGGGCGAAAAAATGCACCACTTAAACCTGCAATAGATGCATTACTTATTGATTCAACTGACTTTTCTATAGAAGAAGTGTTAGAGAAAGTAATTAAATTTATAGAGTCTAAGCTTTAATTTCTGAGGTTTTAGTTGTCGTGTTTTAAATAACGTTGGCCAGTAGCGAAAACACGCTTAATTTAAATTAACCACATTAGCTGGTGATGTGGAGAATGTTAATCACACAGGAAATGTAATGAGCGAGAGCTTTGCAGACTTATTTGAAGAAAGCCTAAAAGAAGTAAATATGACCCCTGGATCTATTATCTCAGGTGTTGTTGTAGATATTGATAGTGACTGGGTAACAGTTAACGCAGGCTTAAAATCTGAGGGTGTTATTCCTCTTTCTCAATTTCTTTCAGATAATGGAGAAATTGAACTTAAAATTGGTGACTCAGTTGATGTTGCGCTAGAGGCTGTTGAAGATGGCTTTGGTGAAACTCGTCTATCGCGTGAAAAAGCTAAGCGCGCTGAAGCTTGGACAGAGCTAGAAAAAGCTTTCGAAGCTGAAGAAGTCGTTAAGGGTGTGATTAATGGTAAGGTTAAAGGTGGTTTCACTGTTGAGTTGAAAACTATCCGTGCATTCTTACCTGGTTCTCTAGTTGATGTGCGTCCGGTAAGAGATACGCTTCATTTAGAAGGTAAAGAATTAGAATTTAAAGTTATCAAGTTAGACCAAAAACGAAATAACGTTGTTGTTTCTCGTCGTTCTGTATTAGAGGCAGAAAATAGTGCTGAACGTGACGCGTTGTTAGAATCAATGGCTGAAGGTATGGAAGCTAAAGGTATCGTTAAGAACCTTACAGATTATGGTGCTTTCGTAGATTTAGGTGGTGTTGACGGTTTACTTCATATCACTGATATGGCGTGGAAGCGTATCAAACACCCAAGTGAAATTGTTAATGTTGGTGATGAAATCAACGTTAAAGTATTAAAGTTTGATCGTGAACGTAACCGTGTATCACTAGGTCTTAAGCAGCTTGGTGAAGATCCATGGGTTCAAATCAAAGAGCGTTATCCTGAAAATACACGTGTAACTGCGCGTGTGACTAACTTGACTGACTATGGTTGCTTCGCTGAAATTGAAGAGGGTGTAGAAGGTTTGGTTCACGTTTCAGAAATGGATTGGACTAACAAGAACATTCACCCATCTAAAGTTGTTCAGTTAGGTGATGAAGTTGAAGTAATGGTTCTTGATATCGATGAAGATCGTCGTCGTATTTCTTTGGGTATTAAGCAATGTCATGCGAATCCATGGGAAGAGTTCTCAAGCCGTTTCAATAAAGAAGATAAAGTAACCGGTAAGATTAAGTCAATTACTGACTTTGGTATTTTCATCGGTTTAGATGGTGGTATCGATGGTCTAGTGCATTTGTCTGATATTTCTTGGCACGATACAGGTGAAGATGCTGTTCGTAAGTACAAGAAAGGTGATGAAATTGAAACTGTGATCTTATCTGTTGATCCAGAGCGTGAACGTATCTCTCTGGGTATTAAGCAGTTAGAGCGTGACCCGTTTGCTGAATTTGTTCAGATTAATGATAAGGGCACAATTATTACTGGTACAGTGAAGTCTGTCGACGCTAAGGCTGCAATTCTAGAATTGGCTCCTGATGTTGAGGCAACTTTAAAAGCTTCTGAAATGAGTCAGGATCGTATTGAAGATCTTACAACTCAGTTGAAAGAAGGTGATGAGGTTGAAGCGAAGATCATTAACATCGATCGCAAAAATCGAGTTATTAATTTGTCTGTTAAGTCGAAAGATGTTGATGAAGAAAAGCAGGCAATGAAGGATGTTCGTGAGAAACAAGTTGAATCTGCAGGTCCGACCACAATTGGTGATTTGATTAAAGAGCAGATGCTAAACAAATAATTGTTGTACCTATATAACTAACTATTTGTAATATAATAAAAAAAAACGGGCTTATAGCCCGTTTTTTTTGTGTTTTTTATTTCTTTGTCTACAATAAAAAAAAGCTCTTTTTTTATGGACTGGGTAGTAAATGACAAAATCAGAACTCGTTGAAATAATTGCTTCTAAACAGACTCAACTTTCAGTAAAGGATGTAGAGTTAGCGGTGAAAACGCTAATAGATCTTATGTCTAATACTTTATCCTCAGGTCAGAGGATTGAAATTCGTGGTTTTGGAAGTTTCTCTTTGCACTACCGTGCATCAAGATTAGGTAGAAATCCAAAGACTGGTGAGTCAGTTAGCTTAGAAGCTAAATTTGTACCTCACTTTAAACCAGGAAAAGAGTTACGGGATAAGGTGAATGATAGTTTAAAAGAGGGCTATTAATCTCTTCCCATTATTGTTATCTCGCGTGTTAAGATAGCTAATAATCTATCTAAATAATTGTATCGAGACCAATAAGGTGGTTTTAGCAATGGCTATTCTAAAGTTTCTCTTTTGCTTGTTTCTAGTTCTTGTAATTATTGTGGCTGGCCTTTTATTTTCATTTCGGAATCAACCTCTAATAGACGTTGATCTTCTTTTTTTTCAAACATCCAGTTTTAGTATTGGTTTTTGGTTGTTAGCTTCTTTGATTATAGGTTTTATTTTAGGGATGACCGCTTTTTTCCCAAAAAGGCTGTTTCAAAATATAAAAATTCATCAGTTATCAAAAAAAATATCAGAAAAAAAAATCCCATTAGCTAGAGTAAAACCTGAGCCTAATAAAGGGAATTAAATGGATAATGGGTATTTCTTATTACTGATTTTTTTATCTCTCATGCTCGGTTGGATATTTGGTTTTTATTTTAAACCAAAGAAAAATCGAACATCAAAATCACTTAATCTTTCTGGAGATATGAAGCACAGGCTTCAATTTCTTTTTGACTCCTATTCTGATGAATCAATAGATAGATTTATTCATTCGCTTGAAGTGACAGCTGAAACTTTACCTCTGCATATATCTATAGGGAAACACTTTAGAGCTCAAGGTGAGGTTGAAAAAGCTATTTTAGTGCATCAAAATTTAATGTCTCACCCGGAGTTGAGTTCGCGAGCTTCGGATAATATTATTTATGAGTTGGCAAAAGACTATAAAGCTGCAGGTCTGTTTGACCGAGCTCAAGCATTACTTCATCAATTAGATGATTCTAAGCCTTTTTCAGTTAAAAGCCTTAAGCTTTTGCTTGATATTCATGAAGCTGAAAAAGATTGGAATGCAGCGTTAAATGAAGCTTCTCGGATAGACTTAAAGAAGCACAAAGACATTGCTATAAGAGTTGCTCAATATTATTGCGAAATTGCAGATAACTTTTTAAAAGAAGGTTTAGGGCGTGACTCTACTTTTGCTTACAAGCAAGCGCTTTCAATGTACAAGGAATGCTATAGAGCGCATTTAGGCTTAGCAAAGAATGCTCTTCATGCTCAGAATTACAGTAACGCTATTCAGCACCTTAAATTGTTGATCGGAATAGCGCCTGATCAGATAGCTCTAGTATTACCTCTGTTGCTGATAGCGACAAAAGAAACAAATTCTTTTGCTAGTCATCAGCAATATCTTTTTAAGTTATTAACTGATACAGGCCAAATTCCTGTGATGTTAGCAATTGTTGAATCAATGCAGGAAGCGGGGGATCCTAAAAAAGCTGTATCTTTCTTGTTTGAGTATCTCCAGAAATCGCCTAGTTTGGCTGGATTAGATAGCTTTTTTAAGCTTGATTTATTGTCAGAATATTCTTCTCAAGATCTTATTTCTTTAATGATCAAAGTGCTTGATGTTGTTCATCTTGATGGTGAAGAATATAGGTGTGCATCTTGTGGTTTTACGGGGGGGCAGCTTCATTGGTTATGCCCTAGTTGTAAAAATTGGCAATCCATTAAACCTGTTATTGAATATGAAACAGTTTTGCAGAAATAAAGAGTGGTATATATTAAATGACTTACAGGAAAGAAGTGCAAAATAATATTGATTTAAATGAGATAAAATTAATTGTTGCACTAGATTATCCAGATATGCAGCTTGCACTAAATATGGCTGATCTTTTGGACCCTAAAATTTGCAGAGTAAAGGTGGGTAAAGAGCTTTATACAAAGGTAGGACCAAAAATTCTCGAAGCTTTACATGAGAGAGGGTTTGAGGTCTTTTTGGATTTAAAATTTCACGACATACCGAATACAACCGCAAATGCGGTCGCTGTTGCTGCTGATCTTGGAGTATGGATGGTTAATGTCCATGTGAGCGGAGGTAGGAAAATGATGGAAGCTTGCATGAATAAGTTGTCCAATTACTCCTCGCCTCCTTTATTGATTGGTGTGACTGTTTTAACAAGTATGGCAGAAGAAGATTTACGTGAAATTGGTATCCATTCATCTCCACTTGATCATGTGCTTGAATTAGGGGCGTTAGCCATGGCTTCCGGATTAGATGGAGTTGTTTGTTCGGCTCATGAAGCTTTTTTTTTAAAACAGAAGCTTGGTAAAGAGTTTAAATTGGTAACTCCAGGCATACGACCGAGTTTTTCTGAAAAAGGTGATCAGAAACGTATTATGACACCTCATGAAGCACTTGTTGCTGGTTCGGACTATCTTGTTATTGGTCGTCCAATAACTAAGTCTGAGAGGCCATCAGATGCTTTGAAAATGGTAATTCAAGAGATGAAGTTTGCCGTTTAAATAACGGTTACTTTATAAGTGGTATGGTTTTTCAGGCTTTGTAAAGCTCAAATAGAGTCTTCTAAGTTTGAATTATTGTAAAATAAGGCTTTAATTCACATTCTTGTTCCGCTTATTTTGTTATAAAGACTCTTTATATGTTATGTGTTCAAAAAGGGCTCGTATTATGAAGAAAGATGTAGGTATTTTTGAATACAGTCGTTTTTTAATTCCCTACCGTGTTTATGGCCAGCATGAAAAAGTCATAGTTTGTGTAAGTGGTGCAAAGCAAACTATGTCGGCTTGGCGTTCGTTTATATCTTATTTTGCTAAAAGTTATCGAATTATTGTATTTGATATGCCGGGGCAGGGGCGCTCAGAGATATTGAGCGGGTCTGCCGGAGTACCCCTTTCTGAGCAAGTTGAGGTGCTTCATCAGTTGCTTACACATCTTGATATTTTAAGTTGCCAAAAACGTCATTTAATAGGTGGCTCTTGGGGTTCTATTGTTTCTGCAGCATATGCGGAGCATTATCCTGATGTGTTTCATAGAATTATATTAGGTAGTTTTGGCACCAAACCTAATAGTGTACTTAGCTCTATTATTGATGAGGTTCAATTTTGCATTGAGCAGGGGCGTGGCCCTGAAATAGCGCCAATGATGATTGAAAAATTTGGTCAATATATTCCAGATGTATTAAAAAGGCAGATTATTTCTCAATTTAATAGCATGAGTGATCAGCAGTTTCTTTCATTTTATGAGCACAGTGTATTTGTTACTCAGTTAGGAGATCTTAAGCAGCATATAAATCTTGAGTTAATTAAAGTTCCGACAATGGTTGTAATGGGGCAGTTTGATACGATCATGGATTTATTCGACACAAAGAAATCGACTCAACTTATTCCTAATGGGGAGTTTCTGTTAATTAAAGGAGTGGGGCATTTTTTACACTGGGAGCGACCCGAGATCATACCTATATATGAATCTTTTTTTGAAGAAGATAATGTTCAAAAAGTTAATTTGAATTCAGCTCAATAGTTATGTCTATTTGATTGCTAATTGCTTGCTAGTTCGTAAGCAATTAAGTGTTCGGCATCAATCCCAATTGGTACAGAATCTCCTATTTGAAAATCTTGATGGCTGGGGAATAGGGCTTCAATGATTGTTCCTGACTGCAATTTTAATTGATATTGCGTTGACGTTCCTGCGAATATCCTACCGGTCACTAGTGCGCTTAGGTTTGAGTTATTGGTTTTAATAACATCATCGGGTCTAATTAGAATTTCAACGTTTGCGCCTTTCTTCCAGGGATATGCTCTATTTCCTTTTAGAATACCTATCTCAGTATCAAATGTATCGGGTTTAACCGTGATTCCCTTTATAAATGCCCCTTGACCGATAAAGGAGGCAACAAAGTGGTTATAGGGTTCGTGGTACAGTTCATATGGTGAGCCCCATTGTTGAATTCTTCCTTGATCAATTACACCGATTTGATCGCTCATAACAAATGCTTCTTTTTGATCGTGAGTCACCAATATAGCGCTGATATTTAAAGTTTTTAAAATATTTCGTATATCAAGGCTTAATCTGTTTCTTAATTCAGCATCAAGATTAGAAAAAGGTTCATCAAGTAGGAGTAGTTCAGGTTCTGGAGCAAGTGCTCTAGCTAAGGCAACTCTTTGCTGTTGTCCTCCTGATAGTTCGTGAGGGTATCTATTTTCGTATCCATTTAAATCAACTAGGCTTATTAATTTATTAATTTTTTGGATCTTTAGTTCTTTTTTCTGTTTTAAACCAAATTGAATATTTTCTGAAATGGTTAGGTGAGGAAAAAGAGCATAATCCTGAAACACCATTCCAATATTTCTGAGTTCGGGTACTACTTGTTGTAAGGGGGTAGCTATTTCATTGTTGTTAAGTGTAATGGTTCCATTGATTGGCTTTTCAAAGCCAGCAATAGCTCTAAGGATTGTACTCTTACCACAACCACTTGGTCCTAAAAGACATGCAATATCACCTTTCACTAGCTTAAAAGATAGGTCTTTTATTACAACTAGTGAGTTATAATTGCATTGAATGTTCTTAAGTTCGAGCAAAAATGACACAGTATAAGCGCTCTTTAAAAATCAGAAGTTATCATAAAGTTAATGATTTAATCATGCGTTACAGAGAAGAAACTCAAGTAAAGCTTTTTGTGAGTGCAATCTATTCTCTGCTTCATCCCAAACTACAGAGCTATGATGATCTAGCATATCATGGCTTATTTCTTCCCCTCTGTGTGCCGGAAGGCAATGCATAAAAAGAGCATCTTTGTTTGCATGGCTCATTAATTCAGGTGTTACTTGATAGTCACTAAATTTATTTTCTCTGATTTTTTGTTCTTCTTCTTGTCCCATTGATGCCCATACGTCGGTCACAATTAGATCTGAATTTTTTACTGCTGCAATTGGGTTGCGAATGATCTGTGCATGTTTTGAGTTAGCTTTCAGTAATTCGGCAGAAGGGTCATAACCAACTGGAGATGAAATAACTAATTCAAAGTTTAATAGTTTAGCGGCATTAATGAAAGAGTTGCACATATTGTTTCCGTCACCGATCCAAGTTACTTTTTTACCTGAAATGGATCCTCTGTGCTCGTGATATGTTTGCATATCTGCTAGTAATTGACATGGGTGGAAATCATCAGTGAGCGCATTGATAACAGGAACTTGTGAATGCTGGGCAAATAATTCAATTTTTGAATGCTCAAAAGTACGTATCGTAATGGCATCAACCATTCGTGACAGCACTTTTGCGCTATCTTCTATGGGTTCGCCTCGCCCAAGTTGTGTGTCTCTTGGTGATAAAAAAAGAGATGAACCACCAAATTGCGCCATTCCTGATTCAAAAGATACTCTAGTTCTTGTTGAGGATTTCTCAAATATAAGTGCAAGTACTCTGTTTTTTAGAGGTTCATATATATGACCTTGTTTATGTTCCTTTTTGAGGGTTATTGCTCTTTCAATAATTTGTTTAAGTTCAGAAGAAGATAAATCAGTTAGTGTTAGAAAGTGTCTAAGTGCCATATTGCTCTCAAAATAAATCAAAATACTTGTGATGAGGTGGAGTATAAAACTAAGGGCTATAGCTTTAGCGCTATATTATAATTTCACTTAATTCTTGGTTTACTGCGATCATCTGCTGCATATAAGCGAATTATCTGGACAACAGCATCGACTAGAAAATCACATTCTTCATCTGTCATGGTTAAAGATGGAAGTAAGCGAATTACTTTTTCTGAAGTAACGTTTAGTAGGAGGCCTTTTGCTTTTGCCAAATGAACTATTTCAGGGCAAGGAGAGGTCATTTCTATACCAATCATTAGTCCTTTTCCTCGGATTTCTGAGATATAGTTAGAGTCTAAAAGTTCGGCTTTTAGGTCATTAACTATTCTTTCACCCATCGTTCTAGCTCTGGCGCATAAATCATTTTTTTCAATTTCTTCAATTGTGGCTAAAGCTGCGGCGCACCCTAATGGATTACCTCCAAATGTTGAGCCATGTGTTCCAGGTGTTAATATAAGATTCGATTTTCCTCTGGTTAAGCATGCGCCAATTGGATAGCCGTTTCCTAAGCCTTTAGCTGTAGTGACAACGTCTGGAAGTATTTTGCTGTCTTGGTAGGCAAAATAATGTCCTGTTCGGCCATTTCCGGTTTGTACTTCATCTAACATCATGAGCCAGTCATACTTATCACAAATCGAGCGAATTGATTCGAGGTATTCGTTATTTGAAATACTCAAACCTCCTTCTCCTTGAATCGGTTCGAGTAATATTGCTACGATATTAGGATTTGATTTTGCAATTTTTTCAATTTCTTCAATATTATTAAAGCTTGTTCTAACAAAGCCATTTAATAGAGGTTCGAAACCTGCTTGTGCCTTTCTGCTACCTGTTGCAGAAAGGGTGGCCATAGTGCGCCCATGGAAAGAGTTCTCCATAACAATAATCGTGGGTACTTTTATGCCTTTTTCATGGCCAAATTTCCTAGCAAGTTTTATCGCGGCCTCATTTGCTTCGGCGCCTGAATTTGAAAAGAAAACTTTTTCCATGCTTGAAATACTGCATAGTTTTTGAGCTAGTCGAGACTGTAGCGTATTGTGGAAAAGGTTTGAGCAGTGGATTAATCTTCCTGCTTGATCTTTAATAGCTTTTGTTACGGCTGGATGAGTGTGGCCTAAACCACAAACAGCTATCCCAAAAAAAGTATCAAAGTATTTGTTTCCATCAGTATCGTAAAGCCAGCATCCGTCTCCGCTGTCAAAAGCGACAGGAAGTCTGCTGTAAGTATTCATTAAAGGTTGGTCGTTGTTCATCTGAATCTCTTTAGAACGCAAAAAGGCAGCTAATCTGCTGCCTCCAAAAGAGTAATATTAGCCCGAACTTTTATCTTTATCAAATTTTGTCGTTTATTATTTTATATCGTTTAAATGTTTTGTTAGGTGGTGTCTATATAGAAAATAATACTTGAGTAATATGGTTGGTCATTTAAAAAAAAGGTAGACTTACGCTATAAGTAAAAAAACAATATATGGTGAATTGATTTGAGATAATTATTTCATTGGGTTTTAACTTTTTAAACGTCAAAAGGGTATGAGTATTATGTCAGTAATGGATACAATTAAAGAACAGATCGAAGGCAACCCGATCATCTTATATATGAAGGGCTCTCCGCAGCAGCCGCAATGTGGTTTTTCTGCAAAGACTTCACAGGCTTTAATTGCTTGTGAAGAGCGTTTTGCTTTTATAAATATTTTAGAGTATCCAGATATTCGAGAAAATTTAAAGACTTACTCAAACTGGCCGACTTTTCCTCAGTTATATATTAGCGGGGAGTTGGTTGGAGGTTGTGATATCGTGACTGAGTTATATGAGTCTGGTGAACTTAAGAAGATGATTGAAGCAGCTGTCGCTAGCTAGTTTAATTATCCTTTCTTTTCCAAAAGGAGTTCAATTATTGAGCTCCTTTTTAGTTGGTGCTGCTTTTTGGTAAATGATAGGGATATCGTATTTAAAGCTTCTGTTGATATCTTCAGGGGGCGGTTTAGGAAAGGGGCTAGCTAAGTAAGCTGCTTTAATCGCTAGCTCGTCAATTTCCTGTATATTGCTTGATTGTCTAATTGTTGCGTTTTTTATTGCGCCATTAGTAAATAAGTTTAAGGTGATAATGTAACTTATGTTTGTTTGTTTGTTTTTAGACATGACAGGGTGGAATTCATCATACAGTTCATCTTTTGCAAGTTTTTGTAATAGCTGAATTTCATATTGATTTAACTGTTCTAGTGATTTTGTTGCTATTTGTTGTTTGTTGTTTATAGGGTCTAGTTTGATGACTTTGTTGCTGAAAATGTCTTGTAAGCCTTGGAGTGAGCTTGACGAGTTTGTATTATTTAGAAATATAGGTTTGTTGATGTAGTTTGTATCGCTGGAAGGAGCTTTTTTAAATGGTGAGGGTAATTCTCTATTTTTAGAGGTCTTGCCTGTATTTTCTCTGATAAGCTGCTCAAAGGTGGATTCATTAAGTGTTCTTAAGAACTCTTGAGCGGCAAGAGTGTTTTCTGATCTGCTTAGTTGTGGGGAATCTGATCTAGCTCCTTGTCTGTCATAGGATAAAAGCTGAAAAGGGATTGTTTTTCTATCGAGTTCAAAGCTGGGAAATAATGCAAAGAGTAGCAATAAAATGATTGAGTGAGATAATACTGAGCAAAACACAGCTAGATAAAACCTAAGGGTGAATTTATCTGTAATTTCCACTGATCTCTTATGTGCTAGCTTTTTGCTTAAGATTTGATGTTACAGTACTTAATGCTCGGTCAATCAGTGGGCCTTGCTCTAGTATTGCGGCATTGTTTTTAAAAAGATCATTTGCAAGTTCTTCTCTAGTCTTTTCTAGGTTTTTTAATCCTAGTCTGTTAACGAAGATAAACGTATCAGCTTCTTCAAGAATAGTAGATAGCTTGCATCTAATGCTTTTGTTGGCTGTTAATTTGAATTCAAACCAAGTGCCTATTGAAAGTTCATCTATTGTTGCTGAGAGTCGTTCTAGCTCCAAATCATTAAACGCTAGTTGCCTTTGAACTGCGCTGGTTGTTTGATTGGGAGTATTTCTATTATCAGCTTTGTAAGTGGTATTGTGATCTTGGTCGTTAAATGTATTTTGTTTGAAAGTGGATGTTAAGATCGATCGTATTTCAATTATTGTACTTTCAAGGTTGTTAGTATGATAAGAAGCATCTTTAAGGCCGCATTTGAGTTCTTTAAGTAGTTTTGGAGCTATGCTAATCCAGTGTTGCCTATCTTTTTGGGATGAAATGGGTGTAAGGCACCAAATTAAATCGTAAGCTACTTGGCAAGACTTTGTCCATTGGTGTTCTTGGTCATCTTTTAGGTAGGCTAGGAACATTACTCTGCTCCAACCTTGAAGTAGGGTTTCTTTGATGATCTGATTATGACTTATTGATTTATCAGAAATAATCTCTTGAATGACACAGTCGACGGCTTTTTGTGCTTGCTTTGATTTAAGTAGGCCTTTTTCAGATTCTTTGGTTCGTTGCTCGACAATTCTAGATTTCTTTTCTTCCTTGATCATAAAATCTTCAAATTCTGTATTAAGTGTTTCAAATAAATTTGAATCGCTTTCAATATCATCTAGTATCGCGTTAACTATAGAGTTAATTTTCTGATAAAGGGCATCTTCAGTGTTGTTTTGGTTTTCAGTCCAGCCGATGCCGGCTTTAGCAAGAGCGTTGAGTAGCTTTCGAGCAGGATGTTTATTTGTGCTAAAGAAAGTGTTGTCTTTTATGACAACTTTGAGTATCGGGATTTGTAATCGACTAATTAGTACTTGAATTGCGGCTGCGAGATTATAATCGTTGAGAATAAACTCAAAAAGCATGGCTACAAGATTTATTAAGTCTTCATCTAGTTGCTTGAATTCGGTTTCTTTCTTGTTAAGTGTTGGGTGTTGCTGGAGTTGATTTTTGAGATGAGTGCGAATATCAACAACTTTTGCATGATTAGTAGGTGTGGGTGTGGTTTTTTGAATGGTAGATAGAAGATTTATTAAGTCTTGGGTGTCGATAAAATGACTTTCTATTTGTCTATTTTTGCTGTTGGGGTTTGTAATATGGCTATGTGTTCTTATGTTAGATAAGAGTGACTGAAGTTCAGGAAGTATGTTTTTGGTTGTTTGGGTGTTGTTTGTTGATTCAGAATTTCTTATAGATGTGTCAAGAGGTGAGCTGAGTTGCTCTCCTTTAGGTGTGTGTTTTTGCTTTATAATGCTGGACTTTAGGTCAGGTAGTATGCCTGCCTTAATTAGAAATTGATTAACCTCGTCTAGTACATAGCCCAGGTTGGAAAGAACATAGCGATCAAATTGTTTATAAACGATAAGGCGTTCTTTTAGATTGATTTCAAGTTTGGAACAGGATTTAGAAAAAATGGAGCTTATATCTTTAGGATCAAGTGGAGCAGAGATAGTGGTTAAATCTGATTTACCATAAAGGTTTGCATATCTGGTTTGGAATTGTAGTAATGGCCCCTGGAAGTTCGAGGATGCTTTGGATGACATCGAAGATATGGCAACGCTTTCTTCTACGTCATCTTTCTTCACTAAGGAAAGGTGGTCGAAATCAATTTCTTTAGTGTTTGCTTGGAGGTCTTTGTTTTTAAGTACATTAGAGGTTAGGAATAGATTCCGAATGTTTTCTTCAAAGTCATTTTCAATGCTTTTTCGTTTGATGCGAATTTCTCGCATTGCTTCAAAAAATTGATTTTGTTCATTATTTGTTCGCGCATTATTTGCAAGCTCAAAAAAGGAATCATCTATGCCATCAAACATGTTTTGAAGCATTTCGATGAGTTGTCGAGAGCTGAGGAGGCAAATTTTTTCTATGCGAGAAGTGGCCTCAGCATTCAGACTTGTTTCGTAATGCTGAGTATCTCTTAAGTAAGTGATGCCACTTGAATTGCTCATTAGGAAAGCCCATAAAAGTTAGTAACATGAACAATGTTCATTTTGAGCATGTTAAGTATATATTATTGTAACTGAAATCCGCTATATTTAGAACTTTAATATTAGTATGAGTTGTGTTTGTCTTTTAGTTTTGAGAACTATGTGTTGTCCTTTTTGTTATTTCTTTTCATTAATTTGAATGGTTTTTACAATATTGTCTTTTAGTTGTCTTATTTCAACTTGATATTCGTTTAAATATAAGCAGACAGGGCTTTCTGGAAGGGTTTCAAGAGCTTCTGTTATAAGTCCGCTTAAAGTTTTTGGGCCATTTGTTGGTAGGTTCCAGTTTAGATTTTTATTTATTGTTCTAATGGGCGTTGATCCGTCAATTAAATAACTACCATCTCCTTGTGAGATGATGTCTTGATTGCTGGCGGAGGAGAAGTCTGTAGTAAATTCACCTACAATTTCTTCTAATATGTCTTCCATTGTTACTATTCCTAATACGTCACCATATTCATCTACAACAATTGATATTCTTCGCTTTTCTTGTTGAAAGTGGATCAATTGAGCGTTAAGAGATGTGCTTTCTGGGGTGAAATAGGGTTCTCTGCATGCTTGAAGTAATATTGCTTTGTTAGGTTCTTTGTGGGACATGACTTTGGTCATATTTCTTAAGTGCAGGATGCCAATGATGCTATTTATATCACCTTTGTAAACAGGGAGGCGTGTGTGTTGAGATGTTCTTAGTTGATGGAATATTGCATCCAAATCATCGTCAATATTTATCCCAATTACTTCGTTTCTTGGAATCATTATGTCGTTAACAGTTACTTTCTCTAGGTCTAGTATGCCGACAAGCATTTCTTGGTGTTTTCTTGGGATTAGCGTTCCAGATTCATTAACGAGAGTTCTGAGTTCTTCTCTGCTTATGTGGTTTTCTTGGCTATCTTCTATATTGAGTCCAAGGGACTTTAAAAGAAATCCTGTTACAAGGTTTATGGCCCAGACTGCAGGGTAAAGGATTTTTAATAAGGGCTTTAGTATGTGTGATGCTGGAAGTGCTATTTTTTCAGGGTAATAGGCCGCAATGGTCTTTGGGGTGATTTCTGCGAAAATGAGGAGGATGATTGTTAATCCTGCTGTTGCAATGGCAATTCCAGTGTCGCCCCATACTCTAATTGCGATAACTGTTGCAATTGATGAGGCGAGAATATTTACGAAGTTGTTTCCGATTAATATCACGCTAATTAGTTGGTCGGTTCGTTTAAGTAGTTTGCTTGCTTTGATTGCGCCTTTGTGGCCACTTTTTTTGAGGTGCTTTAGGCGGTAGCGATTAAGGGATAGCATTCCTGTCTCTGCGCTGGAGAAAAATGCAGAAAAAATAATGAGTAGGACTAGGAATACAAGGAGTGTGGTAATGGGTGTTTCGCTCAATTTGGTGAATCCTGTTTGTTTGTGCGATTGTTATTTGAGTTTTAAATGTCGACGTTTTTTGTTATTTGAGTATCTGCTCAAGAACGAGTTTACTGCCAAAGAATCCGGTCATTAAAAAGCTGAATCCCCACAGAGTCCATTTGCTGGCAGTTAATCCTCTCCATCCATAAATGTGTCGTCCCACGAGTAATGATGAGAAAATTATGAGTGCGATAATGGAGAAGGTTGTTTTGTGGACTAAGTGTTGTGCAAATAAATTATCAACAAAAAACGCTCCAGCAATTATTGCGAGGGCTAGTAATATCGTGCCGCTCCATATCATCTCGAATAAGAGGTTTTCCATTGTTAGTAATGGGGGAAGGTTTCTTAGTAGGATTGTGTGGTTGCGTTTTTTAAGATTGTTATTCTGCATGTATACTAAAATGCCTTGTATTACTGCGATACAGAAAACGCTATAAGAGATTATAGATAGAGTGATATGTATAAAAATGCCGCTGTTCTCAGGGTGAAATGCCAGTATTTCGTTGTTGAATATTAAGCTGCTAATAAGGCTTAAAGCTGCTATTGGATAACAGAATATAAATATTGACTGTAGTGGTTTGCGTGCAGAGAATAGTAGTAAGCTGATAATGACGAAACAAGCAACTAAAGATATAGTGTTGAAAAAACTTAATATGATTTCGTTGTTGGAAAATATTTGTTGGTAGGTAATAATTAAATGACTACTAACTGCAATGCAGCCAATAAGCATTGAGGTAAAGGGTTTGTTTTGAGTCTTTCTCAAATAAATTAAACTTTGGTAAAAAGTGCCGAAGGTATAAAGCCCGATAGATAAAAGACTAAGTACAAAAATATTCATTATGAGTTTTACTGTTCAAATTATGGCTTTTAAAGGGTTATAATGCGCGGTTTGCAACTACTTGGCAATATATAGAGACAAATCATGTTTGAAAATCTTACGGAACGACTTTCGGATAGTTTAAAGAAGGTTACGGGTCAGGCAAAGCTTACTGAAGATAATATTAAAGGGACCTTGCGTGAAGTGCGTATGGCTTTGCTGGAGGCGGACGTAGCATTGCCGGTTGTTAAGCAATTTATTGCTCAGGTGCGTAAACGTGCTATCGGGCATGAGGTGATGCGAAGTCTTTCTCCTGGGCAGGCATTTATTAAAATAGTAAATGCAGAGCTTGTTGAAATGATGGGCGCTCAGTCAGAGGGGTTGACGCTAAATGCCCAGCCTCCAGCTGTTATTTTGATGGCGGGACTTCAGGGTGCTGGTAAAACTACATCGGTAGCTAAGTTGGCTAGGTATTTGTCAGAAAGGCAAAAAAAGAAGGTTATGGTTGTAAGTGCGGATGTTTATCGTCCGGCAGCGATCAAACAGCTAGAGACTTTAGCGGTTGAGGTCGGTGCAGTTTTCTTTCCTAGTAACTCTGATCAAAAGCCTGTGGATATTGCTACTGCAGCGATACGAGAGGCAAAAAAGACATTTGTCGATGTGTTGTTGGTCGATACTGCAGGTCGTTTGGCTATTGATGAGCAGATGATGGGAGAGATTAAGGAGTTGCATTCTGCAATCAATCCTATTGAGACCTTGTTTGTTGTTGACGCGATGACTGGCCAGGATGCTGCTAATACAGCCAAAGCGTTTGATGAGGCTCTTCCTTTAACTGGTGTGATTCTTACAAAAGCAGATGGTGATTCGCGTGGTGGTGCGGCTTTATCTGTCAGATACATTACTGGCAAGCCAATTAAGTTTATGGGGGTGGGTGAAAAAGTTGATGCTCTTGAGCCCTTTCATCCAGATAGATTGGCTTCTCGTATTCTCGGAATGGGAGATATTCTTAGTTTAATTGAAGATGCTGAGCGCAATTTAGATAAGAAAAAGGCCGAAAAACTCACGCAGAAAATCAAAAAAGGGAAAAATTTTGATTTAGAGGATTTCCGTGATCAGCTTATTCAAATGAAAAATATGGGCGGAATCTCTAATTTGTTAGATAAATTGCCGGGAATGGGGCAGATGGCTCAGGCTGCTCAGCAGCAGGTTAGTGATAAGGCCTTAGTTCAAATGGAAGCGATGATTTCATCTATGACTGTTGGTGAAAGATCTTATCCTGATTCAATTAATAATTCGCGTAAGCGGCGGATTGCTGGTGGTTCAGGAACTCAAATACAAGATGTTAATCGATTACTTAAGCAGCACAAGCAAATGCAAAAAATGATGAAGAAGTTTACCAAGAAAGGTGGTATGGCTAATATGATGCGTGGTATGAAAGGTATGATGCCGCCTGGAGGGGGGGGTAAGTTTTGAATGATTTTTATTGAGTGAAAATGGTTTGGTTATTGTTGTGCAGCTCTAATTTGGTAAAGAAGAAAATAAAAACAC
>TARA_R110001592_G_scaffold112297_4_pt1 | contig 34268 bp, 32 predicted proteins | sample TARA_R110001592 | Tara Oceans TARA_R110001592 (sample SAMEA4398387) | marine metagenome | biome: Polar Biome; feature: [SRF] surface water layer (ENVO:00010504); material: water (ENVO:00002006), including particulate matter (ENVO:01000060) such as... | depth 5 m | reverse complement strand
GGATTCGGTCGCGGATGTTGTTAGTGAGGGTGACTTTTTCCGTCCGGAACACCGCAAAATTTTTGCCCAAATGACGCGGCTGGTTCAGCTTCAGCAACCCATAGACGTTGTCACCCTTGCGGAGTCGCTTGCTAAGTCCGGTGAGCTAGAGGCGATAGGTGGCGCAGCGTATCTGGCTGACATCGCCAGCAATACCCCTTCAGTGGCAAATATTCGCGCCTACGCCCAGGCGGTGCGCGAGCGAGCGACCTTTCGGTCCTTAATCAGCGCCGCCAATGCGATTGCGGACAATAGCTTTAATCCCGAAGGTCGCAATAGTGATGAGATTCTGGATGAGGCCGAACGGGCCATCATGCAGATTTCTGAGGAGCGCCCTAAAGTCGGTGGCCTCACACCCATTAATCCCTTGCTTAAGGAAGCCGTCGATAAAATCGATGAGCTTTTTAGTAGTGAAGATGCGATCACGGGATTAACTACCGGCTTCGAAAAACTGGATGAAATGACCTCAGGCTTGCAAAAGTCGGATCTTATTATTGTTGCGGCTCGGCCCTCGATGGGTAAAACCGCCTTTGCAATGAACTTGGTCGAAAACGCCTTGATGAAGAGCGATTTACCCATGCTGGTGTTCAGTATGGAAATGCCCGCAAATCAGCTAATGATGCGATTATTGTCGTCGGTTGGGCGCATAGCCCAAGACCGGGTGCGCAGTGGCAAGCTTGAAGAAGAGGATTGGCCAAAGCTCAGCGCGGCAGTGACTAAGCTGAAGGACCGGCCCTTATTTATTGATGATACGCCGGCTCTGACGCCCACAGAAGTTCGCTCGCGGGCAAGAAAAATTGTCCGTGAGCACGGTGGCATTGGTATGATCATGCTCGATTATTTGCAGCTGATGAAGGTTGCAGGCGCTGCGAGTGAGGGGCGGACCGCCGAAATTTCTGAAATTTCGCGCTCACTAAAAGGAATTGCAAAAGAGTTTCAATGCCCGGTTGTGGCACTATCGCAGTTAAACCGAGCCTTGGAGCAGCGGCCAAATAAGCGGCCAATTAACTCGGATTTACGGGAGTCGGGCGCAATAGAGCAGGATGCCGATGTCATCATGTTTATCTACCGCGACGAAGTGTATAACGAGGAATCGGCAGACAAGGGTATGGCGGAAATCATTATTGGTAAGCAGCGTAACGGCCCGATTGGCACCGCCCGATTGAGCTTTATTGGTAAGCACACGCGCTTTGAAAATCTGGCCTTTGGCTACCAGGGTTCCGCCGACGAGCATTGATGTTTTTGCAGCTTATTGCTGCTCGTCGCTATCAGTTCTTTTCTTCTTGACCAGCCTGCCAAAAATTATTCCAATCTCAAATAGCAGCCACATTGGTCCAGCCAATAATACTTGCGAGATCACATCTGGCGGTGTCAGCAACATACCTACAACAAAGCAGGCGATGATAATGTAAGGACGTTTTGCAGCGAGTTCATTGGCAGTAATGACGCCCGATGAGATGACCAGCACTGTGGCGATGGGAATCTCAAAAGCCACTCCAAAGGCTAAGAACAGCTTTAGGGCGGTATCGAGGAAGCGCGCGATATCCGGTGTATAGTTCACGCCTTCAGGGGTGATGCCACTGAAAAAGCCGAATACCAGCGGAAATACCACGTAATAGGCAAAGGCTAAACCCGCGTAAAATAACACCACGCTAGAGGCTAGCAGGGGTGCTGCTATGCGTTTTTCGTGGCGGTACATACCGGGTGAAATGAACTGCCATACTTGGTGCAAGATGACCGGCATCGCCAAGCAGAACGCTGACACCAACACCAGCTTGAATGGCGTGAGGAAGGTTGACGCGATCTCGGTCGCGATCATGCTAGTGCCTTCAGGTAGCAAGCGCTGCATGGGTTCAGCAACAAAACTATAAATCGTGTTGGCGAAGGGGAATAAGCCCAGGGTGCAGACGAGCACGGCTAAAACAATACGCAATAGGCGGTCACGTAGCTCAGTTAGATGAGCGAGTAGCGGCTGGCCTTGATCTTGTTCTGCATCACTCATGGTTTGTTATCTTGGTCGTTAGCGGCCGGCGATTCTGCTGCTCTTGTATTGTGTTCAGGCTCAGCAGCGGGTGTGCCAATGCTATGCTCGGAATGAATAGTATTTGTTATCTCTGAAACCTGCTGACCGGCCTGATTAATATCGTTGCTTATCGAGTTTTTAGTTTCTTTGAGGGAGGCGAGCACTGACTCATTGTGAAGTTGGCGGCGAATTTCGTCTGCGCCGACTTCTTTTTCTATCTCGGCGCGAATGTCGTTAAAACTGCGACGCAGTCTTCCCAGCCAAAGCGAGCTTGTGCGAATGGCGCCGGGCAAGCGTTCCGGACCAAGAATTAGTAGGCCAAGAACTGCAATCACTAGCAGTTCAGCAAAGCCAATATCAAACATTTATAGCTTGGACTCGTCTTTTTTCTCAGTATGCTGTTGCGCAGTGTCGGCGTCTTCTTGTTCTTTCTTTTCGATGTTCTTAGCGTCGTCATCACCTTGCATACTGTCTTTAAAGCCTTTTAATGCGCTGCCAAGATCGCCGCCCATGCCCTTAAGTTTTTTAGTGCCAAAAAGTAAAACCACTATGGCGAGGATGATTAAGAGTTGCCAGATACTAATGCCACCTAAGCCCATAATATATTCCTCATTCGCTATTTATTTTAATTCAAATTGAATTAAGACTGATTGTCTCTCGCCGCTTTTTCGTCTAATCCCGACAGTCCAAAGCGACGTGCGAGTTCATCGAGTACTTGCTGATGGTTGCTGCCGAGATGTGAAAGCATAACCAAGCTATGAAACCATAGGTCGGCGGTTTCATAAATAAGCTTGCTATTGTCACCATCAAGTTCGGCATCTTTTGCTGCGAGGACCGTTTCTACCGCTTCTTCGCCCACCTTCTCAAGGATCTTATTCAAGCCCTTATGGTGTAAACCGGCGACATATGAGCTGTCGGGGTCGCCATCTTTGCGTGAAGATAATACGGCATCGAGTTGTTCCAGAATAGACTGTGTCATGATTTATCTACGTTTTGATACATGGTAGCCGGATCTTTCAATACGGCTTCTGTAGTTTGCCAATCACCGCTATTAAGTCTGCGATAAAAGCAGCTTTGGCGGCCCGTGTGGCAGGCGATATTACCGAGCTGCTCGACTTGAATTAACAGGGCGTCGCCATCGCAATCTAGCTCCATGGCATGAATTTTTTGTACGTTTCCAGAGCTTTCACCCTTGCGCCACAATTTTGCTCGTGAGCGCGACCAATACACGGCATCGCCCGTATCAACGCTGAGTTGCAAAGACTCAGCATTCATCCATGCCATCATCAATACGCGCCCGCTACTTGAGTCTTGGGCAATGGCAGCGACCAAACCGTCGCTATTCCATTTGATGTGTTGGAGAAAATCAGTATTCATTTATTGGCACAACATAGTTTTTTGTGAGGCTATTACTTTACCTTAGCGACTGCGGATAAAGAAATAGAAAGCGATACCGAATAGCGCGATGCTGCTGTCGGGCAGGTCTCGCAGCACCTGTCTTAAATCGGGGTTTGCGATGACTGCGGCACATATCAGCGCGACAATGGCGATGCGCTGATTCCGAGCGCGGGCCGCTTGCTCGCGAACAATAAGGCCGATCTCGCCTTTATGACGAAGATCATCGCCGGCGTTGTGTTTACTTGGTGCTCCTCGCTCCAACAGAGTTTCTGGCAGGTGCGGGAGTTGCTCTAACCAGCCGGGTAGGCGATGGCTGACGCGCTTCAACATACTCTGCGGTGAATAGCGATCTCGCACCCAGCGCTCTAGGAATGGCATTGCTGTCGCCCATAAGTCCAGCTGGGGATATAGCTGTCGGCCTAAGCCTTCGATGTTCAATAAGGTTTTTTGTAATAGGACTAGCGACGGCTGAACTTCCATATCGAAACGTCGTGCGGTTTGAAATAAGTTGAGTAGCAATTTACCGAAAGAGATTTCAGAAAGTGGCTTTTCGAATATTGGCTCGCTTACACTGCGGATGGCAGCCTCAAATTCGTGGACGCGGGTTTCCGGTGGTACCCAGCCGCATTCAACATGTAGCTCTGCCACTTCGCGGTAATTGCGTTGAAAAATAGCGAGTAGATTGCGTGCTAAATAATATTGATCAAAATCACTTAAGCTGCCAATGATAGCGCAGTCAATGGCAATATATTGTGGCGATGCGGGGCGATTGTGCGCCACAAAAATATTACCTGGGTGCATGTCTGCATGAAAGAAACTGTCGCGAAACACCTGCGTGAAAAATATTTCAACACCGCGTTCTGCGAGTTTTTTCATGTCGGTTCCCTGCTCGCGTAGGGCTTGAATATCGGTAACGGGCGTGCCGTGGATACGCTCCATCACTAGTACATTGCGGCGAGTGTAGTCCCAATATACCTCGGGTACGTAAAGAACCTCAGAGTCTTTAAAGTTACGTCGAAGCTGAGACGTGTTGCCACCTTCGCGTTTAAGATCGAGCTCATCGAAAATAGTGTGGCGATAATCTTCGACAATCTCGACCGGGCGCAGCCGACGGCCGTCAGGGACATAGCGCTGAACAAGAACAGCAATTGTTTGCAGCAGGCGAATATCTGCTGCAATGGTGCGTTCTATACCGGGCCTTACTACTTTCACGACGACGTCGATATTGTTGTGCAAGGTCGCGGTGTGGACTTGTGCGATTGAGGCAGAGGCCAGTGGTTGGTGATCAAAGGCCGCGAATAATTCCGCTATCGGTTTGCCCAGCGCGGATTCAATGGCGGCAACCGCTACGTCGCTCGCAAACGGTGGGACCTGATCCTGTAGCTTAGCTAACTCTTCAGAAATATCGTCTGGCAGGAGGTCGCGCCGTGTCGACAAAACCTGCCCGAACTTAATGAAAATCGGACCTAAATTTTCCAGCGCGCAGCGCAGCCGTTCGCCGCTGTTATAGTGCCGGCGGGGAAATAATCGCCATGGCCCGCAGCGCAATAGAAGACGAACTCGCAGCGGTAATTTCTCGGCGGGAATCAATGTATCTAAGCGGTATCGACAAATAATCCAGCAAATAGCGACAAGGCGACGCAGCCCCATATTTATGTCCTTAATTTTTATTAGATGTGGCTATGCGTTGTTGCAAGCGCCGGATTTTGGCTTCTAGGCGCTCACTGCGAACTTTCAGCTCGTCGACTTCGCTGTAAAAATCATCAGCTTGGCAGGGGTGGGGGACGAGCTGACTTTCTTCCACAATAAACTCACTAAATTGGCGGTGTAAGTTTGCGCGGGTGCTGTTGAACCAGCGCTGTCCTGCGCGCAGACCATTGCCGAGTTGATGTGCGGCGACGTCTCCGAAGGCATCTGCTAGGGGCTGCTCCCAATCGAGGTCTAATTCGGCGAGAATTTTGCGTAATTCTAATAATGGACCGGTGTCGCCACTAATGCTGATGTCACCGTTGATAAGTGCAGCGGCGGGATCAGTGGCAGCGGCGACCTTGGCGAATTCGCTCCAGCGCCCACTCAGCCGAGTTGTGACCTCATCATTGTGCTGCCCTAAAATTCGCAGGCGTCTGCCGCTAATGCCGATGCCAATATTGAGGTCGGGTTCTTTCAGTTCTAATGAAAAGCGCTGCCCGTTCAGTGCCTGTAATTTGGCACTGGTGGCCGGATCAAGCTGCAAGGCCTTGTTGACTAAATTTTCTAGGCTAGATAAAGCAGCGCTTTGCAGGACCGGCGGAATCACGGCTTCACGCCTCGGTGCACGGCGACAACGCCGGCAGTCATATTATGGTAGCGAACGTCGACAAAACCGGCCTCGGTCATCATACCTTTGAGTGTTTCTTGATCAGGGTGCATGCGAATACTTTCAGCTAAATAGCGATAGCTGTCTTCGTCATTGGCAACCAGCTGCCCCATTTTTGGCAGAATATCAAAGGAGTAGCGGTCGTAAAGTTTGGCAACGACGGGGTTAACGGGTTTAGAAAACTCTAAGACTAAAAGTCTGCCACCCGGTTTAAGAACGCGGTTCATTGAGCGCAGTGCAGCGTCTTTGTCGGTGACATTCCGCAGACCAAAGGCAATGGTGATGCAATCAAAGCTGTTGTCGGGAAACGGTAGGCACTCGGCGTTGGCTTGAACGTATTCAATGTTGCCAACGATGCCTTTATTGGTGAGTTTTTCACGGCCAACGGTGAGCATGGAATCATTAATGTCGGCAAGAACAACGCGGCCACTAGGGCCGACTAAGCGGCTGAACTTGGCTGCTAGGTCGCCGGTGCCACCGGCAATGTCGAGTACTGCATTTCCGCTGCGCACACCCGAAAGCTCAATAGTAAAGCGCTTCCATAGACGATGAACGCCACCGGACATTAGGTCATTCATCAGGTCGTATTTGGCGGCAACGGAATGGAAGACACCCGCAACCATCTTGACCTTATCGTTACTATCTACTGTTTTGTAGCCGAAGTGGGTGGTTTTATCGTCTGCCATAAATTTGCCTGTTCTTTGTCTTCAGCCGCGCTGGACTGGTTTGAGAGGGCACTATTGTAGCGCTTGCGCGGGCGCCCTGCACGATTGCATTAACGTGTTTAAATTTAAGAGATAAGGTGCGTACTAAATATCCAATTCATCACGCATTTTCTGCATGCGTTGACGCTGTTCGTCGGGAGAAAGGGGTTTGCTAATGGTTTCGGGTATTGCTTTTTGTGACGGCATGATGAGGGTCTCGCCGTTTTTTACACGCTCGCAAATATCGTCGTAATGACGGCGAAAGACCGGATAGGCGCTATGTTCGACGGTGCCAGCTAGGTAAAACCAATCGCTGGCTCGGCCCGCATGGTATACCGCTGGATGCGACCAGTGGTACTCGGCTTTTGGTTGAGGTGCACGGCAGGCTTCTAAATAGGCGCTGTGGCTGTCTGGCAGGCCGAGTTCGTTATTGTCGGGTTCGCAGTATTTGAGAATCCCTTTGATTGTCGGCAAAAACTCGGATTCGCGAATAGCGCGGTGGGTTGCGGCGACAATCCGATCTGGCTGAATATGCCGTAAATTACTGAACCACAGTTTTTTGGCGTAACTGAGTTTCTCAGGATTGGAGAACGCCTTGTTGTACTGGTTGTGGTAGACCAATTCAAATTCGGCAAACATGCGGTTTAGGGCATCGATGACCGCATCTCGATCTGGCTCGGGCTCAGAGTTCGTCTGCCCAGCTGCGGTCGGTGTGTTTTTCGATGAAGCCAGTTGCCGGCTGGTTTGCTCCAGTAGCTTGTTGCTGTCGTGCATTGCTCTGTCCCAGTTGATGACTGTGTGCCCAACGGTATTTTACATGTTGGAGAAATTTTGTGTTCCAAGAGCGGTGGGCGGTACCGCTGTCTTGCCAAAACAAGATGAATTCTGCCACCTGCGCCTTGGCAAATTCAGGGTCGATGCGGGCCATATGAAAGATATCAAATACCGCATCATTGGGTTGCCAGTCCGATTTAATAGGTGCAATCTCGTTCTCATTGCTGACTGTATTGGTGTATCTCGCCCACTGCAAACGAATATGCTGTATAAAGCGTGAATTCCAGTTGCTGTCCGGGGTACCGCGCTCGCGCCAATACAAGATAAATTCGGGGATGGCATCTTCAATAAAATGACGACTGACATGGTCACGTTCCAGTATCTCTAAGGCGTCGGGGCTTGGCTTCCAACTGCCATCGATGGGCTGGGTGCGAGACTCTTCGATTTTTGCATATTGCCGTTTTTTCCAGCGTCGACTTACGTATTGGCTGAAGGCGCTATTCCACGAGCTCCGGGTCTCGCCGGTTTCTCGGTAGTGGGCGATAAATTCGGGCAGCACGGCGGTAATAAAGGCGGGGTCCACTTGATTAAAGCGGGTTAAATAATCAAGGCCTGCTCTATCGGGTAACCACTCGGCCGGAATAATACTATTGCCGGGAACGGGGTGGCTAGGTGGCGCGCTTGTCGGTTTTTCGGTCAGCGGTTTTGCGATCTGATGTTGCTGAGTGCTGGCTGGGGCTGCCTCCGAAGCTCGGCTGCTGCTAGCGGTTTGTTCTGCTTGTTGGTGTCGCGGTAGGGCAAGGCGAATATTTTGTGCATTGCTCATTAAGGCTGCGCCGATAATAATGAGGCCCTGGTCATGAAGAGTGCGCAAGACGTCTTCTATCTTGTCTAAATCCCAGAATGGCAATTGTTTTACGAGCTGGTCTTTATCAATGAGAAACCAGTGTTGCCCTTGGCTGTCTCTACCCGTGAGTAAAGGCAGCCATTCTGCGAGTAATTGATATAGCAGCGCTGCCTCTAGCCCCAGAGTGGCGGCGAGGGAGGGAGAGACAAGCAATGGGCGTTCTACAAGTGCGGCTGACATCTCAGGTACTCTAATAATAGCGGGTCATTGTACGGTGTTGGTGGGTCGGCTGTCAGCCCTGTGTCAGGGCGAATAGGCCTCCATAAATGGTTGGGGCTTCAATAAAAAGGTTAAGGGCGTTTTAGGTAGTTCTATGGCAAAACAAAAAACAGCGTTTGTATGTGTAGATTGTGGCTCTGAGCACAATAAATGGCAGGGGCAGTGTCAGGATTGCGGGGTTTGGAACACCTTGTCGGAAATACGGCTAGGCCCGGCAAGCTCGACTAAGATTACATCGTCGCGGCAAGGCTATGCTGGTGCTGTGGGCGGTGAAGTGCAGATGTTGGCGAATGTCAGTATTGAGGCTTTGCCGCGACAGCCTACAGGATTTGATGAGTTTGATCGCGTGCTCGGAGGCGGCTTGGTGCCGGGCTCGGCGGTTCTGCTGGGGGGGCATCCCGGTGCGGGTAAGAGCACCTTATTGCTGCAGGTGCTATGTCGCTTAGCGGAGCACTGTGAATGTTTATATGCAACGGGTGAGGAGTCTCTGCCGCAAGTTGCCATGCGGGCGCAACGCTTAGGTTTAAAGGCACACACCTTAAAGTTATGCGCAGAAACCAGCCTCCACCGATTACTTAGCCAAGCGGCGGCGAATAAGCCCAAGGTCTTGGTTGTTGATTCTATACAGGTGCTACATAGCGACGATGTGAGCTCTGCGCCTGGCAGTGTGTCCCAGGTGCGTGAGTGCGCGGCGGTCCTGACCCGATTTGCCAAAGAGACCAGCACCGTGCTGATTATGGTTGGCCATGTGACCAAAGACGGCGGCTTAGCGGGACCAAAAGTGCTGGAGCATATTATCGATTGTTCGATTATGTTGGAGGGCAGCAGTGATAGTCGTTATCGAACCTTGCGCGGGAGCAAGAATCGTTTTGGCGCGGTGAATGAGCTCGGTGTGTTTGCCATGACTGAACAGGGTCTGAAAGAAGTAAAAAACCCATCGGCAATATTTTTGAATCGCGGCGATGTAGTGACCTCAGGCAGCACGGTTATGGTGGTTTGGGAGGGTACAAGACCCCTTTTGGTAGAAATTCAGGCGCTGGTAGATAGCTCTGGATTTGGTAATCCGCGCCGAGTGGCGGTGGGCTTGGAGCAAAATCGCTTGGCGATGCTGCTGGCGGTATTGCATCGCCACGGCGGCTTGCAAGTCGGCGACCAAGATGTATTTGTGAACGTTGTTGGTGGCGTTAAGGTGCTAGAAACAGGCTCAGATTTGGCCTTGCTGTTTGCGATTGTGTCCAGCTTTCGCGACCGGCCTCTACCTGAGGATTTGGTGGTGTTTGGTGAGGTCGGTTTGTCTGGTGAAATTAGGCCAGTGCCCAGCGGGCAAGAGCGTTTGCAAGAAGCGAGGAAGCATGGTTTTAGGCGCGCTATTGTGCCCCACGGCAATATGCCGCGCGGCGATTTAGGGATGACCGTGACTGGCGTGAAAACCTTGGCGGAAGCTTTAGAGGCGATATAAAGAACAGGCCCCGCCGAGCTCGACCTCGGCGGAGCTTAACCGCTTTAGAAAATTTCTATCGGATCGTCGCTACCGGGACCGTAGGGATTAGTCGCTTGATTGGGGTCTTCACTGGGCGCATTGTCCGTTCTGAAATATTCAAAAATCGCGTTGCTTTGCCCGGGATGAGCGAGGCTGCCGGTATCTGGATCGATGCGAACAGAAATAATACTGTCAGGTTGTTTAAGTTGGCGTTCAGGGCGGTCTTTTAGCGCCTCGCGCATATAATCGATCCAGATGGGCAGCGCCACAGACCCGCCGTATTCGCGGCGACCGAGATTAAGGTTTTGATCGAAGCCCACCCACGTTGAGGTCACAATGCCGCCGCTGTAACCGGAAAACCAGGCGTCGGTTGGGCCGTTGGTGGTGCCGGTCTTACCTGCGGCATCTCCGCGTTCTAAGACTAAGGCTTTGCGGCCGGTACCTCGGGTAATGACATCCTGCAGAATACTATCAATAAGAAAGGCGACCTCTTCGTTGAGTACGCGCTTTGCGAGCCGCGGCTGCAAGGCATCATCGCCGGCAGAAATAATGTCATCAAGAGTATCGGCTTCGACGCTTCTAAGAGCTTGGGCGCTGTCTTCCTCAATGCAGCTGCGGCAGACAATGTCTGGGTCTGCGCGGTAAATGGTATTGCCGTCTCGGTCGATAATCCGGTCGATGAGGTAGGGCGAGATTTTGTAGCCGCCGTTCGCAAAAACCGCGTAACCACTTACGATATCCAGCGGGGTTAAAGAGTGACTGCCCAGTGCTAGGGAGAGGTCTCTGGGGAGTTTACTTGGGTCGAAACCAAAGCGGCCAACATAGTTAATCGCTTTGCCTATGCCAAGATCGCGTAATACTCTGATAGAAACCAAGTTGCGAGATAGATAGAGCGCTTGACGCAGTCGCATCGGTCCATTAAAGCGACCGTTGTCATTGCTGGGGCGCCAGGTATTCCCTAGGGCATCGTCATCAAAGACGATGGGGGCATCGTTAATAATGGTTGCTGGTGTAAAGCCATTGTCTAGCGCGGCGGTGTAAATAAACGGTTTAAAGTTTGAGCCGGGCTGACGTTCAGCTTGGGTGACGCGATTGAACGCGCTTCTTTGGTAATTATAGCCGCCAACCAAACTTAGAATGGCGCCGCTGTCGGCGTCTAAAGATACCAGGGCGCTCTGAACCTTGGGTAGTTGTGATAGTTCCCAGTGCCTTGGGCTGGTGCTACTCATTTTTACGCGGATAACGTCGCCGGCCTTTAGAAGCTCTGAGGCCGATTCGGCGGCGTAACTTACGCGATCTTCGCTGATATAACGCACAGTCTTAGCAAGTCCGTGCTCCCATTCGAGTGTGGTTTGCAGCTCTCCCGAGAGTAAAATTGACGCGCTTTTTTCTGCTACTTCTAATACTAATGCCGGATGCCACGGACCAATATTACCAATTTCTTCCAGTTTTTGACTGAGATCCCGGCGGTTTTCTGGGTCTATTTCGGCAGGTAGCACCCATTGACGTTCAGCGCCGCGGTAGCCGTGGCGAGTGTCATATTCGATCACGCCGTCGACAAGTGACTTATTGGCGGTTTCTTGCAAATTAGCCTTTACTGTCGTGATGACGGTGTAGCCTTCTTCGTAAGCTGAGCGGCCGAATCTCTTCAGCATATTGAGACGTACCATCTCTGCGACGTAGGGGGCGTCAACGTCGAACTGGGTGCCGTGGGCCTTGGCGCTAATGGGTTCTAGCATGGCGTCTTTATAATCGGTGTCGCTGATATAGCCTAGACTAAGCATTCGACCGAGTATCCAATCCCTGCGCACTTTTGCCCTTGAAGGGTTAGCCACGGGGTTGTAGGCAGAGGGGGCTTTGGGTAAGCCGGCAATCATTGCCATTTGTGCTAGATTTAGTTCACGTATGGGTTTTCCGTAATAGACTTGTGCTGCAGCTTCTATACCGTAGGCGTGATTACCGAGAAAGATTTTGTTTAAGTACAGTTCTAAGATATCGCCTTTGCTGAGCGCGCGTTCAATTTCGATCGCGAGGAAGATCTCAGTAAATTTTCTGGTGAAGGTGCGCTCTTGGCTGAGAAAATAATTTTTTGCTACCTGCATTGTAATGGTAGAGCCGCCGGATTGGATGCTGCCACTGGTGACTAACTGGGAAGCGGCTCGGAGTAAACCGCTGATATCAACGCCGCGGTGGGTGTAGAAATGGTCGTCTTCGGCTGCGAGGAAGGCATCGATGAAGAGTTCGGGAACTTCTTGAATGCTGATCGGTGACCGACGCTTCTCGCCAAACTCCCCAAGTAATTTACCATCGGCGCTAAAAATGCGCAGCGGGGTTTGTAATTGGGTGTCTTTTAGCGCCTCGATAGAGGGTAGCTTGGGACTGATGTAAAGGAACGCGGTGGCAAACACCATCAATGCACCGCAGCAGGCGAGGATGATTAGGCCTGCGAAAATACGAAGATAGTGCGTCTTACTGGACATATTGTTCCTTTGAATAGATGTGGAAATTACAGTTCGAACGATAGGATAACGAAAAGTGTGGATTTTCGATGTCTTTTTTTTCAGAACTATTTGCGCATTGGTATACACTGGTATTTAATCTTGTATATAAGAGTTCGCCCTAAGTCCACGATGTAAATAGGAAAATTACAGTGCTAGATGGCTTGTTTGGCGGTCGCGGTTCCCGCAGTTTGCTAGGTATAGACATTAGTTCCAGTGCCGTAAAATTGCTGGAATTAAGCCGTAATGGCGAGAAATATCGTGTAGAAAGTTACGCGGTTATGTCTCTGCCAGCGCAATCTGTGGTGGAAAAAAATATTGCCGAGGTTGAGGCGGTCGGTGAAATTGTGAGAGCAGTTCACGCGCGCTCAAAGTCGAAATTGAAGCGGGCTGCCGTGGCAGTGCCCGGCTCCGCCGTTATTACTAAGATTCTTCACATGCCTGCGGGCATGCATGAAAACGCGCTGGAAACACAGATCTCCTTAGAGGCCGATCAATATATTCCATATCCCTTGGATGAGGTCGCGCTCGACTTCGAAGTACTAGGTGAGCTTGAAGACAACCCAGAAGAAGTCGAAGTGATGTTGGTTGCTTGTCGGCGCGACAATGTCGACACCCGCGTTGAAGCCTTAGACATTGCGGGGATTGAGCCCAAAGTCGTCGATGTAGAAGCCTATGCGATAGAGCGCAGTTATGACTTGATTTCGCAGCAGATTGGCGCAGACGAAAACACTGTAGTTGCCATAGTGGATGTGGGTGCCAGTATGACCTCGCTCACGGTCATTGTGGCAGGCGAAACAATATATACCCGCGATCAAATGTTTGGTGGCCGCCAGTTAACAGAAGAGATCCAGCGTCGCTACGGATTAACGGTGGAAGAAGCCGGTTTAGCTAAAAAGCAGGGCGGACTGTCCGATGACTACGATAGCGAAGTTTTAGCGCCTTTCCGAGAGGCAGTTATTCAACAGGTTTCACGCTCGCTGCAGTTTTTTTATTCAGCTAGTCAATATAGCAGTGTCGATATTATTTTACTCGCCGGCGGTGTGGCCGCAATGCAGGGGCTAGCAGAATTGGTGGAAGAGCGTGTCGAGGTTAGCACGGTTATAGCGAATCCATTTGCCTCCATGTCTGTCGCACCGGGGGTGGACGCGATGAAGCTGACTAGCGATGCACCGGCGATGTTAATTGCCTGTGGCTTGGCGCTTAGGAGTTTTGATTAATGGCAACTATTAACCTATTGCCTTGGCGTGAAGAGCGCCGCCAGCTGATTAAGACTCAGTTTTTGGTAGTCTTAGGCGGGTCCGCATTGTTGGCCGTATTGTTGGTGGTGCTGGCTATGTCGGTCGTTAACAGTGCCATCAGTCATCAAAACGGTCGAAACGCCTATTTAAACGGGCAAATTAAGAAAATAAACAAAGAAGTGGCGGAAATTAAAAATCTTGAAGCGCGTCGCCAGCAGTTACTAGATCGAATGACCATTATTCAAGATCTCCAGGGTACCCGACCATTAATTGTTCGTGTCTTTGACGAGATGGTAAGAACCTTACCCGACGGCCTGTTTTATACCTCGGTAAGTCGCCGGGGCGGACGTATTGATGTTCAGGGGATTGCAGAGTCGAATAACCGCGTGTCCAGCTTGATGCGTAAGTTAGATGCTTCACCGTGGTTTGCTGATCCAAATCTGACGGCGGTAAGTGCCGCATCAGCTTATGGCGAGCAGGCGAGCAGTTTTAAACTGTCCTACAAAATCAGTGCGCCTGCGCCTGATGACGAGAAATAGGAGACGATGGCCGTGGCAGCGTGGCAAGAGCTGGTAGACGAGCTAAAGAGCTTCGACCTTAGCGAACTCAATGTCGATAATATTGGTGCTTGGCCGCAGTTAATCCGGGTCGGCGCCTGGGTCGGTGTCTTCATTTTATGTATCGTTGGTGGGTATTTTTATGTCATCGCAGATTTGCGTCTAAAGCTAGACAGTGCTGAGGCTAAAGAGCTGAAGCTTAAAGGTGACTTTGAGAAAAAAGCGTTTAAAGCCGCTAAACTCATACCTCTGAAGAAGCAAATGGCCGAAATGGAGGAGTCCTTTGGTATTCTTTTAAGTCAGCTTCCCGCCGACACTGAAGTGCCAGGCCTGCTCGAGGACATGACTGAGAAAGCGGTGTCTAACGGTTTGGACATAAGTAGTATCCAGCTCCAGTCGGAGCGTGTGAAAGAGTTTTATGTGGAATTGCCGATTGCGATTAGAGTTAGTGGTAGTTACCACGATCTTGCCGCGTTTGTGAGTGGAATTGCCGGCTTGCCACGAATAGTTACGCTGCATAATTACACGATTAATTCTGATAACAAGTTAAGTCGACAAACTATGTCGATAACGGCCAAGACCTATCGATATAAAGATCAGGGGGGAGGCAGCTAATGATGAACTCTCGTTTGGCCTTAGTCGTTATGACTGCATTGTTACTTGTTGCCTGTAGTGGCGGTAATCAATATGCCGATTTAGATGCTTTTGTTGCCGAGAAGCGTGCGTCGCCATCTGGACAAATTGCACCGATCCCTGCTTTAAAAGCCTATCGCGCCTTTAGCTATACGGCCTCCGGTTTGCGGGCACCGTTCAATCGGCCGGTAGATGTTAAAGAGATCGCTCGACTCGAATCGGGTGGCAATATCAAGCCTGATTTAAAGCGCGAGAAAGAGTTCCTAGAGCAGTTCTCGCTGGACTCTATAACCGTGGTCGGAACCGTGCGCTTAGATGGTCTATTGTGGGCCTTAGTAAAAGATCCCGATGGTGGCGTTCACCGAGTGCGGAAGAATAACTATCTTGGTCGTAATTTCGGAAAAATCATTGGCGTTGCTGAAAATTACCTGACAGTGGTGGAAATTGTTTCTACCGGCGGGGATGGTTGGGTTGAGAGACCTCGCTCCCTTGAATTGAGAGTCCGTAAGTAAGAAATATAAAGGCGGAGAAGTACATGAATACCCGAGTGCAAATACAGTGCGAAAGTCCTTGCCGTCAAAGCGGTCTGGGACGACAACTCCTTACCGGAATATGTTTGCTCTTGGCATCAGTGACTGCCATGGCCGCTAATTTAAAAGATGTGCAGTTTAATTCGCTGCAAGGTGGCAGTTTTGAGGCTCGATTAACGTTCGATGGCCCAGCGCCTGAGGTGAAAGGCTACACGATTGAAAAGCCCGCCCGGATTGCCCTAGATTTAGTGGGTGTGGGTAATATGCTCAAACAGAAAAAATTTCCTCTAGCTTATGATAATGCCAGCAGCGCCGTAGTCTTAGAAGGTCGCGACCGCACACGCGTGGTGCTGAATTTGATCAAGCTGGCGTCATATCAAACGCGCCAAGAAGGGAATGTATTAGTTGTTGAGGTGGGTAGTGGCGGCAGCCAAGCGTATCTCAAAGAGAAGTATAACAAGCCTTTAACCTCCACTGCGGCTGCTGTAAGTGCCGTGAACAGTATTACTGATTTGGATTTTCGTCGGGGTGAAAATGGCGAGGGGCGTTTAGTCATTCAGCTTGCCAATGCCAATGCGAATGTAAATGTGTTTGTTGAAGGGTCAAAAATCAAAGTTGATTTTGGTGGTGTTAGCTTGCCGCAGAATTTGCAGCGCCGTTTTGATGTTGGCGATTTTGCGACGCCGGTGAAAAGTATTGATGCGCGTATGGGCGACAAGGGCGCCAAATTGGCTTTGGAAGCCAGCGGTGAGTACGACTATTTAGCCTATCAGACTGATACTGAGTATGTTGTTAGTGTTAAGCCGCTAACGAAAAGAGAGTTGGAAGATCGTCGTCGTGAGTTTGCCTTCGTTGGTGAAAAACTGTCCTTGAATTTTCAGGATATTGAAGTTCGCTCGGTACTCCAACTTATAGCTGATTTTACCGAATTAAACTTAGTTGCCAGCGACACGGTGAAGGGCAATATCACCCTGCGTTTGCAAAATGTACCTTGGGATCAGGCTTTGGAGCTGGTATTAAAAACCAAGGGCTTGGATAAGCGTCAAGTTGGCAATGTATTAATGGTGGCGCCTGCCGCCGAAATAGCGGAGCGCGAGCGTCAGGAAATTGAAGCTCAGAGACAGGTGGAAGAGCTTGCGCCGCTGCAAAGTGAGTTTATTCGCGTTCGCTATGCTGACGCAGCAGAATTATTTAAGCTGTTTAGGCCAAGTAGAAACCGAAATGGTGAAGAAGACGAAAACTCGACCGGTAGTATTTTGTCGCCCCGAGGCAAGGTTATCGTCGATGAGCGCACAAATTCTTTATTGATCACCGAAACCGCCGAGCGGTTAGAAGAGTTTCGTCGCTTGATCGCGTTAATTGATGTGCCGGTCCGTCAGGTTCAAATAGAGGCGAGAATTGTACGCGCCAGCTCTGACTTTGACCGTTCGCTCGGTGTGAAGTGGGGTGGTGCTTATGTTAAAGCTGATGGCGACAAAGTCTATTCTGCAAACGGTGATATCGCTAGCGATCAAGCCACTCAGAATAATTTCTTAAGCGCTTTGGCTGCGGGTTCGCCGACATATACCGCAGTACCAGGTTTAGTGACTGATTTGGGCGTATCTGGTGCTGCGGGTTCGTTTGCGCTTGGCTTCATTAGCTCGGATGTCCTTTTAAACTTAGAGTTATCTGCGCTAGAGTCTAAAGGTCGCGGTGAGATTGTATCGCAGCCGCGGGTTGTGACCGGCGATAAAGAGCCAGCCATTATCAAATCAGGTACTGAGATTCCGTATCCAGAGTCTTCTGCTAATGGCGAGACGACGATCGCCTTTAAAGAGGCTGTTCTAAAACTGGACGTCACGCCTATTATTACCCCCGACGATCGTATTATCATGGACTTAACGATTAACCAGGATACGATTGGCTCCTTAGTTATAGCCACTGGTTTGGGTGGGCAAGTACCGACTATCGACACCACCGAGCTTAAAACTCGGGTCTTGGTCAGCAACGGTGAGACCGTTGTATTAGGTGGTGTATATGACCAGTTGGATATCTCATCTGAGACCAAAGTCCCCTTCCTCGGTGATATTCCGTTTATAGGGCGTTTATTTAAGAGTACGACGGTGTCGCGTGAAAAACAGGAAACGCTGATATTTATTACTCCGCGTATTCTGGCCGACAGTTTGGTAGATTAATGTTGTGATGATGAAGTCTGGAGCGGTATTTTTGGTCGGCCCTATGGGTGCCGGAAAAAGTACAATAGGCCGTTTGCTCGCCGATACCCTGCGTTTTGATTTTAGCGATGTTGATCGTGAGATCGAAGAGCGCAGTGGCGTCGATATTCCGTGGATTTTTGATATGGAAGGCGAAGAGGGTTTTCGCGACCGTGAAGAATCCATGTTAGCTGAGTTAAGTGATGCCACTCAGGTTGTTATTTCAACTGGTGGTGGTGCGGTTTTGCGTAGTGATAGCCGAAAGCTTATGGTCGCTAAAGGCACGGTCATCTACCTAAAAACGTCTGTTGATGAGCAAATTAGGCGGACTGCGCGTGATCGCAAGCGGCCTTTGCTACAGACCGGCGACCCCGGTGCAACACTGCGTAATTTAATGGCTTTGCGCGAGCCATTATATGAGGAAATAGCAGATTATACGGTGCTGACCGACAACCGAACGCCCAAATCTGTCGTACAGGAACTATGTTCTCAGCTCGGCGCTGACGACCTGAGCGCGCAATATTGATATACTGGCCACCTTGGTCAATATATTAATCTTTTCCCGGATACATCTTTGATGAAAAACCTCGAACTCGATTTGGGAGAGCGTAGCTATCCCATTTTTATAGCGCGTGATCTTCTCGGCAAGGCCGATCTGTGGTGTAAATATATTGCCGGCCGACAAGTGTGTATTGTAACGAACGACACTATCGCGCCGCTGTATCTGGAGAAATTGAAAGCTCAGCTTGGTGACAAAGAGGTTTGTGAGGTGGTTCTGCCTGATGGCGAGGCATACAAAACCTTGGCGACGCTTGAGCAAATTTTTGACACCTTGCTAGAGAAAAACCATAACCGGACTACAACCCTGATCGCACTGGGCGGCGGAGTGGTTGGTGATATGTGTGGTTTTGCTGCGGCGTGCTACCAGCGGGGCGTGCAATTTATTCAAATTCCAAGCACCTTATTGTCGATGGTCGATTCTTCCGTCGGCGGTAAAACAGGGGTTAATCACCCGCTTGGTAAAAATATGATTGGTGCATTTCATCAGCCTAATTGTGTGCTCGCCGATTTGAGCTTGCTAGACACCCTGCCGGATCGTGAGTTTGCAGCGGGTATGGCGGAAGTCATTAAATACGGCTTGATCTGTGATGCGCCATTCTTTGAGTGGTTGGAAAAAAACATTGCAGGCGTGATGAGCCGCGATAGCGATTTACTTGCCGAGGCCGTCTATCGGTCTTGCGTCAATAAAGCCGGCGTGGTCGCAGAGGACGAGCGGGAAGGCGGTCGCCGCGCTATTTTGAATCTTGGTCACACCTTCGGTCACGCCATTGAAACAGCTGAAGGTTACGGTAACTGGCTACATGGTGAAGCAGTTTCGGCGGGCATGGTGCTGGCGATGGCACTATCGGTTGAGCTGGGTTGGTTGAGCTCCGATATCTTAGTTCGCGGAGAAATGCTGCTAAAAATCGTCGGCTTACCAATTTCGCCGCCAGAAAACATGGATGTGGATCAATTTTTGCAGCTAATGGGGCGTGATAAAAAGGTCTTGGATGGCCGATTACGTCTGGTGCTGTTAAAGGGCTTGGGAGAATCGGTGGTGAGCAGCGAGGCAAAGAAAGAGACCATTGCTGTCGTGCTGCGCGCTGCGGGTGTTCGCCCATAGCTATTTGCGGATTGTGTAAAAATTGAGCGTTATTGGGGCGGCGTTTGTTGCTTTTGCTGCATCCGTGTAGAATGTCACTCCTTTTTTCGGGTATGTGTAAAATCCCCGAACATTCTTTTCGACTATCTTTTTGTTTTTCTTAGTAATTTTGCGAGAGTCGTTTTATGAGTACAGGCCTGTACAGACCTGAAGATGTGCGCGACAACTGTGGATTCGGCCTGATTGCCCATATGCAGGGCGAGCCGAGCCATAAATTGTTGCAGACCGCTATCGAATCGCTGACCTGCATGACGCACCGTGGCGGCATCGCTGCCGACGGTAAAACAGGGGACGGCTGTGGCTTATTGCTTAAGAAACCGGACGGCTTCTTGCGCGCCATGGCGAAAGAGTCATGCGGTAGCGAGCTGAGTGAAATATACGGGGTTGGTCAGATTTTCCTCGGGCGGGACGAAAAAACGGCCGCCGCGGCTCGCGCTGGCTTTGAAGCCGTGCTGGTCAAAAACGGCCTCCAACCTGCTGGTTGGCGAGTAGTCCCCGTGGACGAAACAGTGTGTGGCGAGATCGCGCTTTCAAGTTTGCCGCGCATAGAGCAAGTATTTATTAATGTTGACGGTATGGATGCGCAACAACTACGCACCTGCCTATTTGTTGTTCGGCGTGAGGCCGAAATCGCGTTGACCGATGATCCCGATTTTTATATTTCCAGTTTATCGGCTGATGTTATTGCCTATAAAGGCCTGGTGATGCCGGTGGACTTACCGCGTTTCTACCTGGACCTTGCTAACCCAGCGCTAGAAACCGCAATTTGTGTATTCCATCAGCGATTTTCTACTAATACCATGCCGCGCTGGCCACTGGCTCAGCCGTTTCGGATGCTGGCCCACAATGGCGAAATTAATACCATTGAAGGTAACCGCAATTGGGCGGAGGCGCGTACCCGTAATTTCACTAGCCCTTTACTTCCCGACGTCGCTGCACTGGCGCCATTGGTTAATCGCACCGGCTCCGACTCTTCAAGTCTAGATAATATGCTTGAATTGCTTGTTGCTGGCGGAATGGATTTATTCCGCGCCGTGCGGATGTTAGTGCCGCCAGCTTGGCAAAACATTGAGCATATGGACGCTGATTTGAAGGCGTTTTACGAGTATAACTCCATGCATATGGAGCCTTGGGATGGTCCCGCCGGTCTAGTGCTAACCGACGGTCGTTACGCGGTTTGTGTCTTAGACCGCAACGGTCTTCGCCCTTCACGCTGGGTCATTACTAAAGATGGTTTCATCACGGTTGCCTCAGAGATAGGTACCTATGGCTATCAGCCAGAAGATGTGGTTTCCAAAGGCCGCGTTGGGCCTGGCCAGATTTTAGTGGTGGATACCGAAAAAGGCGAAGTCCTGCACACTGAAGAAGTGGATAATCGCCTTAAATCCGCTCATCCCTACAAAAAGTGGTTGCGAGAGAATGGCAACCGTCTGCAGGACCAGCTTGGGCAGGGAAACCGTCCTGCGCTACCTGAAAGTGAGACCCTGGCTGCATTCCAGAAGTATTTTCAAGTTAGCTTTGAAGAGCGCGAGCAAGTACTGTCCGCATTGGCAGACAGTGGCAACGAAGCTGTGGGCTCGATGGGTGACGACACGCCGATGGCGGTCTTATCGCGCCAGAAGCGTTCGCTTTACGACTACTTCCGCCAGAAGTTTGCGCAGGTCACCAACCCACCGATAGATCCGCTGCGCGAAACTATCGTGATGAGTTTGGAGACTTTGCTGGGCGCGGAGCAGAATGTGTTTGAGCAAACTGCGGATCACGCCGACCGACTTATTTTAACCAGCCCGGTGTTGTCTCCAGACAAGTTTGACCGTTTGATGAGCGTAGATTCACCGCGCTATCCGCTCGCCCGTATTAACCTGGCCTATGATCCGGCGCTGACGTCTCTGAAAGAAGCCGTTGCGGAGGTCACGTTGGCGGCTGAGACAGCGTTGCGCAATGGCAAGGTCATTCTATTACTGAGTGACCGCGCCGTAGAGCCCGGTCTGCTGGCGGTGCATAGCTTGCTGGCAACGGGTGCGGTTCATCACCATCTGATTAAGCAAGGTTTGCGTTGCGGCGCAAATATTGTGGTTGAGAGCGGCAGTGCCCGCGATTCGCATCAGATGGCGTGTTTATTTGGTTTTGGCGCCACTGCGGTGTACCCGTATATGGCTTTTGCGGTCATCAGCGATATGTTGAGCTGCGGCGAAATCTTGGGTGACGAGCAAACTGCCCATACCAATTATATTAAAGGCATTAACAAAGGCCTGCTGAAGATCATGTCCAAAATGGGCATATCCACTATCGCATCGTATCGTGGCGCGCAGTTATTTGAAGCTATTGGCTTGGCAACTGACGTTGTTGATACCTGCTTTAAGGGCGTCGCTAGCCGTATTGCTGGCGCCGGATTTGCAGAATTACAGCGTGACCAAGAAGCCTTGGCAACCATGGCATGGCTGCCGCGTAAGCCGCTTGATCAAGGCGGTTTGCTGAAATATGTGCACGGTAAGGAATATCACGCGTTCAATCCCGATGTGGTCGTCACCCTACAGCAAGCAGTAAAAAGTGGTGACTACGCCCACTGGAAAAAATATGCCGATTTGGTGAATACTCGGCCGGTTGCGACTATTCGGGATTTACTTGGCTTTAAAGATGACGTTAAACCGATTCCCGTAGATGAAGTTGAGCCGATCGAAAGTCTATTCCGCCGTTTTGACTCTGCGGGCATGTCGCTGGGTGCCTTGAGCCCCGAGGCGCACGAGGCATTGGCTACCGCCATGAACCGTCTTGGCGGTCGCTCTAACTCGGGTGAGGGCGGTGAAGACCCTGCTCGCTTTGGGACTGAGCGGGTGTCGAAAATTAAGCAGGTAGCATCTGGTCGTTTTGGTGTTACCCCGCATTACTTAGTGAATGCAGAAGTATTGCAGATCAAAGTGGCGCAGGGCGCTAAGCCCGGCGAAGGTGGGCAGTTGCCCGGTGGTAAAGTTAACGCCCTGATTGCCAGGTTACGTTATTCAGTGCCCGGTGTAACTCTGATCTCGCCGCCACCGCATCACGATATTTATTCTATTGAAGATTTGGCTCAGCTGATTTTCGATCTCAAACAGGTTAATCCCTCGGCGCTGGTATCGGTAAAACTGGTATCTGAACCCGGTGTTGGCACCATCGCAGCGGGCGTGGCCAAGGCCTATGCCGACTTGATCACTATTTCTGGTTATGACGGTGGTACAGCGGCGAGTCCGATTACGTCTATTCGCTACGCGGGATCACCGTGGGAGCTGGGTCTTTCTGAAGCGCAGCAGACACTGCGTGGCAATGGCTTGCGCGGCAAAGTGCGCGTACAGACTGACGGTGGCTTAAAAACCGGCTTAGATGTTGTTAAAGCAGCGATGCTGGGTGCGGAAAGCTTCGGCTTTGGTACCACCCCAATGGTGGCGCTGGGCTGTAAATATTTGCGGATATGTCACCTGAATAACTGCGCCACTGGAGTGGCAACTCAGGATGAGCGTCTGCGGGATGAGCACTTTATCGGCACGGTTGAAATGGTGATGAATTTCTTCACCTTTATCGCCATGGAAACCCGTGAGTGGATGGCCAGTATTGGTATACGCACCATGGAAGAGCTTATTGGCCGTACCGATTTGCTCGCTCAGAAGGCGGGCGAGACCGAGAAGCAAGCTTTACTCGATTTGTCGCCGATCCTTTTCAAAGATCCTGCGGCGAAGGATCAACCAGAGTTTTGCCAAGTTGACCTGAATGCACCGTTCGATAAAGGCGAGAAAGCCGAGGCCATGGTTGCCGCAGCGCTACCAGCCATTGAGTCAATGTCGGGTGTGGATCTGGAATTCAACGTAACAAACTGTGACCGGTCGATTGGCGCCCGTTTGTCTGGAGAAATCGCCAAGCGTCATGGCAATCTGGGTATGGAGGATGCGCCGGTTACTCTGCGTATGAAGGGCACCGCAGGCCAGAGCTTTGGTGTGTGGAATGCTGGCGGTTTGAATATGTACCTTGAAGGCGACGCCAACGATTACGTTGGCAAAGGTATGGCGGGTGGCAAGCTGGTGATATATCCGCCAAAAGGTAGCGTGTTTAAAAGCCAAGACACCACGATTATTGGTAATACCTGTCTCTACGGTGCTACTGGCGGCAAGCTCTTTGCAGCAGGTATTGCGGGTGAGCGTTTCGGGGTTCGTAATTCCGGTGCACACGCTGTTGTTGAAGGCGCTGGCGATCATTGCTGCGAATACATGACGGGCGGCATTATCACCGTTTTGGGGCCGACGGGGGTCAATTTTGGTGCAGGCATGACCGGCGGCTTTGCTTACGTGCTGGATCAGGCAAATCGTTTCGTTGATATGTATAACAGCGAACTAGTCGAAATGTGTCGGATAAACTCCGAGTATATGGAAGCATACCGAGCAAACTTACGTGGCAATATCGTTGAATATGTTGCGGAAACAGGTTCGGCTTGGGGGCAGCATATTCTCGATAATTTTGACGACTACATTGGTAAATTCTGGATGATCAAGCCGAAGGCGGCCAGCCTCAGCCGTTTGCTTGACTCCACCAGAAGACGTCCGGAATAAGCCCGCCGAGTAGCAATGAGGTAATTTGAAAATGGCAGAGCGTTTACAGAATTCATTCCAGTTTCTCGATGTGGGTCGTCAAGACCCCGGCAAGAAAGACATTGTCGAGCGGCGTACGTCCTTCGTAGAAATTTATGAGCCGTATAAAGAGGAAGAGGTAAAACACCAGTCTCACCGCTGTTTGGGTTGTGGTAATCCATATTGCGAGTGGAAATGTCCGGTGCACAATTACATTCCCAATTGGCTCAAACTGGTGGCCGACGGCAATTTGTTTGAGGCTGCAGAACTGAGTCATCAAACTAATAGTCTTCCCGAAGTGTGTGGTCGAGTGTGCCCACAGGATCGCCTTTGTGAGGGAGCGTGTACTTTAGAAGATGGCTTCGGCGCAGTTACCATAGGCTCTACTGAGAAATATATCACCGACACAGCCTTAGCTATGGGCTGGCGTCCAGATATGTCTAAGCGAGTTTGGACAGGCAAGAAAGTTGCGGTTATCGGTGCTGGTCCTGCAGGTATCGGTTGTGCTGACATTCTAGTCCGCGCTGGTGTTAAGCCCATTGTTTTTGATCGTTACCCAGAAATTGGTGGCTTGCTGACCTTTGGTATACCCGAGTTCAAATTAGAGAAGTCAGTCGTTCAGCGCCGTCGTAAAGTACTTGAAGACATGGGTGTTGAATTTCGCGTTAACGTTAACGTCGGTGTCGACATTAGCATGGCGTCACTGCTCGAGGAGTACGACGCGGTGTTCCTGGGCATGGGTACTTATAAATATATGAAAGGCGGTTTTCCTGGTGAAAATCTGCCCGGTGTTTACGATGCCTTGCCGTTCTTAGTTTCAAATGTAAACCGGAATATGGGCTGGGAAGACAACGCCGCTGACTTTATAGATGTAAAAGGCAAGCGTGTAGTGGTGTTGGGTGGCGGTGATACCGCGATGGATTGTAACCGTACCTCTATTCGCCAGGGCGCAGAAAGCGTGGTGTGCGCATATCGCCGTGATGAAGAGAACATGCCGGGGTCGCGTAAAGAAGTGAAGAACGCGGGCGAGGAAGGTGTTCAGTTTTTCTTTAATCGCCAGCCAATCGCCATTGTTGGTGATGACAAGGTTGAAGGTATTAAAGTTGTTACGACTAAGCTTGGCGAGCCAGACGAAAATGGACGTCGCCGTCCAGAGCCGGTTCCGGGTAGTGAAGAAGTGATTCCTGCGGACATAGTATTGGTTGCCTTTGGCTTTCAGCCTAACCCACCGTCTTGGCTGACTGAGGCGAGCGTCGACATTAACGACTGGGGCGGTATTGTGGCACCGGAAGAGCAAGATTATAAATTCCAGACTAGTAACCCCAAGGTCTTTGCCGGCGGTGATATGGTTCGCGGTTCGGACTTAGTAGTGACCGCCGTTTGGGAAGGTCGCCAGGCAGGCGAAGGCATATTGGATTACCTTAAAGTGTAATTGTTAAACACCACAATAAGAGCGGGGTGCGAGGTGTCGTATCAGGTCTTTACTGTGGTGTTTTCCTTATTTGAAAAAGCGTTGAGAGAAAAATGACTGAATTAAAAAATGATACTTTCCTTCGCGCACTTCAGCGTCAACCGGTTGAATACACCCCGGTATGGATGATGCGTCAAGCAGGGCGCTATCTTCCTGAGTACCGTGCAACCCGAGCGATCGCAGGCGACTTTATGTCGCTTTGCAAGAATCCAGAGCTCGCCTGTGAAGTCACAATGCAACCTTTGGCTCGTTATCCACTTGATGCGGCAATTTTATTTTCTGATATTTTAACCATTCCCGATGCCATGGGCCTAGGGCTGTATTTTGAAACGGGAGAAGGTCCACGTTTCAGAAAAACCGTGCGTACTATGGCCGACGTCGATGCCTTGCCGATAGTGGATGGCGAAAATGATCTAACCTACGTTTGCGACGCCGTGAGAACCATTCGACGTGAGTTAAACGGCAGTGTGCCACTTATTGGTTTTTCGGGTAGTCCGTGGACGCTGGCAACGTATATGGTTGAAGGCGGTGGCTCTAAGGACCATGGCCGGAGCAAAGCCTTAGCCTTTGATCAGCCTGAATTAATGCACGCACTGCTAGATAAATTGGCCCAGAGCGTGACGGCCTACTTGAATGACCAGATTCGTGCCGGTGCACAAGCGGTTCAGATTTTCGATACTTGGGGCGGCGCCCTAAGTCATAACGCATACCAAGAGTTTAGTTTGCGTTATATGCAGAGAATTGTTGATGGCTTAATTAAAGAGAATGATGGTCGTGTTGTGCCGGTAATCCTCTTTACTAAAAATGGTGGTCAATGGTTGGAGATGATGGCTGATACGGGTGCCAGTGCCCTAGGCTTAGATTGGACCACGGATATTGCTGCTGCTAAAGCTCGGGTTGGTGATCGTGTTGCATTGCAGGGCAATATGGATCCCTCTATGCTGCGCGCCTCTCCTGCGCGAATTCGCCAAGAAGTAGCCTCAATTCTGGCGCGATTTGGTAGCGGACCCGGACATATTTTTAATCTTGGTCACGGTATTACCCCAGAGGTGGACCCTGCTAATGCAGGCGCATTTATAGAGTGTGTGCGCGAACTATCTGCCCCGTATCATCAGGGCTAATTCAAAAGCGATGGTGTGATTAGCCATGGCGAAAACAAAAAACTCGGTGTTATTAACACCGAGTTTTTTTGTTTTAAGCGAGTTGTTTTATTATTTATACCCGTCTTGGCTATGGCATGACTTCAACAAAATTCCGCCATTTATTTTGTAGTCCGATAAACCACCCTGGTGATCCATTACCCGTACCCGAAAATTCCAACTCGGGGTAGTAAGCGGTTACGCTACTTAGAGTGTTGTGATCTTTTTCTTCGATATCAATAAGTAATAAATGGCGGCCAGCAGCCAATGCCTGCTCAAAGCGTTTGAAGTCATGATGAGGCTCTTGGATACCAAATAATCCACCTTCCCAGGTGAAGAATCCAAGCATCACAATAGATAGAAATACAAACGGCATCCAGCCAACGCTCGTGGTTGCGCCTGAATAATGACCTACGGCGAGTACCAAGGCTGCGGCAGCCAAGCCAATCAGCGCGCCGCGCTCCATAGCTTGTACAACGTCTTTGCGTAAAACCGCTTCTACATCGTTGAGTTTACGTTTGTGCACGCCGGAGTCATCGCGGCTGAGAACGTGAATTTGGGGTTTAGAGATACCATTGCTGGCAAGGTCTTGTTCGACGGTGCTGAGTTTGTCTAAATTGTCCGTCAGAAAATAATAGCGTTTCATACTATGCTCCTAACTTTGTCTGGTTTTTATATAGGTTTGTTGTCGCGACAAAAGACAGGCAACTACCTTACTTACGGCTTTACATTACAGTATCAGGTTACGGTATTAGTGTAGCAGTGTGCGTGACGGCTGCCTTGCTCTCGATGAGCCTGTATTATTGTATTTATTGCTAAGTAACACTGCTGTAATACCTGAATCCTCTACTGAATAGTTCGGAATTAGAGTGCTGAGGGCTTTTTCGCTAACAAAAATGAGCTGTGAAATGATAATTGACAATGATGTAATTGAGCGCGAAGTAAGGCGTTGGTTGACAGAGGCGGTGGTGGGCTTGGGCTTATGTCCCTTTGCGGCTAAGCCGCTGCAGGAAATGCGAGTAGCTGTTGATGTCAGCCATGCTGGCAATGCCGAAGATCTAATCAATGACTTGCACCAGGCCTTATCCCGCTTGGAAGAAACAGCAGTTAGCAAACTGGAGACCAGCTTGCTAGTAATCCCCAATATGCTGCAGGACTTTTATGACTACAATGATTTCTTAGAGATTGCCGACGCCGTTCTGCAGGAAGGGAGTTGGGAGGGAGAGATTCAAATAGCCAGTTTTCACCCTGACTATCAGTTTGCAGGAACTGAAAAGGCTGACCCCGAAAATTTCACTAATCGTGCTCCCTACCCAATATTTCATTTGCTTCGTGAGGACAGTCTTGAGAAAGCGTTATCGTCTTACCCAGACCCTGAAAGTATCCCTGAGCGCAATATTGCCTTGATGGGTGAGATGGATCCCAATATCCTGCGGGCGCTATTTCCCTATTGTTTTAAATAAGCCGCGGTTTGGCGGCTTAGTAAAGCTCAGGCTGGTGGGAATTCACTCCAGATCGCAGTAACCGCACGTTCTATCGTGTTGGCGTTTACTTTGGGGTCGTGGTCATCTAGCTCAATGACCAGTGAGCCGCGCCACGTTAACTTCTTATCTACGGGATTTAATAAGTCGATGATGATCTGAATATTGCGATTAATTTTGTCTTTACCCAGCGGTACACCCACAGAAGTACTTATGCCAAAGTTACCCCCAAAGCTGCCAAACCCCAGTCCTAGGCGCGGACTTTTATCTATGGTTTCTGCTGCCTCAGCAATGTAGTAGCGCACCAGAAAGTCGGCATTACTCTGAGTGTCGACTAAGGTGTAGAGTCCGGCTTTCAATTGGCGTTGCAGTGATTCTTTTACATTCTCAATAATAAATGGTGATATCACCTTATCTGCGCCGCTGGTGTCTGAAATTGTGTAGCGCTCATAGCGGCTGAAGTCAGCGCGGGGATTGTAGTCAGTGACGACTTTAGTGCTACTGCAGCCAGTCAGCGCAATCAGCAAGAGGGGCGTCAGTAAAGCGAGTAATTTCATGATACTTACCTTTGTTGTCATTTCAGCCAGTGCGGTCGGAAGTCCTTAGCGAGTTTTTTGCAAGCCTGGTGGCGAGGGCAAGTGACTAAATGATCATTTGTAAAACCCAGTGCCTGTAGGTAAGCATAGCAAATAGTGCTGCCGAAAAATTTAAAGCCCCGTTTTTTAAGATCCTTGCTGATTTGATCAGACTCCCTGCTGGTGGCTGGGGCCTCTGTCATGGTTTTCCAGTTGTTTTGTATCGGTGTGTCATTGAAATAAGACCACATATAGCGAGCAAAGCTCCCGTATTCTTGCTGAATTGTTAAAAAATGCTGAGCGTTGGTAATGGTGGTGGCTATTTTTAGACGGTTGCGGACGATGCTCGGATCAGCCATAAGGGTGTCAATCATCGCGTCGTCGAAGGCGGCGACGCCCTGGGGATCAAAGTTTGCGAAGGCTTTGCGGTAGCCTTCGCGCTTTTTCAAAATCGTTAGCCAGCTCAGTCCAGCTTGCGCCGACTCCAACACTAAAAATTCAAAGTGAATGCTATCGTCGTTAGAGGGTATACCCCACTCCTCGTTGTGGTATCTCATGTAATCCGGCGTGGCGGTGCACCATGGGCAAGGCTCGTTCACTATATACGCTCTCTTATTGAAATCTGGCAGGCTACACCGTTGATCACCACCACGGCTATGCCATAATAGCTGCAAATTGCAGATAAATGCGGGTAAGTTTATGACAATGTTAAAGCCGATATTGGCGATAGTGCTGGCGAGTTTGTTGGCCTCTTGCGCGGAATCGCCAACAGGACGTCGCCAGATGTTGCTATTCTCAGACGGCGAAATGTCGCAAATGGGTGGCACTGCATTTGACGAAATGAAAAAGAAAATGACCATCAATACCAATAGCGCAACTAATCGCTATGTAAGCTGTATCGCTGATGCTATTACCGTCTCACTACCCGCAGAGTGGCGCGGTAGCTGGGAAGTGGTGGTGTTTGAGGAGGCATCGGCCAATGCGTTCGCATTGCCCGGCAAAAAGATCGGCGTACACACCGGTATATTTCAAGTGGCTAAAAATGCCGATCAGCTAGCCACAGTAATAGGCCATGAGGTTGGTCATGTATTGGCACATCACAGTGCTGAGCGAATGTCGGTGCAGAGTGTAGCGGGAACTGGCACTCAGCTAGTTGGCGTATTACTGGGTGAAGGTGCAGGAAAAGAGACCGTCATGGGCTTGCTTGGTTTAGGCACCCAGTTCGGCGTGGTGCTGCCCTATGGCCGCGCGCAGGAGTCGGAGGCGGATATCGTTGGTTTAGATCTCATGGCCAAGGCGGGATTTAACCCTGCCGCCAGCGTCGACTTGTGGAAAAACATGAGTGCTTTAAGCGATGGCCAGCCCCCAGAGTTTATGTCGACTCACCCTTCGCATTCTTCGCGGATTAAAGATTTACAGAGGCAAATGGTGACGGCAACACCACTTTACGAGAAGGCCAAGGCAAACGGCATTCGGCCGGCTTGTAAACGGTAGTACTGCAAATCTAGAATATAATCTCTGTGCTGCGGCCATCTTGGTCGCAGGGTATTTTGCTGGTCGCAGTTATTCGTCGCAGCAAGCGCGGTGATTCATAGACAGGGCAGGTGCCGCGCAGTCGGGTTTGCCAATGACTTTTGCCGGAACACCAGCAACCATGGTGTGTGCGGGAACATCTCTTAAAACCACACTGCCTGCCATTACCTGCGCGCCTTCCCCAATACGGATATTCCCAAGAATTTTAGCACCAGCACTGAGGAGTACGCCGTCGCCCACTTTCGGGTGGCGATCGCCTTCTTCTTTGCCGGTTCCGCCCAGGGTAACCGATTGCATGATCGACACATTGTTGCCGACCACGGCCGTTTCGCCGATGACAATCCCTGTGGCGTGATCCATTAAAATACCGCGACCGATTTTGGCTGCCGGATGAATATCAACACTGAACTCGCAAGATATCCGGTTTTGAAAAAATAGCGCTAATGAAGTTCTACCTTGGCTCCAGAGCCAGTGGGCAATGCGATAGGACTGCAGCGCGTGAAAACCTTTAAAGTACAAAAAGGGTACCGAAAGGCTAGAGCAGGCAGAATCGCGCTCGAATACCGCGCAAATATCGGCTCTTATCGCCTTGCCTATGCTGGGGTCTGCGGCAAAGGCTTTTTCAATCACTTCCCGCACTAATAAAGCTGAGGCCGCGGGGCTGTTTAAAATATGCGCTAGATGGAAGCTGAGCGCGGTTTCTAAACTGTCGTGATTCAGAATGGTCGCGTGTAGGAAGCTTGCCAGTACCGGCTCGCGCTCGACCTCGCAGGCGGTCTCCTTGCGGATGGTCTGCCAAACAGGATCCGGGTTGATAGCGGTTGTTTTTGCGGGATTGCTCATCGTTAATGCAACGTCGGTAAATGTAGCCATAGTATAACGCTGCCAGCGGGCTAGAGAATAGGGGGTAGATATAGGCTTAAATTTGCCGCCCGGGTGTGCAGTTACATTCCCATAGCGCTTGTCCGGCAAGATGGTATTTGCGCTCAAAGGCGGTGATTGTCTCTGTGGGTAGATAGGCGGTGCGGTCGGCGCTATGGCCGGCAATTTTTAGCGCCGCGGCGAATTCTTCTACATACAACTTCCAATTACTTCGCAGTGTGATTTTGCCGCCAAGCTGCAGTAGTGCTGGAAAAACCGCGGAGCCGTGTACTCGGTATTGTAGTTGAACACTTTTCGGCCAGGGGTTGGGGTAGAGTAAAAAGTGCTTATCCAGTTGCCAATTAGCATCGACGGCTAAGCGCCAAAAATCGTCTACGTCGGCTCGTACCAAGATGTAATTCGCTGGAGTCTCTGCTTGCGTGGACTGATGGCGCTGTAATCGCGCTGCAGATTTGTCTATGCCAATAATCGAAGCATTGGGGAATTGTCGCGCCAGTTCACGGCTACTTTCACCAGTGCCGCAAAAGGAGTCGAGTATGATGGTTTGCGATCGCGGTGCTAACCAATCACAGGCGGCTATGAATGCGTCAACATTATGCTGTGCATAGGGCTTTTGAAAATGATGACGCAGGTGCTTGGTCACCGTCGCTTCTAAGTTCGGGTGAATCGCGCTCTGATTACTAGTTACTTCCCTCGGCGGGGCATTGTCACTGCGTTTTTTCATGAATTGGTAATATGGTATCGATTGCCCTAGGGGGCGCTCCTTGCGACACTAGCGCATCATTAAAATAATGGGAAGCTAATGCGACAGGACAGAAGACCCTACTGGGTGAAAAAAAATTATTTGCGTTTCCGCAGTTGGTATACGCAGCAATTCTTAAAGCCTGCATGCGACTATCTTGGCGATTATCCCACTTTTATGAAGCCTTGGTATATCTCCATTTCAGGACCGAATATCGAAATCGGGCGGTGCGCGACGGTGATCGGTGAGCCCGAGAATCGCGTCAAGATTGGAGTTTGGGGCAAGGATGAAAAAAGTGGCCGCATAAAAATTGGTGACTACGTGTTGATTAGCCCTGGTACACGTATTTCTGCGGCCAATGAAATTCTGATAGGTGACGGCGTGATGATGGCGAATGGCGTCTACATTACTGACAGTGATTGGCATGAGCTTTATGATCGCAGCCGTCGGAGTGAGACAGTCACTCCGGTGCATATCGCTAATAATGTTTGGCTAGGTGATCGCTGCACAATTTTGAAAGGCGTTACGATTGGTGAGAACAGTGTTGTGGCTGCGTGTGCAGTGGTTAGTAAAGACGTTCCTGCTAATGTAATTGTGGCGGGGAATCCAGCGGTTGTTGTCAAAGAACTTGACCCCGACAGACCGATGAAAACCCGCGCGGATTATTTTTCTAATCCAGCTCAATTAGAGACTTTTTTCGACGGAGTCGACAAAATGGTCTTAAGCAATAATGGCTTTTTAAATTGGTTGCGAACACTGATAATGCCCAACGCTAGAGATTGAAGGCTGCTAACTAAGAATTAAAGGATGTTTTATTCTTAGTTACGACATGTTTCCGTTTGTGCGGCTAGTGAATGGCGGCAATAATAAATAAAACTAACAACTATGATGTGGGTGAGTGTTAATGAGTATTGCGTTTTGGTGTGTTTTTATCGCGGGCGTTATGCCTGGTTTGACGTCCTTGATTGCTAAGATTGGTAAAACTGAACAAGGTCACTTTGATAATAATAATCCCCGTCAGTGGTTGGGCGGTTTAGATGGCTGGCGCGCGCGATCTGTTGCCGCAATGCAAAATGGCTTCGAGGGTTTCCCGCTGTTTGCGGCAGCAGTAATTATTGCACAATTTGGTGGTGCCGCTCAGGAAAGTGTCAACCTCTTGGCTATGGGCTACATTGGTATTCGTGTCGTCTTTACCATTTGCTATTTAAAAGATTGGGCAACACTGCGCAGTTTGGTATGGTTTGCTGGAATTGGTGTGATTCTAAGTTTGCTGTGCATTACGCCAGCGGTGTCAGCTTAGTACCCTTTTGCGTCGATAACTGACGTTGTAAGTAGTGCTGGCGTGTGTGTGCCGCCGGCATTATTTTTTGGTTTTTTAGTGCTGCGGAGTGTCGAACAATTCTAGAATGGCAGGCCGACCTTCTGAACCAATTAGTACTTTTTCCCCATCTGCAGTAAAGGTTGCAGCCTCTGTCTGACGCATGCGATTTTTGGTAATTGCGAAGGCATTTTTATTAAGTGCCTCTAGCCAGCTTTCTGTTTTTTCGCGCTTAAAATAATAGGTGTTTCGTAAAGTCACAATCAGTGCCATGTCACCCTTGGGGCTAAATTCCATGGCCGTTGGTGAACCGCCACTGATACCACCTTGTCGTTGAGCAGTGTGCTTTTCAATACTGGGAATACTGCGAACTTCACCCATATAGGTCAGGGGTATAGCCTTAGCGGTTATCGCATCAAGGGAAAATCGATACAGGCGAGGGTGGCTGTCGCGTTTGGTTAATATGTATACAAGGCGCTCGGCGGCATCAACCGCAAGGGCTTCGGCATCGTGGGGGCCATCTTCATACACCAGGGAGTAGTGACGGAGGATATTGCTTTGGACTATTGCTTTGCTGACGTTCTCTGGCTCACGGACAAGATAGACATCGGTGAATGGTCGCAGCATCATATTGTCGCCGATATCACCGATGAGTAAATACGCGCCGCTGCTATCCTTGAAACTGCTCATATCCTCCCAGTCAAAGGCGCTACTGCCATTGATGATTAATTGGGTCACAGCGTTGCCCTTATCATCGAATGAGAACAGTCGTCCGCGATCACCGCTGTCATTGTGTGCCCAAAAGTGATTTTTGCGCAGGTAGCTGCTGGCAAGGCCACTCATTTCTGTCAGCAAGGTCTCTTTCGCTGCGAAGCGTTGATGATCTGCTTGCTTGAGGTCTAGTGCCGCTGCTGCGGACGTAAAATAAATCGGCAGAAACAGTATGAGTGTAAATGCGCGGAAAAGATGGCTAGATGAAAGGGGCATGCAGGTCCTTTTTAATTGGAATCCTTAAGCGGCAATTCGACGGTGAGCTTGATAGTAAGGCGCTTCGATATCCTTGGAGGCTATTTTAGCGGCTTGGTTCCAGGCAAAGATGATTTGCGTAGTCTTGCTGAAAACAAGGGGTCACGGGTATTGTACGGATAGTAAGAGGTTTTGTGAGCTCAAACTAGAATCTTCGCGTTGAATCCTCAGCATAGTGACTGATTGTGAGTTTTAAGTTGCCGTGGCACTCGCCCTTGTTGGTTGCGGACTTACATTGCGGATTGAGTTTGGAGAT
>TARA_R110001592_G_scaffold83774_1_pt1 | contig 34461 bp, 31 predicted proteins | sample TARA_R110001592 | Tara Oceans TARA_R110001592 (sample SAMEA4398387) | marine metagenome | biome: Polar Biome; feature: [SRF] surface water layer (ENVO:00010504); material: water (ENVO:00002006), including particulate matter (ENVO:01000060) such as... | depth 5 m | reverse complement strand
CCATGTCGTCCCCGTAACTTTTCCGAAAAGTTAGCTTTTGAAGTTTACTTTCTGCTTCTGGAAACAGTGTTTAGCTGTTTTTACTATACCAAATTCTTTTTTAAGACTGTTGATTATATAGGGGCAGATTCGCCGAATACAACCTAAGTTTTGTTTATTTAACATTATCTCTTACTACGCGTTGCTTTTGTCTGTTCCAATCACGCTCTTTTTCTGTCGCGCGCTTATCGTATTCTTTTTTACCTTTGGCTAAGGCTATTTCACACTTTACTTTATTCTTTTTCCAGTAAAGTGCGAGCGCAACACAAGTATGCCCTGCCTGATTCATGCCTGCAGAAATTTTAGCGATTTCTTTTTTATGAAGAAGTAGTTTTCTCATGCGCATAGGTTCGGCGATAACATGCGTCGATGTTGATATCAGCGGTGTAATATTTGCGTTTAAAAGCCAGGCTTCACCGTTTTTTAAAAAGACATGGCAATCTGTTAATTGTACTTTGCCTTCTCGTAAGCTTTTTACTTCCCATCCAGTAAGCACCATGCCGGCTTCAAACTTGGTTTCAATATGGTAGTCGTGCTTGACTTTTTTGTTAAGCGCGATAGTTCCTGAAGGGTGTTTTGATTTCTTAGTGGCCATATAAGCTGATTACTTTTCGCTTGAAATGTGTGTCATTTAAAATTGAGTGGCGTCATTCTACACCAAGTTTGACAGAATTGTTTTAGTGTTACGAAAAATAACTTATGTGCAATTAAGTCTAAAGCTACCCGAAGCGCTTTGGTGAAGGTACAATGTTTGATCATTTAGTTTGTGTTAGGAAAAAGAGTAGATGTCTTTGAGTATTAATCGGAGTGCCTTGGTATTGCATTCCGCTGAAAGAATGAGTGCCTTGGTGAATGATATTATGTCATATCCCCAATTTTTACCTTGGTGCTCACAGGCTAATATTATAGAGCAAAACTCTGAGTTTGTGATTGCGAGTATTGAAGTTCAGAAAGGTGGTATTCGTCAATCCTTTACGACAAGAAATGATCTTTCCTCTGATGGAAAAATCTTAATGGGTTTGGTAGAAGGTCCATTTAAGTATTTAAATGGTGTTTGGGATTTTATCCATTTAAAGGAAGATGCTTGTAAGGTTGTTTTAACTTTGGATTTTGAGTTAAAGCAAAATATTGCCAAGATGGCTTTTGGACCCATTTTTAATCAGGCTGCAAATTCGATGGTTGATGCTTTTTGTGAGCGTGCAAATCAAGTCTATCGTTAATTTTAGTCTTCAATTTTAGTGATAATAATGTCTGATATGATCAAAATTGAAGTTGCTTATGCAACGCCCGCTTTACAGAAAATTATTAGTTTGAATGTGCCCGTAGGCACAAGTGTTTTTGATGCGGCTTGTGAGTCTGGCATTGAAGAATTTTTCCCTGAGATTAATTTCGATACTATTGATATGGGGGTTTTTGGTAAGCTTGTGAAAAAACCAAAAGAGCAGGAGATTCGCGCAGGTGAAAGGGTTGAGTTATATCGGCCTCTCATTATTGACCCTAAGCAAGCGCGTTTGAATAGAGCAGCTAAATAGTACAATAAACTTTAAGTACTTCAACTGCTCAGTATTTTAGTTAATAAGCAGGGTTATCTTCTAAAAGTGTCCCTTCATATTTAACAAAAAGATCATCTTCATAATAGATTTTTATGGTTTGTTGTTGGACTTCACCACCCGCTTTTTGGTAGGTGTAGACATAACTTTCTAAAGATGAATCGAAGATATTTTCTAGCACTGGTTTACCCAAAACAAAATGAACTTGTTTTTGGGTCATACCAGGTTTTAGGGTCTCTAGCATTTCTGGAGTGATAATATTGCCTTGTTGAACGTTTATTTTAAATACCCCAGGAAAGCTGCAAGCTTGTAATAGGCTAATTGAAATAAGTGCTAAGCTAAGTGATATAAATCTAAGGTAATTTTGCATCGAAAACTGGGTTCCACTATTTTTGACTTGAACTCAAAACAACTTTAAAGTTTGCTGTTAATGTCGTTGAGCGATTGTTTGAACGAGTACGCTAAAGAAAATCTAGTCAAGCATGATACCTGAATCATGTTAAAACTGTGAATAGGATGATTAAGAAAACATGCCAGACAATGTTGAATTAAAAAAAGCAGGCTTAAAAGTGACTCTGCCAAGGCTAAAAGTCTTGGGCTTATTAGAGGGCGCAGATGAGCATCATATGAGCGCTGAAGATGTTTACAAGGCCTTGTTAGAGTCTGGGGATGATGTTGGCTTAGCGACAGTTTACAGAGTTCTGACACAATTCGAATCTGCGGGTTTAGTGCTAAGGCATAATTTTGAAGGTGGTCATGCCGTTTTTGAACTAGCTAAAGATGATCATCATGACCACATGGTCGATACCGATAGCGGCAAGGTTATAGAGTTTTTTGATTCCGTCATTGAAAAACGCCAGCATGAAATTGCAGCTGAGCATGGTTATGAGCTGGTTGATCATAATTTAACGCTATATGTTCGGCCGAAGAAATCCTGATTTTTTAGATTTTAAAAAACCGTTCTAGATCAAGAACGGTTTTTTTTTGCTTTCCTTTATGCAAATTCAATCATTTCTTTGGCGTGCGCTAAGGTTTGGTCGGTAATTTTTATTCCACCAAGCATTCTAGCTATTTCTTTTGTTCTATCTTCTTTGTTAAGTAAATCGATTGAAGACTTAACTGTTCCGTCTACTTCTCGTTTGCTAATGAAATAGTGGTGATCACCTTGCGATGCAACTTGCGGTAAATGTGTAACACAAATGACTTGACCTTTTTTTCCTAAGGAATTTAGTAACTGCCCGACAATTTGGGCGGTACCGCCACCAATGCCAACATCGACTTCGTCGAATACTAGAGTAGGGATGGTTGAGCTTTGAGCGATAATAACTTGAACGGCAAGGCTTATTCTGGAGAGTTCGCCGCCTGATGCTACTTTATTAATGGCTTTAGGTGGTTGACCAGGGTTGGTGCTAATTAAGAACTCAATACAGTCTATGCCGTGTTGATTGATTTTATTTCGCTCAAGTGCGTTAAGTGCAACGACAAACTTTACTGATTTCATGTCCATTAGAGCGAGTTGTTCGGATATTTGGTCTTCAAGACTTTTAGCAAGAGCTAGCCTAGCTTGTCTTTGTTTTTCGGCCACTTCAAAATAGTTTTTTTCTAATTTGAGTACTTCTTCTTGAAGTTCCTCTAAGTTTTGGTCTCCATGGGTATATTGTTCAAGCTCTTTAGAAAGCTTCTGCTGAACAGATATAAGCTCTTCGGGTTCACAGCGATGCTTTCTGGCAAGCTGATATAAGGTACTTAAACGTTCTTCTAATTCCTGTAAGCGTTCTGGGTTTAATTCAAAGTTATCCACAAAGTGTCTTAAGTTGTTAGAGGCTTCATCAATTTGAATTTGAGCTTCATTTAAGAGCTTGAGTGCTTCGCTTAATTGTTCATTTTCACAAGGCAGGTTCATTAGTGAAGAGCTGGCATGTGCGATCATGCTATTAATGTTGGTTTCTTCTTTGTCGCACAAGGCAAGCGCTGTATGGGTTTTTGATAATAATAATTCGGCATTAGACAGCTCTGCTTGCTCTTGCTCTAAACCTAAAACTTCGTTCTCTTGAAGGTTAAGCGTCTCAAGTTCTTCAACTTGAAAGCTAAGTAAATGGACTCGCGCCGCAACTTCATCTTGATTATTTTCCAGCTTGGCTAAGTGTTTGGATTTTTTAGTCCATTCTCGGAAGTGAGATGCCACGTTATCAGAGAGTGCATTAATCTGGGCAAAATTATCCAGAATAATTCGATGGTTATCTTTTTCAAGAAGAGATTGATGTTCATGCTGGCTATGAATATCAATCAGCAGTTCGCCGATGGCTTTAAGGCTTTGCAGTGGACTAGGGTGCCCATTTATATAGCCTCTAGAGCGCCCTTCGGCGGTAATGACTCTTCGCAAGATGCATTGCTTGCCATCATCTAAGTCGTGATCTTTAAGCCATGTTTGCGCTGTTTGTTGATGTTCTAAATCGAAGGTGGCTGAAATATCTGCTTTCTCTTCACCGTGTCTTACCATGCTGGTGTCGGCTCTGTCTCCAAGCGTTAAGCCTAATGCATCAAGGATGATAGATTTTCCTGCACCGGTTTCACCACTTAAAACCGTCATGCCCTTATTAAATAAAACTTCAATATGGTCGGCGATAGCAAAGTTTGAGACAGTAATTTGATTAAGCATGTCTGGATACCTTAGTTGAACAAAAGATGTTGAGCTACTTTGATGCTTTTAAAGTGATTCTACTGGTTCTATATACAGTTAGTAAAGGGGTGGCTTAGTACATTTCAAACATTTTATGTTTATACATAAAATTGACTTGAAAAAAAAATATAAAACCCCAAATAAGCAGCACTTAGGTTTACAGCTGGTTATTTGCTGTTTCTACATAAGCAAAGTTGAAAAAGCTGATGAAGGTTTGTTTTGTATAAAGTCTAAATAATGGAGGCTCTGGTGAATTCTGAAGACAAAAAAGATATCAATGAAGAGCAAGTTGTTGAGTATGCCTCTTCTGAGGATGTAGAGGTTGATGTTTCGGCAAGCTTGAATGATGAGGAGGCTGTTGAGCAATCAGATCAGTCTGGTAAAGATTGGAAGGCTGAAGCTGAAAGCTTGGCTCACCAATTAGAAGAGCTCAGAGATCAGGCTGTTCGAGTCAAGGCAGATGCTCAAAATGTCCGTCGTCGAGCAGAGCAGGATGTTGAAAGAGCGCATAAGTTTGCTTTGGAAAAGTTTGCTAAAGAATTGCTGCCAATTATTGATGGTCTTGAAAAAACAGTAGAAGCAGAAATAGCATTGGGTAATGAAATGAATCCACTGCGCGAAGGTGTAGAAATGACGCTTGCTATGTTCTTAGCGTCGATTCAAAAATTTAACCTTGAGCAAATTGATCCTGTTGGTCAGCCATTTGACCCGAGTTTGCATGAGGCCATGTCCATGGTGGAAGCGCCTAATGCTGAGCCTAATACGGTGATTGCTGCCATGCAGAAAGGTTATACCTTGAATGGTCGTCTTATTCGTCCTGCCATGGTGATGGTTTCAAAAAATAGTTCTGCAAGTGCAACAAATATCGATGAGCAGGCTTGAAGTTTACAAAAACGGCCAAATATAGAGCTTAACGAAAAATGATCATGACTGCTTAGTTAAAAGTTAAGTGGTAAGTGGTTAAGAAATTAGAATATCAAGTGTGGAGAAAAATAATGGGTAGAATTATTGGTATTGACTTAGGTACAACGAACTCATGTGTTGCCGTTCTAGATGGTGATAAGCCTAAAGTAATTGAAAATGCAGAAGGGGATCGTACCACCCCATCTATTATTGCATATACAGATGACAATGAAATTTTAGTGGGTCAACCTGCAAAACGTCAGGCGGTGACTAATCCAAATAATACTTTGTATGCCATCAAGCGTTTAATCGGTCGCCGTTTTGAAGATGATGTCGTGCAGAAAGACATCACTATGGTGCCATATAAAATTGTTAAAGCGGATAATGGCGATGCTTGGGTTGAAGTAAAAGGCGACAAAAAAGCACCACCGCAGATTTCTGCTGAAATTCTTAAGAAAATGAAGAAAACAGCGGAAGACTTTTTAGGTGAAGCGGTAACTGAAGCGGTTATTACTGTTCCTGCTTACTTTAATGACTCTCAGCGTCAAGCAACTAAAGATGCCGGTAAAATTGCTGGTTTAGATGTGAAGCGTATTATCAACGAGCCAACAGCAGCAGCTTTGGCATATGGTCTTGATAAAAGTAAAGGCGATTCAACTATCGCTGTTTATGACCTTGGTGGCGGTACTTTCGATATTTCAATTATTGAAATCGCAGATGTTGATGGCGAGAAGCAGTTCGAAGTGCTATCTACTAATGGAGATACCTTTCTAGGTGGTGAAGACTTCGACATGGTCTTGATTGACTATCTTGCAGCTCAGTTCAAGAAAGATAGCGGTATCGATCTAAAAGGTGATTCACTCGCAATGCAGCGTTTGAAAGAAGCCGCTGAAAAAGCAAAAGTCGAACTTTCAAGTGCGCAACAAACGGATGTGAACTTGCCTTATATCACGGCTGATGCAAGTGGACCAAAACACTTAAATATTAAAATGACTCGTTCTAAGCTTGAGTCTTTAGTGGAAGACTTGGTTGAAAGAACCTTGGCACCATGTAAAACAGCATTAAATGATGCGGGTATCAGTGCATCAGAAATTAATGATGTGATCTTGGTGGGTGGTCAGTCACGTATGCCAATGGTTCAACAAAAAGTGAAAGAGTTTTTTGGTAGAGAGCCACGAAAAGACGTTAATCCAGATGAAGCGGTTGCGGTAGGCGCAGCCATTCAAGCGGCAGTATTATCTGGTGATGTTAAAGATGTACTTCTTTTGGATGTCACGCCTCTAACTTTAGGTATTGAGACAATGGGTGGTGTTGCTACTGCCTTGATTGAGAAGAATACAACGATTCCAACCAAGAAATCGCAAATTTTCTCTACGGCAGAAGATAACCAGTCAGCTGTGACTATTCATGTTGTTCAAGGTGAGCGTAAACAAGCATCTCAGAATAAATCACTAGGTCGTTTCGACTTGGCTGATATTCCAGCTGGCCCTCGTGGCATGCCTCAGATCGAAGTCACTTTCGATATTGATGCAAACGGTATCTTGAATGTGTCGGCGACAGATAAAGCAACGGGTAAGAAGCAGTCTATCGTTATCAAAGCGTCTTCTGGTCTATCTGATGAAGAAGTTGAAAAAATGATATCTGATGCTGAAGCCAATTCTGAAGCAGATAAGCAATTTGAAGAGCTTGTGACTACAAGAAATCAGGGTGATGCAGTCGTTCATGCAACCAAGAAAACCTTGGAAGAAGCAGGCGACAAGGCAACAGCTGAAGAAAAGACAGCAATCGAAGCGGCAATTGCTGATTTAGAAGCAGCCTTGAAAACGGACAATAAATCAGACATCGAAGAAAAAACTAAAACATTAACAGAAGTTTCTTCTTCCCTTGCTCAAAAAATGTATGCAGAGCAACAAGCCGCAGCGGAAGGGGCAGGAGGAGCTGAAGGAGCAGAGGCCTCAGCAGATAACGCTTCAGCTAAAGATGATGATGTGGTTGATGCTGAGTTCGAAGAAGTTAAAGATGACAAGAAGTAAGTTGCTTCCGGTTGTTAAAACAGTTCTTGCTTAGAACAAAGTAAGTGAAAACAAACGCGGAAGCCAAGGCTTCCGCGTTTGCGTATCAACTTTCTTCTACTGTTAAAGACGTAAAGAGGGTTGATATGTTCGGTATTAAATACGTTGTAAATCATACTGAGTTAATTTGTTTTAATTCATTCTTAGATTTGCAGTCAATGACTTGAATACATTGAGCGGTTAGATAAGTGTTATGGTAAAACGAGATTATTATGAGATTCTGAGTGTTGAACGCTCTGTAGATGGAAAAGAAATTAAAAAAGCCTATAGACGCTTAGCGATGAAATATCATCCAGACCGTAACCCCGATGATGCGCAAGCAGAGGAAAAATTCAAGGAAGCCACAGAAGCATATGAAGTGCTTTCTGATGAGCAGAAAAGAGCAGCTTATGATCGTCATGGCCATGCAGGTGTAGAGCAGAATGGAGGCGGCGGCTTCAATGGTGGTGGTAACTTTAGTGATATCTTTGGGGATGTCTTTGGTGATATTTTTGGTGGCGCAGGCGGTGGTGGCGGTCGTGCCAGAAGTACTCGCGGTGCCGATTTAAGATATACCCTGGATCTCGACTTGGAAGATGCAGTAAAGGGTACTTCTGTTAAAATTCGTGTGCCTACGAATGTCTCTTGTAAGCCTTGTGGCGGAACTGGCGCAGCAAAAGGATCTAAGCCTGAAACTTGTACGATGTGTCAGGGGGCTGGTCAGGTAAGAATGCAGCAGGGCTTTTTCTCAGTGCAACAAACTTGTCCTCAATGTCGCGGCCAGGGTACAACGATTAAAGATCCTTGTAGCTCGTGTCATGGTATGGGTGTTATTCAAGAGCAGAAAACGCTTTCTGTCAAAGTTCCCCCTGGTGTTGATACGGGTGATAGAATTCGACTTGCTGGTGAGGGTGAAGCTGGGACTCGTGGAGCTCCGTCGGGTGACTTATATGTTCAAGTTTCTGTGAAAGAGCATTCAATTTTTGTTAGAGATGGTAAGAATCTTTATTGTGAAGTACCTATTTCCTTGGTAGATGCGGCTTTAGGTGGGGAGCTTGAAGTGCCTACTTTAGATGGTCGGGTGAAATTGCGTATCCCTGAAGAGACTCAGACAGGAAAGCTGTTCCGTTTGCGTGGTAAGGGTGTGGCGCCAGTAAGAGGCGGCGGCGCTGGTGACTTAATGTGTCGTGTGACGGTTGAAACCCCAGTTAATTTGTCTAAAAAGCAAAAAGATATTTTACGTGAATTTCAACAGACTTTAGATAAAGACGGTGATAAAAAACACGCACCAAAAAAGCATTCATGGTTTGAGGGTGTAAAAAGTTTTTTTGATGATATGAAGCTTTAAAAGTTTAAAGCACGTCGTAAAACCCAAAGTAGTTTTACGACGTGCTTATGTTTAATAAAAATATCTGTACCTGACTTAATATTATTTGGAACAAGCTATGACGATAACGAAAATTGCGGTGACCGGTGCAGCTGGAAGAATGGGTAAAATGTTAATTGAAGCTGTAGCGAATTCAGAGTTTGCAGAACTAACTGCTGCTATTGAAAGACCGGAAAGTTCTTTACTTGGTGTCGATGCAGGAGAGTTAGCTGGTTTAGGTGTTAACGGCGTAAAAGTTTCAGGTGACTTGGAGTCGGTCGTAAATGATTTTGATGTTTTGATCGATTTTACAGCGCCACTTGCAACGCTTTCAAATATGCGTGTTTGTGCAAAGTATAATAAAGGTATTGTTGTTGGTACAACAGGGTTTACAACAGAAGAGGAAGCGTCTCTTCTTGCATCGCAATCTCAAACGGCTATATGTAAGGCGGCTAATTTTAGTACGGGTGTTAATGTCTGTCTGAATTTGTTAGAAAAAGCGGCTGAGGCTTTAGGTGATGAATATGATGTTGAAATTTATGAAGCTCATCATCGCCACAAGGTAGATGCGCCTTCAGGTACTGCCCTTGCAATGGGTGAATCTGTAGCAGGGGCGTTAAATCGTGATTTACGCTTGGTGTCGGTATATGGTCGAGAAGGCCAGACAGGAGCAAGAAAAAAAGAGACTATCGGTTTTGCTACCGTTCGAGGTGGTGATGTCGTGGGTGATCACACAGTGATGTTTATGGGGGAGGGCGAGCGCGTCGAGATTACCCATAAAGCATCGAGTCGTATGTCTTTTGCGCGAGGTGCTGTAAGAGCAGCAGTTTGGATTGGCGCTAAAGAAAAAGGCTTTTTCGATATGCGAGATGTCTTGAATTTGAGGTAAGCTAAAGATTGTCTTGATTTTGCTTGCTTGAATTAGTTAGTGCCCGTCCAGAAACGACGTCCTGCTGCGGAAGCTGATAACATGCCATCTTGTACCTACTAGACCTAGTTATTTGGAACAACCAAACGCCCAGATCTAGTAGGCACAAGCTAACATGTTCTCAACTCCCTCGTGACGGCCCTGTTTCTGGACGGGCACTAACTAGGGGCTCTGAACAAAAAGATAGTGCCTTTGTTAATAGACATAAAGTCTCAAAATGTGTACAATGCCGCCGTTTGAGTGGTTGCCAGCTGTGTTGATAACGGCCAGCTTGTTTGACTCAAGTGCAGAATAATAAAGCGAGGTAGAGAAATGCTCTGTCTCGCTTTTTTGCAACTTGAATCTGTGAAATCGCCCCTAAAACCCGCTTAAAGACGGTTTCTTTAATTATCTATCCTAGCCGATTACGACGAGGAAATGGCGTTGACTAAACCAGCAATTTTAGCTCTTGAAGACGGATCCATATTTAAAGGGATCTCAATAGGCGCCGATGGCGAAACCATTGGTGAGGTTGTTTTTAATACAGCCATGACAGGGTATCAGGAAATTCTTACAGATCCTTCTTACGCAAAACAAATCGTCACCTTAACCTATCCTCATATAGGAAATACCGGTGTAAATTCAGAAGATATTGAATCTGATCAAATCTGGTCCGCTGGTCTAGTCATTCGAAATCTCCCTTTAATGGCTTCTAGTTGGCGTTCAGAAAAGCCTTTAGATGAGTACTTAAAAGATAATGATATTGTTGCTATCGCTGAAATTGATACCCGCAGACTGACACGAATTCTTCGCGAAAAAGGCGCTCAAAACGGCTGTATTCTTGCGGGAGATAATATTTCTGAAGAATTGGCCATTGCAGCCGCAAAATCTTTCCCGGGTTTGAAGGGGATGGACCTGGCAAAAGAAGTCAGTCGTCAAGAAGTAACAGATTGGACTGAAAGCAACTGGACATTGCAGTCCGGTTATCAAGCTCAAAGTTATACTGACTTCCATGTTGTGGCTTATGATTTTGGTGTTAAGCACAATATTTTGCGAATGCTTGCTGAACGTCGATGTAAAATAACGGTAGTTCCTGCAAAAACCTCTGCTGAAGATGTCTTGGCGATGAATCCTGATGGCATATTTTTATCGAATGGTCCTGGTGACCCGGAGCCATGTGATTATGCTATTGCTTCCATTAAGAAAATTCTAGAAAAAGGTATTCCTGTATTTGGGATCTGTTTAGGGCATCAGTTATTGGCGCTGGCCAGCGGTGCAAAAACCTTAAAGATGAAGTTTGGTCATCACGGTGCTAACCACCCGGTTCAATGTTTGACAAATAAAACCGTTATGATTACCAGTCAGAATCATGGTTTTGCCGTTGATGATGCGTCATTGCCCGAGTGTCTGGAAGCAAGCCATAAGTCATTGTTTGATGGTTCTTTGCAAGGCATTAGACGCAAAGATGTGCCAGCATTTAGCTTTCAGGGGCACCCTGAAGCAAGCCCGGGACCACATGATGTTGCTCCCTTGTTTGACCAATTTGTAGATATGATGAAATCCCATAAGAAGTAGCATTGTCTTTGAAATGCACTGCAGTGGGGTATCAACATACGAAACTTGACATAATTTATGCCATTCAGCTTATTTCCTGAGTGGCAACCAACTCTTAGAAAACGGAAAGAATTTAGATGCCAAAGCGTACCGACATAAAGAGTGTTCTGATACTAGGCGCTGGTCCGATTGTTATCGGCCAAGCTTGTGAGTTTGATTATTCTGGCGCGCAAGCGTGTAAGGCGCTGCGTGAAGAAGGTTATCGAGTTATTTTGGTTAACTCAAACCCGGCCACGATTATGACAGATCCAAGTATGGCTGATGCGACCTATATCGAGCCTATCACTTGGCAAACAGTAGAGAAAATTATCGAAGTTGAACGTCCAGATGTGTTGTTACCCACCATGGGCGGGCAAACGGCGCTTAACTGCGCACTTGATCTGGAGCGTGAAGGTGTTCTGGAAAAATATAATGTTGAAATGGTGGGCGCCAACGCTGATACAATAGATAAAGCAGAAGACCGTGAACGTTTTGATAAAGCAATGAAGGCGATTGGTCTTGAAACACCACGTTCAGCCATTGCTCATAGCATGGAAGAAGCCTTGCAAGTTCAAGGTCAATTAGGTTTTCCGTGCATTATTCGACCCTCATTTACCATGGGTGGAAGTGGTGGCGGTATCGCTTACAATAAAGAAGAGTTTATAGAAATTTGTGAGCGCGGTTTAGATCTATCGCCAACCAATGAGCTTTTGATTGATGAGTCCTTAATCGGTTGGAAAGAATACGAAATGGAAGTTGTTCGTGATAAAAACGACAACTGCATTATTATTTGTTCAATTGAAAACTTTGATGCCATGGGTGTTCATACGGGTGACTCGATCACTGTAGCACCTGCACAAACACTTACGGATAAAGAATACCAAATCATGCGAAATGCTTCTTTGGCTGTATTGCGTGAGATTGGTGTTGAAACCGGCGGTTCGAATGTCCAGTTTGGTATGAACCCAGTTGACGGTAGAATGGTTGTTATCGAAATGAATCCGCGAGTTTCGCGTTCTTCAGCGTTGGCGTCTAAAGCAACCGGTTTTCCTATCGCAAAAGTCGCTGCGAAATTAGCCATTGGTTATACCCTGGATGAGCTTCAAAATGATATTACCGGTGGTGCAACACCGGCATCGTTTGAACCCGCCATCGATTATGTCGTGACAAAAATCCCCCGTTTTACTTTTGAGAAATTCCCACAAGCAGATGCTCATCTAACGACGCAGATGAAATCAGTGGGTGAAGTGATGTCAATAGGCAGAACCTTCCAGGAATCTCTACAGAAAGCCATTCGTGGTTTAGAAGTTGATTCGGCCGGTTTTGAAGCAGTGATCGACTTAGCAAGCGATGATGCAAAAGAAAGAATCATGAAAGAGTTGCGCAACCCTAGTTCCGACCGCCTTTGGTATGTAGGTGACGCTTTTAGATTAGGTATGACTATAGATGAAATCTATAAGCTAAGTGGCATTGATCCTTGGTTCCTGGTTCAGATTGAAGATATCATTGAAGAAGAGTGCGTCGTGTCTAATATGACACGTGACGATATGACAAAAGAAGCGATGTTACGTCTAAAGCGTAAAGGTTTTTCAGATCAACGTTTAGCAAGTTTGTTAGGTGAGTCAGAAAAAGAATTTAGAGCGCTGCGTCATAGCTTTGGCGTTCGCCCAGTTTATAAACGGGTTGATACCTGTGCTGCTGAATTTGCGTCTTCAACGGCTTATATGTATTCCACTTATGAAGAAGAGTGTGAAGCTCAGGTTAGCGATAAAGAAAAGATAATTGTCATTGGTGGTGGCCCTAACCGTATTGGTCAAGGTATCGAGTTTGATTACTGTTGTGTGCATGCGGCATTGGCAATGCGCGAAGATGGTTATGAAACCATTATGATCAACTGTAATCCTGAAACTGTTTCGACTGATTACGATACCTCAGACCGTTTATATTTCGAATCAATTACCCTTGAAGATGTTCTGGAAATTGTTCAGCTTGAAAAACCCAAAGGTGTCATTGTACATTATGGCGGTCAGACTCCGCTTAAGTTAGCGCGTGGTTTAGAAGAAGCAGGCGTACCCATTATTGGTACAAGCCCGGATGCAATTGACAGAGCAGAAGATCGTGAACGCTTCCAGAAGATGATTGAGCATTTAGGCTTACGTCAGCCTTCTAATGCGACCGTGCGTAGTTTAGAAGAAGGTATTGTTGCTGCGAATAAAATTGGTTATCCATTGGTTGTGCGTCCATCTTATGTGCTTGGCGGTCGAGCGATGGAAATCGTTTATTCTGAATCTGAGCTTGTTAAATACATGAAAGATGCAGTGACGGTTTCAAATGATAGCCCGGTTTTATTAGATCATTTCTTGAATGCGGCCATTGAAGTTGATATTGATGCGGTTTCTGATGGCAACACGGTAGTGATTGGTTCAATTATGCAACATATTGAGCAAGCCGGTGTGCACTCTGGTGACTCTGCATGTTCATTGCCGCCATATACTTTAGCGAAAGAAGTTCAAGATGAAATGCGCGAAGCTGTTAAGGCGATGGCGCTTGAATTGGGTGTGATAGGTCTAATGAACGTTCAGTTGGCTTATCAGGATGAGATGGTTTATGTCATTGAAGTCAACCCAAGAGCGTCTAGAACTGTTCCTTTTGTATCTAAGGCAATCGGTGTATCTTTAGCAAAAGTGGCAGCGCGTTGTATGGCAGGTAAAACTTTGGAAGAAATAGGTTTTACTGAAGAAATTATTCCTAAACATTATAGTGTGAAAGAATCAGTATTTCCCTTTAATAAGTTTCCAACAGTTGATCCTATTTTAGGCCCTGAAATGAAATCTACGGGTGAGGTAATGGGAATAGGTGACACTTTCGATGAAGCGTTTGCGAAAAGCATTATCGCAGCTGGGGGGGGGTTGCCGACCTCTGGTAAAGCTTTCCTCAGTGTGAGAGAAGTTGATAAGCCGGGAATGATTGAAATAGCTAAAAACTTGGTTGGTCTAGGTTTTTCACTGATTGCTACATCGGGTACAGCTAAAGCGATTGAAGAAGCGGGTTTAAAGGTTGAGCATATCAATAAAGTCATGGAAGGCAGGCCACATATTGTTGATGCAATCAAGAATGGCGAAATTGATTTGATCGTCAATACGACTGAGGGTCGTCGTGCTATTGCTGATTCAGCTCAGATTAGGCAGTCCGCATTACAAAAGAAAATAGCTTATAGCACAACCTTAGCGGGTGGTGATGCGACAGCAAGAGCAATTCACTTTGGTCCTGAGAAGAAAGTGCGACGTTTACAGGATCTACATTAGGCCCTAATAAACGTACTATTAAAAATTGTACTTGTTAGCGCACTCTACAAGAGTGTGCTTTTACTTGTAATACCCAGTTTATAAGGAATAATAATGAATAGAATCCCTATGACAGTTCAAGGTGAGAAATCGCTAAGAGAAGAGCTGGTGATGCTTAAAACGGTTAAACGTCCCGAAGTTATTGCAGCAATATCTGATGCTAGAGAACATGGTGACTTAAAAGAAAACGCTGAATACCATGCAGCTCGAGAGCAACAAAGTTTTATCGAAGGCCGTATTCAAGAAATCGAAGGTAAACTTTCTGGTTCGCAAGTAATTGATATACTGTCTATTCCACATACGGGAAAAGTAATCTTTGGAACAACTGTTTCTCTGATTAATATGGAAACTGATGCCAATGTTCGTTATCACATTGTAGGTGATGATGAAGCAAATATTAAAGCAGGCAAGATTTCCATTTCTTCGCCTATTGCAAGAGCCATTATAGGAAAAGAAGAAGGTGATGTTGTCGGAGTAAGAGTGCCAGATGGCATTATTGAATATGAAATTGACGAAGTGTTTCATATATAATAAAGCGCTCAACTCTACTTCACGTCATCCCGTACTTGTTACGGGATCCATTGTTTAACTTATTCGAAGCTGAGAGTTACTTATCTGGCGAATGATCCAGGATTAAGACTGCGCGGCAATGTCGGGCGCCTCTACTTCAAAAGGTGGATACTTTCATCGGCAAAACCAATACCTACTTCTGCATAATAATTAAATGCGACATCTGCTCCCAATTTAATTAACTCCAGCCTTTCATCTTCATATCTTGCAATAACGGCAATGCGTCCAGAATAGTCAATTTTTTTAAGCTGAAGAATAATATTCTTCATTTCAACGACAGAAGGAATTGCCAGCATAATCAATTTGATTTTACTTAGCTTAATGCTTTCCCAGAATTCAATATCATCCGCATCACCCCAAGTGACATTTAAACCTTTAGCTTTGTGGCTATCTGCACGCTCTTGTTCAACATCTAAACCCCATACTTCGTTAGGGTAGTGTTTAATAAGCTCTTCGTAAGCGCCTGTGCCGACACGTCCCATCCCAATGATTAAAATCTTTGCATTAGGGGATGATTCATAAGGCACAAGAGGGTTGCCATGCTGTTGTTGGAATTTTAATAGCCAGGTTTTATTCCTGCCATAAATGATGTGAGCAGATTTATAGATTAGTGTGCTAAAAACAAATGAAAGTGAAACGGATAATGCAATAATGACTAGCCACTCTTCACTTAACCAACCTTGAGTCACGCTCAAGCTCGTTACAATTAAGCCGAATTCACTGTAGTTTGCGAGTAACAGTGATGATAACAGGCTGGTTCTTGCGCGGCGAGCAAGGCTTGTTAGTAGCACAAAGAACAGCATTAATTTCACGGGAAGGATAAGGCTCAATACCACAGCGATCATCCACATATCTAGCGTGGGTAGAGCTCTGAACCCAATTAACAGGAAAAAACTGATTAAGAATAAATCTTTAAAACTTATTAAAGATTTATACAGCTCATTCGCTTTAGGAAGGCCTGCTATGAGCATGCCAATCACTAAAGCACCTAAATCACCTTTTAGATTGACTAGCTCAAATAGTTGAACGCCACCTAATGCTAATAAAAAACCAAAGAGTGGTAATAATTCACCGTGGCCACTGGTATTCGATAGCCATTTCAAAAACGGTCTGACTAAGAGCAAAGCAAATAGACTCAAAGCCCAAATACTAGGGGTTTTACCGGTTGCTGAAATTAAAAATACCACAGCAACAATATCCTGGACAATCAATATACCGATTGCCAAATCACTGTGTTTTGTTTTCAATTCGGCATTATCTTCGAGCACTTTAATCGCACACACTGTTGAGCTAAAACTCAAGGCAAAGCCAATCAAAGCTGATTGGGCAAGCGTGAGTTCCAAATACTCCAAACTAATAAGGGTTGCCAGTATGCTCAGTATAGGGAAAAGGAATATCAGCCACACAGTCATGTGGCCTAATGTGGCACTCCAAATATCGACTCTGAGTAATTGTTTGAAGTTTACTTTTAGGCCAATTGTAAAGAGCATTAAGGAAATTCCAAGGTCTGCCAATGTTTGAAGTGATGCCTCAGGTTCGACACCAAAAAAGTGCAGGATGAAGCCTGCAAAAAGGTAACCGACTAAGGGCGGAAGACTTAACTGTTTAGCCCCGTAACCAAAAAGGAATGCGACTAGAATCCATATAAAGCTCATTAAGCTAGGCCTATTGTTATGTTTTGAAATACAGGGCAATCAAAAAAGATAAGCTTTGTTTTCATTTTATCTTTGTGAAGAGTTTGGCTTACGGTTTATGCTTTTGTCTAGCAATATGATTGGAATGATACCCACTAAGACAATAACTAAGGCGGATAACGCGCTTTTTTCAATCAGTTCATCCGATGCGAACTGATAAACTTGGGTGGCAAGTGTTTCAAAATTGAATGGCCGTAAAATCAAGGTCGCAGGCAATTCTTTGAGGCAATCAACAAACACAACTAACATGCCGGTTAATGCGCCTTTTTTTATGATGGGCAAATGCACCTTAATAAGTGTCTGAAACTGGGTTTGTCCAAGTGAGCGTGCAGCCATATCCATGCTTGGGGTAACTTTACTTAAGCTAGATTCAACAGAACCAGAAGAGACGGCTAAAAATCTGACTGTATAGGAAAAAATAATCGCAAATGCAGTGCCACTTAATATAAGTCCACTCGAAAAATCAAAATAATCGCGCATCCAGCCATCTATTAAATTATCAAAGGCAGCAAACGGAATAATAATGCCTATCGCTAAAACTGCGCCTGGAATGGCATAGCCAAGGCTTGAAATGCCAACCAAAAAGTCAGTGCTTGCTGTTGGATTCAAACGTTTTGTGTAGGTTAATATAATGCCTAAAATAAGTGTGAGAATGGCAGCAGTGCTGGCAAGCGCAAAACTATTGAAGGCATAGTCAAGAAACTGTGCATCCCAAGAAGCTGAAAAATTATCGAAGGCATATTTACTTAAAATTAAAATAGGGATAACAAAGCCTAACAGTATTGGGAGTAGTATTAGGAAACTAGCCAAATAAGCTCTTAGTCCTACGAGTTTAGTTGAAGGAATAGGCTCGCCTTGGTTGCGAGAATGGTATTGTTTTTGCCTTCTACGTGAATATCGTTCTAAGGAAATAAGCACGACCACGACCACGACCATCAAAACCGCAATCTGAGCAGCGCCACCTAAATTTCCCATATTCAACCAGGTATCATAAAGCCCAGCGGTTAATGTTCTAACAGCAAAATAATCAACCGTGCCAAAGTCATTTAAGGTTTCCATGAGTACAAGTGATAATCCGACTGCTAAAGCAGGTCTTGCTATGGGCAGCGAAACTCGAATAAAGAAGCGAAAAGGGGAAGTACCTAAACTTCTAGATACTCTATAAAGGGATACAGATTGCTCAAGAAATGCCGCTCGGGCTAGCATGTAAATATACGGATAGAGTACTAATGACATCATAATAATGGCGCCCCCCATCGTTCTTATAGAAGGAAACCAGTACTCTTTTGCACTTCTCCATCCCATCAACTCTCTAAGCGCGCTTTGAACAGGCCCGGCAAATTCCAATAAATCGGTATATACATAAGCGATAACATAGGCGGGAACGGCAAAGGGTAATAATAGCCCCCAACTTAGTATTCTTTTACCTGGGAAGTCATACATGGAGATTAACCATGCGGCACCAGTACCGATTAAAAGGCTTAAGCTACCTACACCCAGCATGAGTATCAGCGTATTTTTAAGATAAGACGGGAGTACAGTATCTATAAGGTGAGGCCAGGCATTTTCTTCAGGAAAGAGAGCAAGATAGACAACTGAAAAAATAGGCAAGGAAACAAGAAGCGCAATGATGCAAGAAGACATAAGCCAGCCATGCTTAAATAATGCGTGCTTTAGTTTAGATTGCATGAGCGCTTTGATTGGCTTACCTATTTAAATGTCACTATTTAATCGGACAACAAGAAAATCAAAAAGGCATTGTTTCAATAAAGAACCAATGCCCTGGCATATTCATTGTTTGTCAGAAACCATTATTACTTAGTGAGCTAAAAGTGTGATAAATTTTAAAGCATGAAGTTTAATCATCGAATCCAACTTGATCAACTAATTGGGCCGCTTGTTTTCTTAGTTTTGCTACTTCAGCTAAAGAAAGTGAATCAGACTTAAACTCCCCCCATGATCGAACAAGTTCAGACGGCTTTACTTTAGGGTTGACTGGATATTCAAAATTTTGTTCTGCATACATTTCTTGAGCTGTTTTCTCACTTAAAAAAATCATTAGTTGTTCAGCGTTTGCTTTATTCGGCGCGTATTTAGCCAAAGCCATGCCACTTATATTGACATGTGTTCCTCTATTATCTTGGTTCGGGAAAGTAATAAAGACAGCGTCAGCCCATGCTTTTTGCTCTTTATCCATCAGCATGCTGCCAAAGTAATAGTTGTTCCCTAACGAAATATCGCAGACGCCTTCCTTAATCGCTTTCACTTGAGAACGATCATTTCCCTGGGGCTTCTGTGCAAGATTGGTTTTTACGCCTGTTAGCCAAACTCGTGTATTTTCAAGGCCATTATGTGCGATCATGGAAGCAATCAGGGCCAAATTATAAGCATGCTTGCCGCTTCGGCTACAGATACGGCCTTTCCATTCAGGCTTGCTCATATCCTCATAGTTTTTAATCGTCGCTAAATCAACGCGTTCTTTTGAGGCGAAAATTGAACGAGTACGCGTGGTTAAACCAAACCAATGACCTTTCGGATCACGATATTGGCTTGGAATATTCTGATTTAATGCCTCCAAAGAAACGGATTGAGTTAGTTGTTTATCAGAGACTTCGAATAAGCGGCCAATATCGACGGTGAAAATTAAATCAGCAGGCGAGTTACGTCCTTCCCGTTCTAATCTTTCACTTAAACCTTGCTTAGCAAAAACAACGTTAACCTTGATGCCTGTTGCTTCAGTGAACTTATCAAATAGTGGTTGAACTAAGAATGGTTGGCGGTAGGAATAGACATTCACCTCTTCTGCAAACGCGTTGTTATTAATAAATAGAGCAGAAATAGCGAGAGTTGATATTAGAATGTATTTAATTATTTGCATGTATTGAAGCCTGCGGTAGGTGTTAATCTTAAACTTAATAAGAATCATTCTCCATTAAGAGTGATTCTTGGTCAAGTATAAATTTTGTTTAAGGGGGAGGGATTAAATAAATATTTAACTTAACTGTGTTTAATTTACTTCGCGTAGCTATAGCGAATAACAAAAGCTAAACTAACCACAATTTTGACTTGGAGTGATTTTTTTTGGATAAGCTGTCTTGGTTTCGCATAGCAATATTAAATCTTGTGCTTATTGTTATGACCGGCTGCGCGACTGCCGAATATACTACTCATTACGGTTTATTTGAGGCAGAGTCAGCGAGTGGTGAGTTAAGGCAGTTTCGGGTTTATTGGCAGACAGTTCGATATCAAGGCTGGAAGAAAAACCAATTTCGAGCCTTACCACTTGTCTTGGAAACACAATGTAGTGAACGGGTTTTATTATTCTATGATGACAGCTTTGGAAAAGGTCTGCGTTGTCATGATATGAAAGGGCCAGGTATCAGTTATTGCGGTCGAAATCGTTTAGATAGCGATAGAAGGGGCTTAGATATCACTGAAAATCAAACCTGTGGCTTTATTACCGATAAGCAAGGCGCTACTGATATTTTGTCATTAGAAGGCGAATTGATACTTACCGTTTCTTGCAGGCCACGAGAGACAGAGCGCTTGGTCGACGGAAAAAAAGTGAGTACTGATTACTTGCTGAATTCTGAAGTTCCGTATGTTGTTTCTACAAAATCAATTGCTGGTGAAAATATTGAATCACTCGTTCCACCGCTATTTAATCACTCGTCTGTTTGTGAGAAAGAATAATCCGCTTCGTTCTCAATAGTTTTGAGAACAACTTATCATCCTGAAAAGAAATATCTCATTGCTTACGTGTCTTTACATAATGCTACTTATCAGAGTGGTGATTAGCCAATACTTAGGCAAAATAGGATATTAAGTACTAATCTTACAGCAGAACAAAAAATTGATGATGCTGGTATACTGAAGATGTTTACTCATCAAGCAAAGGTTCAAACTACGGTTAGTTATTATTCGTCAAACTATTCGTCAAACTATTTGTCAAACGATGATTAAACATTATTTCTCAGATTGATTTTGTTTTTATGTAGGTCTTGTTATGTCAAGTAACCGGTTAAAAGTTGAAGTGAATGCCTTAAAAGAGGGGATGTTTGTCTCAGACTTAGATCGTCCCTGGCATGAAACTCCTTTTCCTTTACAAGGTTTTTACATCCGCTTAGATGACGACGTTAAGGCTTTAGCAGAATATTGTAAATATGTTTATGTCGATGTTCAGAGACAAAAGTCAAAAGTGTCTAAGCTTGTTCATGCTCCATTTGATAAAAAAACCAAGTCTATTGAGAAGAAAGTAGGCGCTCATATTGTCAACCTGCCACCTATAGTTATTAAATCGCCCACAACTTATACGGTTGTTAGCTCTATTCACAAAGAAGTATCTAAGGCGGTAAAATTACACAAACATGTTTATGAAGCCATTAATCATGTTTTTTTAAGTGTTTCTGGTGATAATCCGGCAGGCTTAAAAGAAACCGTTAAAGAAACAGAATTAATTGCAGAAGGCATGGTTGAAAGTGTTATTCGTAACCCGGATGCCTTGGTTTGGCTTGCGAAAATGAATGACCAGGATGCTTATAGTTACCAGCATTCTGTTAAAGCATCAATATGGTCATTAGTATTTGGTCGTCATTTAGGTTTGGATAAGATTCAGCTGAAATCTTTGGCAATGGGGGTCTTGCTATCACACATTGGTAAAGCCAAGCTTTCCCAAGAAGTGCTTGATGGTATTGCAGCGTCTGATGCACGTTATGAGTCTGCCTATCAAGAATACATCCAGCATAGTTTAAAGGCTTTATCGACGATGGGTAACCTGCCTAGAGGTGTTATCCAAATTGTTGAATATCATCAAGAAAGACATAATGGAACGGGCTTTCCAAAAAATGTAACAGGAGAAAAGATTCCTTTACTTGCAAAAATAGCAGGGCTTGTTCACTACTATCAGGAGCTGATTACGCCCCGAAATGATGACTTGGGTTTGTCTCCACTCGCTGCGGTTTCAAAATTATTTGAATTAAGAAATATCAGCTTCCAACAAGATCTTGTAGAGCGTTTTATAGAGGCTGTAGGCGTATTTCCTACCGGCACCCTGGTTGAATTAAGTTCTAATGAAATAGCTATTGTCACCGGCCATAACCAAGATAGGCGCTTGTTACCCAAGGTCATTATTGTTCTTGATGAAAACAAACAAAAGCTCAAGAATGTAAGGGTTGTGGATCTTAAAGAAAAAAATATGACGGGCAGAGAATCCGATGCACTCTATATAAAAGATAGTCTTCCAAAAGGCGCCTATAATATAGATGAAAATCAATATCTTCTTAGCGGTGCAACATCTAAATGGTCTTGGCGACATATCGCTTCGTCTATCGCGTCAAATTAACTTTTCCTCAGCAGGATTGAGGTTTCTGAGTTGCTATAATAAAATACTTTTTCCCAGAGAGTACAAATAATGGCTCGGCATTATTGTCAGAAATGTACTAAGCCAGAAGCGGCATGTATTTGTCAGTACTTAAATCCGCAAGCTAATTCGCTAGCTGTTTTAGTCCTTCAGCACCCTGATGAAGCGATGAAAGCAATTGGTACTGCAAAATTAATTGCCTTAGGTTTAGCAAAATCAAAAGTCCTCACAGCTCTTCATACTCTTCATATAAGCGAACAAGAAGTGCGCAGCTTGCTGAGTGGTTTTTCCTGTTCTGCGCCTTTATTAATCTATCCGCAAGTATTGAGCGATGATCAGCCACATTATGTGTACGATTTTGAAAAAGAGCGTTTCACCTCTTTAGCCTTGCAGAAACGCTATGACTCCATCATATTGCTTGACGGTACTTGGCGAAATACTCGCGAGTTGCTGCATTGTAATTCTTGGTTGAAAAAACTACCGACTCTAAACTTAGCGAATGTGGGTGCAAGCCGTTACCGTATTCGCCAAGCAAAACAGGCGGGTGCTTTGGCAACTATCGAGGCGGTATCTCATGCCTTGGCTGTACTTGATGCATCGTTTTATGCTGAAAAACTACTAAAACCATTTGAAAAAATGATTGAATTTCAGATAGCAAAAATGGGTCGAAGGGTTTACCAGAATAACTATCTAAGGGATAGCAAAAACGACTAAGCAAATAAGCTTAGGCACTCTCAGGCTTGAAAATCACAGATAAGACACCACTTAAACTAGCCTGATGTTAAGAGCCTTGTTTCCGGCTCGTGATACTCAAAGACGAGAATACTACAAAGCTAATAGGGCTTATTATGGCAAAGGCGCTTGAAATAACAAATCTCAGTAAAACCTACAGTGGTGGGCATAAAGCTCTTAAGGCCATAAGTTTCTCTGTTGAACAGGGGGATTTCTTTGCTTTGCTTGGTCCTAATGGGGCGGGAAAATCGACGGTTCTTGGTATTGTTTCATCGCTGGTGAATAAAACGTCTGGCGAGGTGAAAATATTCGGTCATGATTTAGATAAAGATCTGGTCAATGCAAAAACCTGTTTAGGCGTCGTACCGCAAGAATTTAATTTTAATCAGTTTGAAAAGGTTAGGGATATTCTCATTACTCAGGCTGGCTACTATGGCATCCCTGTGTCTGTATCGAGTGAAAGTGCCGACTATTTTTTGAAAAAATTAGGCTTATGGGAAAAGCGAGATGTGCCATCCCGGATGTTGTCCGGTGGTATGAAGCGCCGTTTAATGATTGCGCGAGCCTTAGTGCATAAACCGAAACTACTTATTCTCGATGAACCGACTGCCGGGGTCGATATCGAGCTGCGTCGATCTATGTGGGATTTCCTCAAGGAAATAAATAAGCAGGGCACGACAATCATTCTCACCACGCATTACCTTGAAGAAGCTGAAGCGCTCTGTCGAAATATTGCCATCATAGATAAAGGCAATATTTTGGAAAATACCAGCAAGAAAGTGCTACTGAGTAAGTTAAATCTTGAGACATTTATTTTGGATACCGACCAAGCACTAGACACAGCGCCTGAAGTTGAGGGGTTTCAAACACGTATCAACAACGAAGGTCAGCTTGAAGTGGATATTAACAAGCAACAAAACATGAATCAGTTGTTTGATAAGCTGCACCAATTTGAATGGTCTGTGATCAGCATGAGAAGTAAATCTAATCGCTTGGAAGAGTTGTTTTTAGATCTAGTTGAAACTGGCAAATCAGCTTAAAAGGAAGAATGACATGAACTTTGCACAAATCTGGACAGCCTTTTCAACCATCGTGGTCAAAGAAATTCGCCGTTTTATGAGAATCTGGATTCAGACGCTATTACCTCCGGCTATTATGATGGCCCTTTACTTTGTGATCTTCGGTAATCTAATTGGTTCACGCATTGGTAATATGGGCGGTTTTGATTATATGGAATTTATTGTGCCTGGTTTAATCATGATGTCGGTCATCACCAACTCTTATTCAAACGTGGTTTCTTCTTTTTTTGGGATGAAATTTCAGCATAGTATTGAAGAAATTTTGGTATCACCTGTGCCTAACTGGGTTGTATTGCTCGGTTATATTATGGGTGGTGTCGGAAGAGGCTTAGCCGTTGGTTTGATTGTTACACTGCTATCGCTTGGCTTTACCAACTTGAGTGTTGATCACGTTTGGATTACAGCGACTACTGTGTTGCTAACCGCCATTTTATTTTCTATAGGTGGTTTTATTAATGCTATTTTTGCGACCAAATTTGATGATATTTCCATTGTGCCGACCTTTATTTTAACCCCCTTAACCTACTTGGGAGGGGTGTTTTATAGCATCAGTTTGTTGCCGGAGTTCTGGCAGTCGGTTTCTCAATTTAACCCGATTTTATATATGGTCAATGCCTTCCGTTACGGTATATTGGGTGTCAGTGATGTCGATATTGTTTTCTCATACCTGATGATTTGTAGCTTTATTGTAGTGGGTTTTTCCTATTCGCTGTATTTATTAAATAAAGGTATTGGGATTCGCTCATGACAGATGCTTCGAAAAGTTTACTGGGTAAAGAGACGGATTATTCGCAGTCTTATAATCCTTCTATATTATTTCCTCTGAACCGACAACAGAATCGTAACAGCCTGAATTTGTCGTCAAGCTTGCCTTTTCATGGTGAAGATATTTGGACGGCTTATGAGTTGTCTTGGTTGAATCTTAAAGGCAAGCCCGTAGTATCAATAGCGAACTTCCATTTTCCTGCTGATTCAGTATGCATGATCGAATCTAAATCCTTTAAGTTATATTTAAACTCATTAAATAATGAATGCTTTGAAAGCCCAGAAGTGGTTCAAGTGTTATTGGCAAAAGACTTATCAGAAGCATCTGGTGCAGAGGTCAAAGTTGAATTATTTGATGTAGAGGGTGATTTTCCATCAACCGGTAAGTTAGCCGGATATCTAAGCTTGGATGAGCTGGATGTTGATCAATTTGAGTATCAACCTAACAAAGCGCTGTTAAAAATTGCGGATGAAACTATCGTTACTGAAGGTTTTTGTTCGCATTTGTTGCGTTCAAACTGTCCTGTCACTGCTCAACCTGACTGGGCATCGGTTTATATTGCCTACACAGGGCCAAAGATTCAAGCTGAAAGTCTGTTGAAATACCTTGTGTCTTTTAGGCAGTGTCAGGATTTTCATGAACATTGTGTGGAAAGGGTATTTACTGATTTATTATCAGGGTGCCAGTGTCAATCCTTGAGTGTCTATGCTCGCTATACGCGCAGAGGAGGCTTGGATATTAACCCGTATCGGGCGACTTTTGACCAAGATGTATCGGCGCCTGCTATGAGGGTATTAAGGCAATAAGTTTAACCTACTGTTCGTTGAGCTCCGTCGAAACGGGTAAGGAGCGTAAGTTTGTGGAAGCTGGAACACCCTTCGACAAGCTCAGGGACCGCTTTTTAAGCGTCTTTCAATTTATCACTTGCTCTATCCAGAGCTTTGATAATGGCTTCTTTCTGGGCAAGGTTGATTTTACCCGTATCAAGATACATCGCAAAGCCTTCTGTTTCATGCTCAATAAAGCTTTGACCTGCACCAATATCTCGACGTAAATCGACAATCTGGTAAATAGGTACAGGGCGCGAGAAGCCTTTTACGGTGATCTCACCTTTATCACGGCACATGACTTTGTCTTTTATTAATGAGAAGGTTTCATACGATACCAGTATTTCGCCAGGCTCACATAGCGACTCCAGACGTGAAGCTAAGTTAACTTCCTTTCCGATGATCGTATAGTCCATACGGTTTTCAGCACCAAAGTTACCGACAGTACTAAAACCGGTGCTGATGCCAATTCGGATTTGAAGCGGCGTTTTGATACCTTTACTTTGCCATTTTTGACGCAGGATTTTCATGTGTTTACGCATTTCAATCGCCATAGAAACACAGGCGATGGTGTCTTCTTTCGCGCCCCGACTAGTTGGATCACCAAAGAAAATCATAATGCTGTCACCGATAAACTTATCAATGGTGCCGCCGTACTTAAGGGCTATTTGCGACATCTCATTAAAGTAGTTATTCAGTAAATCCGTCAAGCCCTCTGGTTCCATTTCTTCAGATAACTCGGTAAAACCTTTGATGTCTGAAAAGAAAATGGTTAGGCGTTTCCGTTGAGTTTCCAGGCGGACATCGCGCTCTCCGGTAAAGATAGATTGCCAAACCTGTGGCGATAAATACTTGGCCAGTTTATGAGAAAGAGAAATCGATTTCTCTCTCTGAGATTGAATCTGATGCTTGGCTAAGTGCAATGCCTTGGCCTGCTGGTGAGTATAGTAAGCCGTGATCGACACATAAAACCCGGCACTGAGACCGGCAACAAGATCTAATAGCGGTGGCGAATCTGCAGCAAAGCTTAAACCAAAGATGAGTGTCGAAATAATGGTGGAAAGTAGTACAACTATCATACCCTTTATCCATAAGGCCATCCCGCCTACAACGATAAAGCTAAAGCTTGCCATGAGTACATTATAGACGCTGACGGTGACACTAAAGTCGATTAAAGTAATCGTTAGTCCAACAATTACAGCGTCAATTAACAGGGTGTTTTCTCTTGCTGTGGCACTTTGTTCAAGTTTTAAATAGCGAATGATGAAATATAAAATATGTGGCCAAAGCATGGCGCCTGGAATAAACCAAATCATATAGATTGGTATATGCTGCTCTATAATGCCAACGGCAATGGTAATGCAGGAAGCGATATAAGCGAGGATGCGTCCGTTGTATGCCGGCATCACCGATGGCGGGGCATCCTCTTGAGATGACGGAAGGTTTTTAAAAGAGGGCAATTTTATAGATATCATTGGAACCACTACTTGAAAAAAATAACAGCGCAGATTATCAGTTTCGCTCTTTGGAAACAAATGAAATGCTAAGCATAAAAACATTCATTGTAGGTAGTTATCTCATGTCAGCAAGCATAAAATGGTGTCAATTTTTATCTCTAATTTAATGCACTGTTATTCAAATGCTTTTTTAGCTTTGCTGACAGGATCATTTTAGGAATCTTATATGCATACCGCTTTAGTAGAATTGCTATGTCAGAGAGTGTCATCACCTAGGCTCATTGAGCCTGCTCCGAATAAACAAGAACTCGAACTTGTGTTTAAAAGCGCCTTAAGAGCACCAGATCATATGCTACTTCGTCCTTGGCGATACTTAATGATTGAAGGTGAAGCGCGTAACAAGTTAGGTGAATTATTTCTAAGTGCAGCTCTTCGTTCCTCTGAAGACCAGATAACACAAGCTAAAGAAAATACAGTGGAAGAAATAACCGAATTCAAAGCTGACAAGCTTAAGTCGATGCCGATGCGCGCACCGATGATAATCGTAGCGATTTCATCCTTGGTCGATCATCCGAAAGTGCCGCATCAAGAACAACTGCTTTCTTGTGGTGTCGGTGTCGGTTACATGTTGGTAGCGCTTCAATCTTTAGGTTACGGAGGCATTTGGCGCACAGGTGATATGGCCTTCAATAAATATGTTTTTGAAGGCTTGGGCTTAAAGTCAAATGAATCTATTGTCGGTTTTTTATATTTAGGCACGCCAGTTGGCGAGCCAAAGCCATTGCCAGGAATTAACTCAGAAGATTATTTCCAGCCGTGGCAATAAATCAATGCTTTTTAAGCGACATATAAGCATCAGGAAGATAATACGGGGCATTTTGGTCACACGCATAATGTGAGTTATTTTCGTTGGTTTGAAAGTATCGCTTAGTAAACAGGAAATATAAAACGAATCGGCAAGGTGGTTTAACTTGCTAATAGGTGACTCTTTGCCGTTTCCGCTTTTTATATCGAAATATTAACTCATTGATTTTATTAGTAAAAAATAATTTATTTGATTGGCATCACAATTGCTTTATCAATATAAACTAATGATAAAAAGCAACGATGCTCAAAGTAGCTCTTTCTTTTTTTCGGGAACTAAAGTTGTTTGGCGTGTTTTTGGAGGCTGTATGGGTATATCGTTTAGTAATGCATTGGGTATTCATGAAAATGCCTTGGAGTTGCGTACAAAGCGGGCTGAAGTGCTAGCGAATAATATTGCCAATGCCGATACGCCAGGATTCAAAGCTCGGGATATTGATTTTCAGGCTTTATTAAAAGAACAAACGCAAGGTAAGGGAAGCGAACAGTCACTAAAAATGACCACAACAAACGGTAAACATTTGCCAGTTAATAGTATGGGTGATTCCGCCAACTTGCTATACCGAACACCGTCCCAGCCTTCTCTTGATGGAAATACCGTTGATACGCAAGTGGAAAAAGCCGAATTTATGAAGAATACCTTGCAGTACCAGTCTAGTTTTCAGTTTTTAAATAGTCGTTTTAAAGGCATGACCAATGCGATCAGGGGTGAATGAATATGTCGCTTAATCAAATTTTTGATATTGCTGGGTCAGGTATGTCCGCTCAGTCTATTCGATTAAATACAACCGCCTCTAATATTGCCAATGCAGAAACGGCAAGTAGTAGTACGGGCGATGTTTATCGGGCGCGTAAGCCAATTTTTGCCGCCGTTCAGCAGGATGCAATGCGCCAGGCCATGGGGGGTGATTTTATGAGCAATAGCCCTGAATCAAAAGGTGTAGCGGTGAAAGGGATTGTCGAAAGTGATGCACCTTTAGAGATGCGTTATCAGCCAAACCACCCGCAAGCGGATGAGCGCGGCTATGTTTATTACCCTAACGTCAATGTCGTTGAAGAGATGGCGGATATGATGTCAGCTTCTCGAAGCTTTCAAACAAATGTTGAAATCATGGATGCAGCTAAAACCATGATGCAGCGTTTATTAACACTGGGTCAGTAGGAGAAATACTATGTCAGATTTTAACACCCAGTCAGTTAGTGATGCTTTAGCGGATTATCGCGTCGAGCCTAAAAACAAAGCATCCGGTTCGAATGAATTAGGCAAAAATGAATTCATGAAACTAATGATTGCGCAATTGGAAAACCAAAATCCTTTAGAACCTCAGGATAATGGTGCATTTATTTCTCAATTGGCAGAGTTTAGTTCTTTAGAAGAAATGCAAAAAATCTCCAGTTCTGTGAATAACTTCTCAACGCAATTTCAATCCAGTCAAGCGCTTCAAGCTTCAGCCATGGTAGGGAGGACAGTTCTTGTCCCGGCAACATCCTCACCGTTAAGCAATGCTGGCACAATTAGTGGCATCGTTGATCTTGAGAGAAGTACCAGTGCATTAACCATCAGTATTTATAATGGCTCAGGCGAGTTAGTGAATCAGTTTGATTTAGGCCAGCAACCATCAGGCACTGTTCCATTTGTCTGGGATGGCACAAATAACGAGGGTGAACAAATGCCTTTTGATGATTACACCATCAAAGCGCAGGCTTCTCGTGGTGAAAGTACAGAGCAAGCAACAACATTGTTATCGGCTAACGTGAATAGCGTTTCGATAGCGCAAGGTGGAGGTATATCTCTCAACCTTTCCGGAATGGGATCCATTCCATTAGATCAAGTCCGTGAGATTAACTAAGAATCTTATGAAAATTAATAAGTATAAAGAGGTGTATTATGCCGTTTAACATTGCACTTAGTGGTTTAAGAGCATCCTCCGTCGATTTGGAAGTGACCGCTAATAATATCGCAAATGCCAGTACCGTTGGTTTTAAGCGATCACGGACTGAGTTTGGGGATGTGTATTCAAATAGTTTCTTTGGTGGTGGTGATACGGCAACGGGGGATGGTGTTAGTGTTCAGAAGGTTCGTCAAATGTTCAGTCAGGGTAATGTTAGTTTTACTGACAGTAATCTGGATTTAGCCATTACCGGAAATGGCTTTTTTGTGCTCAGTGATCAAGGTGAAGCCAAGTATTCACGGGCTGGCCAATTTAGTGTCGAAAAAGATGGCTATTTAGTTAATAACACTGGCATGCGTGTTCAGGGTTTTCAGGCTAATGAGAGTGGAACAGTTTCAGGTGTGTTGGGTGATTTGGTTGTTGATGCGAGTGAGCTTCCTCCTGTCAGAACCACCAAAGTTGAAGCCGCATTCAATTTAAACTCAGCTGAAGAAATCTTGACCCAAAGTGGCACCACAGTGGATACTGACGGTACAAGTATTGGTGTCGCACAATCTGGCACTCAAAATGGTTATCCATCACAAACCATTGATGTGACGGCAGCAGATGGTTCAGTGACTCAAATAGTTACGTCACCCAATGCCACAGCGGGTTCTATTGCATCACAATTTAGTACGATAGATGGCGTTATTGCCACAGCGTCAACCAGCGCTTCTATTTTGGCAGCAAGTTATAGCAATACCTCAGGCTCAATGAGTATTAGCGTGAATGGTATTCGTTTTCAACCTAGCGGTGCGACACCTGCACTGCAATTAGCTGATCTGGGTACAAAGATTAACTCCTCGGCTTTAGTCGGTATTACTGCCGTGACGGATACCAATGGTGATCTGCGAATTATTCAGGATCAGGGCGCAGATGTCCTGTTTGGATTTGCTGGCGGTGGTGCTGATAATTTCCAGATTCAAGGCTCAGATGTACCTGTCACTCCGGTTGCCTTGGATAATACACAGCCGCAAGCAGCAGTAGGAGGAACGGTCAGTATTGTTTTGGATGAAGGTTTTGAATTGACAAATGGCAGTGCTGCTTCCCCTCTAATTGCAATATTTACCGGTCAGCCTTTTATTAATAATAGCTTTAACCCAACGGACCCGGGTTCGTATAACGCTGCAACATCCACTTCTATCTATGATAGTTTGGGTAACGCTCATGTTATGACAGCGTATTTTGTTAAGCAGCAGCCTTCAGTTTCGGGAACAAACACTTGGCAGATGCATGTCCAAATTGATAATGAAGATGTCGGTGACCCTTTAATTGGAACGGCCCCCTCTCGCGCTACTTATAACTTGGTGTTCAATGAAGATGGGTCGCTGAATGATATTTTATCAGACGATATTTTAATATCTAACTGGGATCCTCTGGATGCCTCAGGTCAAATAAATGGTGCTGCAAGGCCTTTGAATGTGGTTGATGGTGGTGCTTTACCGATTCCAAGCCCACCAGACAGTTCAAACTTTGAGCTGGATATTTCCGCTTTTACGCAGTTTGGTAGTCCATTTGCAGTGAATGACCTAAATCAGAATGGATTTACGACCGGGCGATTAGTGGGATTAGATGTTGATGATTCTGGTGTTTTACTGTCGCGTTTCTCGAATGGGCAATCACTTATTCTAGGGCAGGTTGCGCTGGCAAACTTTAATGATGTGGAGGGCTTATCGCCAGATGGTGATACCTCTTGGGTTCAGACATTTTCTTCCGGAGATCCAATCATTGGCCCGCCTGGTACGGCATCATTAGGTTTGTTAACGGCATCGGCCGTTGAATCTTCGAATGTGGATTTATCGAATGAGTTAGTCAACCTGATCATTGCTCAGCGTAATTATCAGGCCAACTCTAAGACGATTGAAACAGCCAACACTGTTCAGCAAGCCATTCTGAATATCTAAGGAGTGTTTAGTTGATAGGCCTGAGAATTTTCTCAGGCTAAATAGGAATGCTGGCATGATTTAAGCTTTAATGTTTTTAGCTTAGGGTTTTTTGACAGTATTTGAGGTGTAGCAGAATGGATAAAGCATTATTTATTGCGATGAGCGGTGCCAAGCAGTCTATGTTGGCGCAGCAGGCTCATGCAAATAATTTGGCGAATGTGAGAACCACAGGCTTTAAAGAAGACTTTACCCAGGCCAGAAGTATGCCTGTTTATGGTGAGCGCTTTCCTACGCGGGCCTATGCTATGACCGAAAGGCCAGGCACAAACTTTGAATCTGGCCCCTTAATTCAAACCGGAAATAATCTTGATATCGCTGTCAAAGGAGAGGGTTGGATTGCAGTTCAAGCTGAAGATGGCACAGAAGCTTATAGTCGGGCGGGCGATTTAAATATTGATATTAATGGTCAGCTAAGAACGGGCAAAGGTTTGCCTGTCTTAGGCAATGGTGGTCCAATCGTATTGCCACCTTCCTCAAAAATAGAAATAGGAGCAGATGGGACGATCTCGGTTTTACCTTTGGGTGCAGGGGCCGTGGGTCTTGCTCAGGTTGATAGGATTCGACTAGTTAAGCCCGATGGTGCAGACCTCGAAAAAGGGGAAGATGGTCTTATCCACCTTAAAGAAGGCCTTGCGCCACCCGGTTTCGATGCCACTATTCAAGTAGAGCCAGGTTTTCTCGAAGGCTCGAATGTCAATGCAGTATCGGCTTTAACTGATATCCTTTCTTTGTCTCGTCAATACGAACTTCAAGTAAAATTAATGAGTCAAGCGGATGAGATTTCGCAATCAACGGCACGCTTGTTGCAGTTCTCTTAGTGTGACCTTGAAAGCGCCATAAAACCGGCAGAAGTTTGTCGATTGATAACGTTTTCATACTCCCCTTTTTTTGTAAATCCAAGTCGTTTAGCGAAAGGGTTTTGAGTCAGGTCACAGTGATTTGATGTCAGAATTTCAATTCGGGAGACGCGTTATGCATCCAGCTCTTTATGTCAGTAAAACGGGCTTAAGTGCTCAAGATATGGCTTTAACTACGATATCCAACAACTTGGCAAACGCCAGTACGGTTGGTTTTAAGCGCGATGAAGCGGTATTCCAAGATTTGCTCTACCAAGTAAAGCGTGAACCGGGCGGATTGAACTCTCAAAATTCTCAACTTCCGTCTGGCCTTCAGCTAGGCACAGGTGTTCGTATCGAAGGCACCACTAAGCAGTTTACTCAAGGCTCTTTAGAGGTGACAGACCAAGCTTTGGATATGGCCGTGGATGGTCGAGGCTTCTTCCAAGTTTTATTGCCTGATGGCACGACAACCTATACCCGTGATGGCCAATTTCAAATTAACTCCGATGGAAATATGGTCACCGCAGGCGGTAACTTGCTGCAACCGGCTATCACGATCCCGGATAATGCTTCATCTGTCACGATAGGTGAAGATGGCATCGTCAGTGTCTCTCTCAGAGATTCAACAGGTGTTACTCAGGTAGGTCAAATTACTACAACAGATTTTATTAATCCGCAAGGCTTAAAAGCGATTGGTAATAACTTATTTAGAGAAACTGAAGCAAGCGGAAATCCATTGGATGGCACGCCCGGCATTGGTGGTTATGGTGAGATCAAACAGGGTATGTTAGAGCAATCTAATGTCGATACTGTAAAAGAATTGGTCGATATGATTACTGTCCAGCGTGCTTATGAAATGAATTCTAAAGTTGTTTCGACGGCTGATCAGATGCTGCAATACATTAGCCAGAATTTATAAGTATTAGCATTATTTATCAGGGCAAGTTTATTAGAACGAATTTATCAGAACGAGTTTGTCATTGTGAGTGTTTTTAGAGGTATGTCTATGTTTATTCAGCATAAAAATCTCAATGTAAAATATCATCAAAGCATGGAACGCGCTTTTAAGTTGTCGTTAATGGCCTTGGTAGCGATTAGCTTGAGTGCCTGTAGCGCTATGATGCGTGAAAGACCGATACCCAATGACCCCGCCTATGCACCGGTTTCACCGAGCAGCATGAATATGGGCGAAATGGTTACAGGGTCTATTTTCCAGTCATCGCGTAACTTTAGTTTCTATGGTGATCAAGTTGCATTAAATGTCGGTGATATTTTGACAGTGTTATTAGATGAAAATACCAGTGCCTCAAAGTCTGCGGATACCACATATGAGAAAGATGATGAAGTTGTTTTAAACGAGGCCACTATATTAGGCAATAATATTGCGACTCGTGGTCTGAGTTTATTAACAAATCCTTCCATGGAACGAGCATTTGATGGTGCTGCTCAAAGCGACCAGAGTAACAGTTTACAGGGGAGTATTTCCGTTACGGTTTCAGACGTTTTACCTAATGGTATTTTACGAATTCAAGGTGAAAAGTGGTTAAAACTGAATCAAGGTGATGAGTATATTCGCATCACGGGCTTAGTCAGACCGCAAGATATTGGCACTGATAATACAATTTTATCGTCTAAAGTGGCTGATGCCCGTATTGCTTATGGTGGCACAGGCGCATTTGATGATGTGAATAAGCAAGGATGGTTAACACGTTTCTTTAATAGTGACTGGTGGTTCATGTGAGGTTTCTGATGAATAAAGTTATTTTATTGTCATGTTGTCTGCTGACCTTAAATTCATTGGCGATGGCAGATCGATTGAAAGATATAGCCAGTGTCCAAGGTGTGCGCACCAACCAGTTAGTGGGCTACGGCTTAATCGTGGGTTTAAGTGGCACAGGGGATAATAAGACCCCATTCACCAACCAGACCTTCCGGAACTTAATGAATAAATTTGGCATTGCTGT
>TARA_R110001592_G_scaffold33581_4_pt1 | contig 34508 bp, 17 predicted proteins | sample TARA_R110001592 | Tara Oceans TARA_R110001592 (sample SAMEA4398387) | marine metagenome | biome: Polar Biome; feature: [SRF] surface water layer (ENVO:00010504); material: water (ENVO:00002006), including particulate matter (ENVO:01000060) such as... | depth 5 m | reverse complement strand
GAAAGACCTGATAATATAAAAAATAACTGGAGAGTTACAAAAACTTGCTTACGACTAGGTAGCAGAATTATAGGTAAGTGTATGATGGGTAGTACAAGTAATGCTTTAGATAAAGGAGGAGAGAATTTTAAAAACCTATACTACAATTCAGATGTTACAAAAAGAAATAGAAATGGACAGACTAAGTCGGGATTATATTCTTTGTTTATTCCTATGGAATGGAATTATGAAGGATTCATTGACGAATACGGAGCACCCGTTTTCAATACTCCTGAAAAACAAACATCTGATCCACACGGAGTAGAAATAGATTATGGTGTAATAGATCATTGGAATAATGAAGGAGATGGTTTAAGAGATGATCAAGACGCACTAAACGAATTCTATCGTCAATTCCCAAGAACAGAGGAACATGCCTTTAGAGATGAAACTAAAAATAGTTTATTTAACTTAGTAAAGATATACGAGCAAATAGATTACAACGAAGGAAACAGAAATTCATCGGTATTAACTACTGGTAATTTCCAATGGGCAAATGGAGTTAAGGACACTAAAGTTACTTTTAATCCAGATCCAAAAGGTAGATTTAATATTAGTTGGGTTCCTAATGGTGCAATGCAAAACAACGTTATAATTAAAAATGGTGTTAAACATCCAGGCAATGAACACATGGGAGCGTTTGGATGTGACTCATACGATATATCTGGAACAGTTGATGGTACTGGATCAAAAGGAGCTTTGCATGGATTAACTAAATTCTCAATGGAAGACGCTCCAGCTAATACTTTCTTTTTAGAATATATAGCTAGACCACAAACTGCAGAGATATTTTTTGAAGACGTTTTAATGGCTTTAGTATTTTACGGAATGCCAATACTAGCAGAGAATAATAAACCTAGATTATTATACTATTTAAGAAGAAGAGGTTATAGAGGGTTTAGTATGAACAGGCCAGATAAAATTTGGAATAAATTATCAGTTGCAGAAAAAGAAGTTGGCGGAATGCCAAACTCTAGTGAAGATATAAAGCAAGCACATGCTGCTGCGATTGAAATGTATATCAATGATCATGTTGGTTTAATTGAGGATGGTACCTACGGAACGGTATATTTTAATGAAACACTAAACGATTGGTCAAAATTTGATATAAATAAAAGAACTAAGCATGATGCCTCAATAAGTTCTGGTTTGGCTATAATGGCTTGCAATAGGCATTTATACCGACCAAATAGAGATATAGAAAAAACACCACTAAACCTAAGTGTATCAAGATACAATAACAGAGGGTCTTCCTCAAGAATAATTAAACAAGGATTATGATAGAGTCTATTATAAACTTTCCTTCTCAATCAGTTAGTGATTCAGAAAAGGTTAGTCAAGAGTATGGTTTAAAAGTTGCTAGAGCTATAAAGCAAGAATGGTTTTCTGATGGCTATAATAAGTTTAATGGTCACCAGCAAAGTTTCCATAAACTAAGATTATATGCTAGAGGCGAACAGCCAATACAAAAATATAAAAACGAACTATCTATTAACGGTGACTTATCGTATTTAAACTTAGATTGGAAACCCGTACCTATTATACCTAAGTTTGTGGATATTGTTGTTAACGGTATGGCGCAAAGAACATATGAGATCAATTGCTTTTCACAAGATCAATATGGTGTTAGTAAGAGAACAGAGTACATGGAATCTATAATAAGAGACATGCAGTCTAAAGACTATAACGATTTAGCTAAGGCACAATTTAATGTAGATCTGTATGAAAATGATGCTAATGATTTACCTGATTCACAAGAAGAGCTAGCTCTACATATGCAGCTTAATTACAAGCAAGCTGTTGAGATAGCAGAAGAACAAGCTATAAACGTACTACTTGAAGGATGTGATTACGACCTTGTTAAAAGAAGAGTTATATATGACTTAACAACAATAGGTATTGGTGCAACAAAAACAACTTTTGATTTCAGTAGTAGTGCTGAGGTTCAATATGTTGATCCAGCTAATCTTATATACTCTCATACAGAATCACCTTATTTTGATGATATATACTATGTTGGAGAAGTAAAAGATATACCAATAAATGAATTAGTAAAAGAATTCCCAGAGTTATCAGAATCCGAAATAGAAAATATAACTAAAAAAAGCAGCAACACAGCTGATTTAAAAACAAATTTTGATAAAAACAAAATAACGGTATTGTATTTTAATTACAAAACTTTTATGAATAGTGTCTATAAGCTTAAAACAACTGGTAGTGGAGCTGATAAGGCTATAGAAAAAGATGATACGTTTAACCCACCTGAAAATAAAGAAGGTGATTTTAGTAAGCTAGAAAGGGTAATAGAGACATTATATGAAGGTGTTTATATTTTAGGTGCAGATGAATTAATAAGATGGAGAATGATGCCTAATATGATGAGATCTGATTCTGATTTTAGTAGAGTTAAGATGAGTTACCAAATTGTTGCACCTAGAATGTATAAAGGTAGAATAGAGTCTTTAGTTGGTAGAATAACAGGTTTTGCTGATATGATCCAACTTACTCATTTAAAGTTACAACAAGTAATGTCAAGAATGGTGCCAGATGGTGTGTATCTTGACGCTGATGGTTTAGCTGAAATTGACCTTGGTAACGGAACAAACTACAGTCCACAAGAGGCTTTAAATATGTTCTTCCAAACAGGTTCTGTTATTGGTAGAAGTTTTACGTCTGAAGGAGATGCTAATCCAGGTAAAATACCTATACAACAGATTAGTAGTGGTTCTGGTGGAAATAAAATGCAAAGTTTAATACAGACTTACAATTACTATCTACAGATGATACGAGATGTAACAGGATTAAACGAAGCTAGAGATGGTAGTATGCCAGATAAGAACGCTTTAGTTGGTGTTCAAAAGTTAGCTGCAGCAAACTCAAATACAGCAACTAGACACATATTACAATCAATGTTATTCTTAACGGCTCAATCAGCTGAATGTTTGTCTTTGCGTATAGCTGATATACTTGAGTACTCTCCAACAAAAAATGCCTTCATACAAGCTATAGGTGCTCATAACGTTGCTACACTAGACGAAATGAAAGATCTGCATCTTTACGATTTTGGTATCTTTATAGAGCTAATGCCAGATGAAGAAGAGAAACAAGTTTTAGAAAGCAACATTCAAATGGCACTACAACAGCAATTAATAGATTTAGATGACGCTATAGACTTGAGAGACACTAGAAACTTAAAGCTAGCAAATCAGTTGCTAAAAGTAAAAAGAAGAAAGAAATCAGAAAGAGATCAAGCTATGCAACAACAAAACATGGAGGCTCAATCTAAGTCTAACCAAGAGTCTCAAATGGCTGCAGCACAAGCTGAAGTTGAGAAAAACCAAGCAAAAACAAATGCTGAAGCAGAGTTAGAACAAACTAAAAACCAACTAAGAATTGACTACTTAAAACAAGAGGCTCAAGTTAAAAAAGACTTAATGCAATTTGAATTTCAACTTAACACCCAACTAGAGGGAATGAAAAGAGAACAAACAGATAGAGTTGAAAATACAAGAGAAGATAGAAGAGACCAAAGAGTTGACAAACAAGCAGAACACCAAAAAGGAATGGTAGCACAAAGAAAAAAGGATGAATCAGTTAAAAAGTTTGAGTCATCAGGTAATGATATAGTTACAGGTGGGTCAAACTTAGAAAGGTTTGATATTTAATATTTTATAAAATTTTATTATGGCAGAAAACAAAGACACAGTCGAAGAGACTATAAAGGAACAACCTAAAGTGGACAATACGGTTGGTAAACTTAGAGCAAGAAAAAAAACTTACTCTAGTAATACAGACGAGGTCACTAAGGTTAAAATAGATACTCCACTTGTTAAAAGTGAAGATACAAAAGAAAACCCAGTTGAAGAAAAAGTGGTAGTAGTCAATGAAGACCCAGTTGTTGAAAACGAAACAAAAGAAGAAGTAAAAGAAGAAGTAAAAGAAGACCTACCTATCATTGAAGACGTAACAGATCAAGAAATTGAAAAAGTTGAAGATATCGTTGAAGATGCCGTAGCAGAAGCTGAACAAACTGGAAAGCCGTTACCAGAGAATATACAAAAACTTGTAGATTTTATGGACGAAACTGGTGGTAGTCTAAATGATTACGTAAAATTAAACAGAGATATATCTAATATGGATGACTCTGATGTTTTAGATGAATATTATCGTGAAACAAAATCTCACTTAACTCCGGAAGAAAGAAGTTTTATAATGGAAAATAAGTATGGTATAGATGAAGAAATAGATGATGATATAGCTAAACGTAAAAAGCAGATAGCCCTTAAAGAGCAAGTTGCCGAGGCTAGAGCCCATCTGGACAGGCAAAAGTCCAAACACTACGAAGAGATTAAAGCTGGCTCAAGGTTAACACCTGAAGCTAAAAAAGCTATGGATTTTTTTAGTAGACATAATAAAGAGTCTGAAGAACAAAAAAAAGTATCTGATGCAAGTAAAAGAACATTTTTAAATAAAACAAACTCTGTTTTTAACAAAAATTTCAAAGGTTTTGATTATGAAGTTGGAGACAGGAAGTTTAGGTTTAATGTTAAAGATGTGAAAAGTACTAAAGAAACTCAAAGTGATCTTAACAACTTTGTCAACAAGTTTGTTGGTGAAGATAAGTCCACTATTCAAGATGCCGCAGGTTATCACAAGTCTTTATTTACAGCTATGAATGCTGATGCAGTTGCTAGCCATTTTTATGAACAAGGTAAAGCAGATGCTATCAGAAGTCAAGTTGCTAAAGACAAAAACATAAATTTAGATCCACGAAAAACACACGGTGAAACAAACGTGGGTGGAGTTAAATACAAGGTTTTAGGTAATTCTACAGATGATTTTAAGTTAAGAATAAAAAAAAGAAAATAAATTAATTAATAATTAAAACAATAAATTATGGCAAATGGAGATTTCTCGGTGGGCGCACAGTTAAATTCTGTACCGTCTCCGTCAAAACACACCCTGCAAAGTAATTACATTGATTTTACCTCGGACACAACAAAAGGATGGGCACAACAATACGTACCAGACTTAATGGAACAAGAGGCTGAAGTTTTTGGAAATAGAACTATTGGAGGATTTTTAGAAATGGTTGGGGCTGAAGAGCCTATGACCGCTGATCAAGTAGTCTGGTCAGAACAAGGTAGACTACACTTATCATACAAAGGTAGCTTAATACAAGCTGCTGGAGAAACATATGAATTCACTATGCTTACAGATGTAGATGGTACCCTTATGAGCACTACTACCAATGATAGTGATTGGGGTCAGACATTAGCTCCGCATGGTGTTAGATTAGGTGATATCGTAATAATTACTGGTGAGGGCGGTTCTCCTGCTGTAACCAAAGAAGCTAAAGGTTACGTAACAGCTATAGGTACATCAGCTGATTTTGATGCTGGTGGTAGTGCTTACTTCTTTGCACCAAAAATAACAGTGGCGCAAATAACTGGAACAGCAAACACAATAACCGATGTGACAGCAGATTCATCCGCTGTGTCGTGTAGTATGTTAGTTATTGGTTCTGAATACGGTAAAGCTACTCAAGGTAGAACATCTGCTAACCAACCAGTATTTAAATCTTTTACAAACAAACCAATCATAATGAAAGACAAATATGAGGTGTCAGGATCTGATGTATCTCAAATTGGTTGGGTTGAAGTGTCTGGAGAAGATGGACAAGGTGGTTATCTTTGGTACTTAAAGGCCGCAGGTGACACTAAGTCTAGATTTGCTGATTATGTTGAAATGATGATGATTGAAGGTGAATTAGCTACAAATGGAATTACTGGTCATCATTCTGATGCTATTAAAGGTACTGAAGGTTTCTTTGCTGCTGTTAGATCAAGAGGTAATGCTTATAACGGTCTTTCAGACGCTACTACCAGTGCTGCTGCAGAAAACTTAGATGACATGGACGCTCTTATAGGTTTATTTGATGAGCAAGGTGCTATTGAAGAATACATGATGTTCTTAAATAGAACTACATCTCTTACAATAGATACTATGTTAGCTGGTCAAAACTCTTATGGTTCAGGTGGTACATCTTATGGTGTTTTTGATAACTCAGAGGATATGGCACTTAATTTAGGTTTTTCAGGTTTTAGAAGAGCATCTTATGATTTCTACAAAACAGATTGGAAATATCTAAATGATAAAGGAACTAGAGGAGGATTAGTATCTGGCGAGGATTTAATTAGAGGAGCTATGATTCCAGCTGGTGTAACTACCGTGTATGACCAAACTTTAGGTAAAAACTTAAAGCGACCATTTTTACACGTTAGATACAGAGCTTCTAACATGGACGATAGAAGATTCAAAACATGGACCACTGGTTCTGTTGGAGCTGCTACGTCTGATTTAGATGCAATGGAAATGCACTTTTTATCAGAAAGATGCTTAATAACACAAGGTGCTAACAACTTTGTTTTATTAGAAGGTATCGCGGCGTAAGTGTTTATACAAGAATTAAGAGGAGTGCTTGTCGCTCCTCTTTTTTTTTATTTATTAATTTATATTATATTATATTATGGCAAAGAAAAAACAAGTTGAGGTAGAAACACCTCAAGAAGAAACGGTTGTTATGGAACAACCTGTGGTTAAAGCTCTTAAAGTAGAAGCTAAGCCAAAAAAAGCAGAATTTGAATTTAAAGATAGAATTTATTATCTAGCTGGTAATAGATCACCTTTGACTTATACACCTAGACTAAGAGGTTTGTTATACTTTGACGAAAAGCTTGGTTATGAAAGAGAAGTTGGATATGCAGCAAATCAACCAAGTCCTTTTGTAGACGAATGGAAAGGACAAGCAAAAAAAGAGCATATTATTTTTAGAAACGGTGTTTTAAGTGTATCTAAAAATAAAGTCACACTACAAAAATTCATGTCTATTTATCATCCAAGAGCGCGTAATTCTTGGTTTGAAGTTAATAATGTTGCAAATGCCTCGCATCAAATTGATAACATAGAGTTAGAATTAGAAGCTATGAATTTAGCAAAATCATTATCATTAGATGAAACAGAAGCTATAATGAGAGCACAACTAGGTAGTGGTATTGCTACTATGTCAAGCCAAGAAATAAAAAGAGATGCTTTGGTTTTAGCTAGAAGTCAACCAAGTTTATTTATTGATATAGCAACAGATGATAATACACATCTAAGAAACGTTGGTATAAAAGCCATTGAGCAAGGTATAATAACATTATCTAGTGATCAAAGGCATTTTAATTGGAAGTCTAACAACAGAAAACTAATGACAGTTCCTTTTGATGAGCATCCATATACAGCACTAGCACTTTGGTTTAAAACCGATGAGGGTATGGAAGTATTTAATCAAATAGATAAAAGATTAAAATAACATATATATTAACTAGTATTAATAGCCACTCATTACGGGTGGCTATTTTTATTTAAGGGCTAACCTTTTCACTTATTATGTAACTATAATTATGTATGAAAGAAAAAGGTTTAGGTGACTCAATTGAAAGAGTTACAAAAATTACAGGATTAAAATCACTAACTGAAATGTTATCTAGCTCAATAGGTATAGACGATTGTGGTTGTAACAATAGAAGGAAGTGGTTAAATAACCAATTCCCTTATAAACAATAATAATTATGGTAAGTATAGATACGGTATATCAAAAGGTTTTAGCTATAGTAAATAAAGAGCAAAGAGGTTATGTGACTCCTCAGGAGTTTAATCTATTTGTTGATAAGGCTACAAAAGAAATATTTGAGAGCTATTTTACTCAACCTGAACAAAAGCTACATAAAAATCAAAGTGACGATACTTTAGATATGTTAGCAGAAAAGATGAATTTTCATTTAAATTCTACTTTTTCAATTATTGAAACAATACCTGCAGGTCAACTTTACAAAGCTACTTTTGCTCATTGCATTGATTCAGATGCGAACATTAGAAAGGTGACGTATATATCTAAAAAAGAATATTCAGATGCTGTTTCAAATCCGTTGACATCTCCAACAGATTACAATAGAGTTTTTTATAGAGATTCATTTAATGCTTATAGAATATTCCCATTCACAAATTTAACATCTTGGACTATTGATGGCTATGTAGCACCCGCTGAATCAAACTGGGATTATGTTGTTGTAAACGGAAAAGCTTTGTATAATCCAAACTCAACAACAAATATTGATCTACATGACTCAGAAGAAGAAAATTTAGTAAGTAGAATTCTTGAGTTATCTGGAATGGTTGTTCAAAAACCTGGATTAGTAGAAATAGCAAAATCAGACAGAATGCTTTATAAACAAGAACAAAATAGTTAACTATGGGATTACTAGACAATCAAACTCAATTTGGGTACTACAATAACCAAAGTAACTATGGTGGATATCAGTTCGTTACTTTAGAGCATATAATATCAGCTTTTAAAGTTGCATATATTGGTGAGGGTAAAATAATAAGCAAAGCAAACGTTACTGACATACAGTTTCACGCGATGAGAGCGCTTCAAGAATTATCGTATGATGTTCTTAAGTCTTTTAAGTCTCAAGAAATTGAAGTGCCGAATACTTTGAAAATGATATTACCACAAGATTACGTAAACTACGTTAAGTTATCTAGAGTTGGCGGTGATGGCATAGAAAGAGTATTGTATCCAACTTCAAAAACTTCTAATCCATTTGCAATACAACAAGATGGTGACGGTAACTACGTTTTTTATGACTCATCTCCTAATGTTGATGAGCCAACTTTAAACGCACCAGATGCACTAATGGAACAAGGTTCTTCTTCAGAGCCAAACCCAGATTATACTTATGTTGTTGAGCAACCAAATGGTGATCCAACGTTAATAACAAACGTTGACATTAATGATACCTTTAATAGTAATACATTAAATAGTTTTAATTCTCAATCTGGTACTAGTGCAAGTGATGATACCTCTGATATACTTTTAGATGCTAACGGTAGAAGGTATGGAATAGATCCTCAGTATGCACAAAACAACGGTAGCTTTTATATAGATACACTTAGAGGGTTTATACATTTTGGATCGTCTTTAGCTGGTCAAACAATAACATTAAAATACGTAAGTGATGGTCTTGGTACAGATGCTGAGATGGTGGTACATAAGTTTTGTGAAGAAGCTTGTTATAAACACATAATGTACGGTTTACTTTCAACTAGATCAAATATACCAGAGAGTATAGTTTTACGATATAAAAAAGAGAGGTTTGCTGAAACAAGAAAAGCAAAAATAAGATTGTCTAATATTAAAATGGAAGAGTTCACTCAAATACTCAAAGGATTAAGTAAGCAAATAAAATAATATGCCAGAAATAAAACACACTTTCACAGCTGGGAAAATGAATAAAGACCTTGACTTACGACATGTCCCACAAGGTGAGTATAGAGATGCGATGAACATACAAGTTAGAACAACTGATGCTAGTGCAGGTGGATCAGATGGAGATGCTGGTACGGTTCAAAATATTATTGGTAATGATCGTACTAAAGGTTCAATACCAACTGGTAGCGTAGAATCTGGACTTTTTAATTACAATGGAGAGACTGGGCCTTTAGGCAAAAAACAAGTAACAGTGGCTATGATTGCTGACGAAAAGTCAGATAGAGTATATTCGCTTATTTCTGCCCCTGAAATTCCAAGTGTAGCAGCTTCTGGACTTAATAATCCTGGTTTTGGGTCAAGAGTTTCTGTTTTCATAGATGCTATAATAGAGTATGATATTAAGCTATCTCAAATGACTCCTGTTTTAATAGATAAGTTTTGTGTGGTACTAAGTTTTGTTACAGATTTAGAATTTAACACAAGTGGATGGTTCGTGATACCCAAAGTTAATTTTAACGGCGATGCCACTTTGTTTGATAACAGCCATATTAGAGTTGGGATGACAATGGAGGCATTTGATGCAAATGGAAATGAAATTGGTTTGCAAGACGCTGTAGTAGGACAAATTACAAATGCTGCTATTATACTCAACAAGGAACAATATGTAGATTTACAACAAGCATCTAGGTTTGTTTTTAAAAGCAAAAGAGTTCTTAATTTTCATGGAAAAAATACAATAACGGGTATAAATATAATTAATGATTTATTGTTTTGGACAGACAATACTAATGAACCTAAAAAAATAAACATAACAAGATGTAAAGCTGGTAACCCATTTGTAGGTAGTTATTCAGAATGGTTTACAACACATACTCAATTAAAATTAAAAAATCCTAATGACAGCGATGATTTCATAGATGCTGTCAATGCTACACCTGGACAAGCTGCAGAGCCTTCAAGTGGAACTGATGTCACTAATGACATAAGAGAAGAACACATAACTGTGATGAGGCAAGCTCCTAATACCGCTCCAACTATAAAAATGAGTTCATCTGAAAGAGATTTACAAACTTCTTTTGGTAGTTACGAACATGACTTCTCTATATATGGAAACCTAATAGTAAGTGGACTTGAAATTCAATTACCATTTGATGTACAAGACGTAGAAGGCATAGACTGGAGAGTTGGAGATAGAATAATATTAACAAATAATGTTACTGATGATGAGATTAAAATAATAGCAACTATTAATAGTATTGGTACTTATGTTGAGAACTCTGAACAAATAGCATACACAATTGATGTTACCGCCGCTTTTAATGATGGTCTTATGTTTGGCCCTTTAACTTGGGATATTAGACTTGAGGAAAAGAAACCTATATTTGAAACAAAGTTATGTAGGTTTGGTTATAGATATAAATATGAAGATGGAGAGTATTCTAGTTTTTCACCATTTTCTGAGATTGCTTTTCTACCTGGTGAGTTTGACTATGAGCCAAGAAAAGGATACAATCTTGGCATGGTTAATACAGTTAGACAGCTTACTATAAAAGACTTTATACCACATGTGTCAACTAGGCAAGTAGACGCTTGTGCTATTGATATATTATACAAAACCACTGATTCACCTGTTGTTTATGTTGTTGAAACTGTAACTAGAAATAAAAGTAATGAGTGGGATTTGTTTACGTATTCATCAGTTAATCCTCAATGGGAATTTGGTAGACTTGAAATAACGTCTGAGATGATACATAAGGCTCTACCTAGTAACCAAATATTAAGAGCTTGGGATTATGTACCTAGGCAAGCTTTAGCTCAAGAGATCGTTGGTAATAGATTGGTTTATGCTAACTACAAACAAGGGTATGATATAAACACTATAGTTAACCTAGAAACAAGTTTAATAACCAAACCAACACCTACTATAGAATCTCCATTAAAGTCTCTTAAATCTATAAGAAAGTACAAATTTGGAATGGTATTTGGGGATAAGTATGGTAGGGAAACTCCAGTTGTGTCTTCAACTCAATTAGATGGTACTAGTTTTCAAAACTATATTACGTCCACGGGAGATATTGATGTTCCAAAAAAATTAGCTAAAAACCAAAATTTAATAAAATTAAAACAAACCTGGGAAAATCCAATTTCAACTGGTCAACCAGAAGAATGGATGGAATACGTTAAGTATTATGTTAAAGAGACAACAAACGAGTACTACAACTTAGTTTTAGATAGGTGGTACTTTGGAGAAGATGGTAATATTTGGCTATCATTTCAGTCTGCCGATAGAAACAAGGTAGATGAACAAACATACTTACTTTTAAAAAACGAACACGGAACGAACGTTCAAGTTGAAGAAAAAGCTAGATATAAAATTATAGCAATAGACAATGAAGCTCCAGATTTTATAAAACTAGACCAAAGAATACTAGGCGCCATGCATTTAACAGAGGCTTCATTTGAATCAATATTTGAAGACCCAGATGATGCTACTTTTAATGTAAACGAAATTGCTCCTACAGTTTTATCTAATTCAACTGAAATTAAAATTACCAGTGACTTTAAGGGTTTCTTTAAAAATTATGAAAAAAAAGGTACACTTAAAGTTAGAGTTGTTGGTAGAACACTAAATACTAGTGGTGAGACTATAAACACGTTATCTGGTTCTTATAAAACGGTTACACACTTTAAAGACGAATCGCCAGGAGATGATGGAACTATTTATATACAAGAAGAGTTTGGATCAGAAGCTAATATGCTGAACAAATTTGTGGCTTTGGATTACCCTTTAGGCGCCTCCGCAGTGTTAAATTATTATTTAGAATTTAAAGAGGAAGTTGTATTAAATAGACCTGAGTTTGATGGTAAGTTTTTTTGCAAGGTAGAAAGAGACTCTGTATTAGAAGATAGAGTTTTAGGTTACAATAATGACACAATAAGTTATGACACGTTTAAAATATATCCAATTGCCTACATAGACACTCAACTTGTTAATCCGGGTTTAAGAAATGTAACAGAAGATGGGGTTACAATTGGCGCTAAGTCCCAGAGTATTCAAGTAGATCCATACGACTACTCAGAATATGTATTTATGAATGCTAAGACTAGTGGAACGATAGTTAGTGATGGAATCGTAAATTACTCAACTAAGTTTAGATCACCAGTAACCACTGATGATATATACACCACTGTTGTTGGTTGGAGTGGAGATAGTTCATCAGAATACTCAACTGGTGGGTTTACAGACTCCCGGTTTTTTGATCCAGATATAACCACTAATCAAGCAGAAAGAGGTGTTTTTCAAGAGGATGATGATGGTGTTTTTGATGGTAATTTACCAAGAGTAGCTAAGTTTGCACTTGGGTGTAGCACAAACAACAACAACTGGGGAGACTGCACTGAAACCACAACAGTTGATTCAATTTTTGACGGTGGATTTATGTTCAAAAACAGTGATGCTTATGACTGGGATTCAGACGATACTTATGAAAATGATTTAGGTTTTAATGGGAAGGCGATTATAAATTACGGTCACCACACTCAAGCATTTTGGAATACATGGAGAATAGATTCAAATGAAGATAATGCTTGTAATAGACTTTTTGGAGGAAAACAACACGAGTGTATATTTATTGATGGAGCAAGATCCGCTAGGCTAAAGTGGAACGCATTTTCATTTAACAACAACGCTCCAGATTGGAATAATGCCGGTGTTGACACTGCTGGGTGGAATCTAAACACGGGTTCTGAGGGTGTTTACGTGAATTTAAATCAAGACCTTGCTGCGAATGGAAACGTCAACGGCAACTCATATTCGCGCTTGGTCAAGTCAGATTTTTACAAAAACACAGCATTCATGGAAGGTTACGCTGATGATGATGACGTAGGTCAAACTGCAATGGATGAGTTTGGTAGAGTTTCTTTTTCTATAATTGGAAAAAACACATCCACGTTTAAAAGTAGTGGTAATAGAATAGCTGGGTTTTATGAGTTCTTTACAACACCAGGCAACTACTTTAGTTTTGAAGATGATCCATATGAAAATACATATAAAATTATTGGAACTGAAGAGAACGGTGGATTTCAAGAAGATTTAAATAATCGTAATTTTTTTAGTGGTAATGGTGGTCCTTACCCAGAGAATGGTAGTCATTACGACCCTAATAATAATGGCAACAACGCTAAAAGAGGCGTGCCTTGGCAAGATGAGTCCACTTATAATCTATCTGGGTCTGCTCCTCTTTTAATAGGAAAATACTACGGTAATAAATCTTGTGGGTCTGGTTTTGAAAAGTGTACTGATGGATTAAACGAATTGTCAGGCAGGAACGTAAAATGCAGCATTAGAATTGAATTTAGATTAGTGAATAAGTTAACTGGAGCACTAGAAAACTTTGGTACAAAAGGTTTAGATCCAAATGTATGGGATCCTAGAAGTAAGCTTACGCACGATGGTAGAACCGTATTGCAATTAAACTTGAAGAAAAGAGTTGACACATCTGGGGAATTTAACAAATCTACAACGTTGAACGCTTGTTTTGAAACTGAACCAAAAGAAGATATTGGTTTGGATTTGTATTATGAGGCTTCTAATTCAATACCTATGAACTTAGATAGTAGTAACACTTTAGATTTTGCTCCTTTAAAATCAAAAGTAACATGCAAAAGAGGAGAGCAGGGATCTTTAACAAACGTTAGTTTTGGTTCTACTTCTACTAATCACCATCTTGCTCATGTTGGCTACACATCAACGAATCCAGTTGTACTTATAAAATCAACAATTAATGGTATAAATAGTGCTCACACAACAGATATAGTCATTGGAGATTACATAGTATTTACTCATACTGATGGTACGGAAACAATGGCTAAGGTAACTAATTTGATGCAGCCGTTAATAGAAGGAGCTTCTCCTTTTCCTAACCCATCTGTAAATTTTGTTTTTCCTTTTGTGACATCAGAGTATGACACAATAGAGAGTAACATTTATGCTATAGGATTAACGTATTCTGGTTATAATTGGTTTCAAAATGGTGTAGATACTGAAAAACCTATAATGGAGGTATATAGTAACCCTTCTGATCTTCAACTAGAAGAAGGAATGTTTGTAAGTGTTCTTGGTTTTACTCCTGAAATTGGAGAAACCTTGCAGATACAATCTTTTGTAGGTGAGATCAATGGGAACCAAGTGGTGGTATTAAATAATGACAGTTGGATCAATACTGATCCTGTTTCACAACAAGCTTATCAGAAATATAAAGCTTCAATTACTGTTACAGAAAACAATGGTTTTTATGAGATAGAACCAGAGGTTTGGAAAAACGAAATAACACTGGCTTGGCATAACTGTTGGTCTTTTGGTAATGGTGTAGAATCAGATAGAATAAGAGATGACTTTAACGCTCCACAAATAGACAACGGGGTTATTGTTTCAACTGTAAGTGAAGATTATGGAGAACAACATTTAAGTAATAGATTTATATACTCTGGTATATACAACTCAACGTCTGGAGTAAATGAGTTAAACGAGTTTAATATTAGTGAAAAAATAACTAAAGATATAAACCCTAGTTATGGCTCAATACAAAGATTAAAAACTAGGAACACAGATGTTGTTGCTTTTTGTGAAGATAAAGTATTAAAAGTTATAGCAAATAAAGATGCTGTATTTAACGCTGATGGTAAACCGCAGTTGATAGCAACAAATAGGGTTTTAGGCACAGCTACACCATTTTCTGGTGATTACGGTATATCTAAAAATCCAGAATCTTTAGCTGTTGATCAGTATAGAATGTATTTTACAGACAAACAAAGAGGTGCAGTTCTTAGATTATCAGGAGATGGACTAACTCCAATATCAAATGTTGGTATGAAAAGCTTTTTTAGAAAAAAGTTAATTAGACAGTCAACAGGTGATGACACTGGTGACGCTAGTCTTAGTTCTAATCTACACGAAAAACTAATAGGATCTTTTGATATTGTCACGGGTGAATATAACTTAACACAAAACTTTTACGATGTTGACAACGTAAACAACATGACCGTATCTTTTAATGAAGGAAGTAAAGGTTGGGTTAGTTTTAAGTCTTTCATGCAACAAGCTGGTGTATCTTGTTCTGGTGGATACTACACGGGTGAACAACAAAACATATGGATGCACTATAAGAACCCTAAAAGAAACAACTTCTATGGTGTACAATACGAATCGTCTATAGATGTTGTATTTAACGATCAACCTAGCTCTATGAAATCTTTTTATTCTATAAATTACGAAGGGTCAAAATCTAGAATCGTTAAAGATATAATAAACGACAATACGGTTTCTTTTCCAGCTATAGCATCCAATACGAACAGTATACTAGATGCTAATAATGACTTAATAACATCTGTTAAAAGTAGCGGATTTTACAACTTAAGTGGGGTTAAGGGTTGGTACGTTGAGTCTTTTGAAACAGACATGCAGTCTGGTTATGTTCCTGAGTTTATAAATAAAGAAAACAAATGGTATAATAAAATATGCGGCGTGCCAACAACAATATTAAATATTGACACAAGCGAATTTAGTTTTCAAGGACTAGGTATACCTTCTTCTGTTGTTTTTAATACTGGTGAGGATAGTGATGGTAATGCTAACTTAAATGTTCAACTAGATTAATTAATAAATATGGCTATAGCAAATTGCACAATATCTACTTTTAATAGCAACGAAAACTTTGGTGACAATTGGGGAGCTGGAGAAATAAGTACAATAACGTTTGACATAACGCCAGATGTTGGTTACGTTGTTTCTGCTAGTGATTTCAGTTGGGTTGATGGTGGTGTTTCTTTGTCAAGCCAACAACCTATTGCTGGTCAATATAGATATCAAAGTGATACGAATAACTTTTCCTATAACCTAACTCAAACACAAACACAAGAAAATATAGGAAGTGCAGTTCCCGAAATGCTTCCTGATGGTAATATAGGCTGGGTAATAGGTTTTGATAATGTTTTAGATAATAATTCAATATTCCCTAGGTACGCTATATTTAGAAACTCGTCTACTCCACTTAGTAGTGGTAACATTGTAAAGGTTGATGTTATAATGTGGGACAATTTCACCATGCCAAACGGTGGTGTGTCATTGAGATTAGACATATTAGGTAGCTCAACACAGGTTGTTATCCCTGTTGTTGATATTGAAGAAGAAATAATACCGCCTATTCTAAGTGGAAATGGAATGTTTAATATTTCGCCGGTATTTGTTTCAAGTATAGAAGGTCAGGGTAATACATCTAATTTAGATGGTACTAGCGTCTTTATACCAGTAAATGGACAACAATCATCAAATATTATTGTTGGGGGTAACTATCAAACAACTTGGGATACAAATGTTATTAGCGGTGAATTTCCAAATAGCAGTTTTAACCTGGCATTTGTGCCTAGTTCTTATCAACAAGCTAATGGGCTATATATGTTTAATCAAGCTTATCCACTAGCATACTGGAACTCTTGGAACTCAACTATGGATTCCTATCAAATACCTAACGGTACATTTTTAAGTAGGAATGCAGCCTATTTTCATAGTCACGTTAGTAGCGGTTTAAACATGAATCAAATACCAAATTGGTTAACAAACGAAGATCAGGGTATTAACAAAGAAGGTGAGGGTATAGTAAGAACCACTATTGGATTGATTGATAATGCCTATCCGCACAAATCGACTGATGACGCCTCAGCGGAGTTTTTTAGTCAACCTACATCAAATAACTATCGTTCAACTGTAGCTGGACATTTTGATTCGGGTGTTCCAGGTAGTATTAATTATGGTTCATTCACTAACAAAACATACACAAGGCCTAATTGGGAGAGTCTTCCTCAGCTCATAACTTATAGCTCTTCAAATGGAGGCGTTTCTTTTGATGGTGGTAGATTCTTGACGTATACACTAGATGAAGATGGTTTTATTGATTCAACAAGTCAGTTTAGCCCTTATAATGCTCATTTTTCTCAAACAATGATGTTTACAGTTAGATCTACAGATGGGTTTGCTATAAATAAAAATCTTTTTACGTTTCCATATGGACTGAGTCCAATTGGCTTTACAACTGGTGTTATTGGTAAGCCTTTTCCTGATGATGCTATAAACACCTCTACAATGGAAGGTGGCGGAACTGTTTCAGCAACTGAGGCTTTTTACTATGAGAACGTTTTTCAGGGCAACACCGACATCAAAGGGCTAGCAGAGAACGGAGTATGGAATACAGGTGACCTAGGTATAAACATGCCTACGATAGTAAGACAACCTGTTGTTTATTTGACAAATAATTTAACTGAACCTAGAACAGATATTATAGATTACATTGAGCTTCACAACTCTATAGATTATGCTCCACCTTCAGTTTTATCAAGTTTATCACAACAACAAATTAATAATAGTAGCGTAATAAGTTCGCTCATGATAATGTCAACAATAGCTCAATCGAACTATAGTCAATGGGCAAATAATAGTGTAGAAATAAGAATTAAGTTTAATCCAAATTTCACACATGACTTTTCACAAGGTGATGGTAGCTACTATGAAGATGTTAAAATACTAATAGCTATAGAGCCAAACTCTTTTAGTGCTCCATCTGGTGGTGATAGTATTGACGATTTTACAACTGGTTTTACCTCAGACCAGGGAGCAACACTAACAAACATAGACTCAACTAGCAGTTGGGAAGGTGCACAACAAACCATAGCGTTACCTTCTGTTAATAAAAGAGGTGAAGCGGATGAGCAAAATGTTTTAGAGTTTAGAGGTATTGCTCGTAGCAACACTAGATCAAATGTAGCATCATTTAGACTTTCAGCACCTAGTGGTAAATATATAGTTGGTTCACCTAGATTGACCGCAAATAACAAGCAGACATCTAAAATAGTTAAATTACAAACAACTAATATTGTGACAGATTCTAACAACAGGATCACATCTTATGATTATGACGTTAAGTATAAGTCTGATAAAAAGACAACAAGCTCCGATAAAATTGGGTACAACATAACAGCAGACTACTACACCGTGCCAGTTAACGATGGTGTAAAAGAAATAAAAAGCGTAAACGTTGGTAAAAATAAAATAAGTCCAAGTGGTGGTACAAAAACAATAGCCATAAAAGGAAACGCTGGTGCAGAGTTTGAAATAGAAGTAAACAGCGTTGATATTGAAAGCTTAAACCCTATCAACACGGTCCTTAATGATACACTAGCTGATTATAATGAAAAAGATATTATAACTGCTAGCGGAAACAAAAGAGCTTGTGTGCGTGGTAAACTAAATAGTAATGGTAATTACTCTTTTAATGTTGTTATTAATAAAATAACTACATCGGCAAAATACATTGTTTCAATAATAGCTATTAACGACTCTAAATTAAAAAACAACTTAAAGAGTGTTTATGAAATAAACCAATATGCTAACCCAAAGTTAACTCTTTCGGCTTCAACAGGTTCGTACGCTGGTACGATACATATAAACGGAGCTGCTTCTGGATCAGCCGCAGGGTATGTAATAAAACATGGTATAGTTGGCAAATTAGACTCTTTAACTTCTACAATAACTTTTATATTAACATCTCAAGATGGTAGTAATATATCAGCAAAGGCTCACTCGGGTTCACCGTTTTTTACTCAAAAACCTAAATCAAACGGAATAAAATTAATCGGCAGTGATTTTACAAACTCAGATCCATATGAAAATGGTGGAATGGACGTTGATATACAAAACTCTAATATAACAGGTTTAAATAGTCAAACGGTAACAATAACTTATGAATTAAAAGTAAATAAATGGGGTACAAAAGATGTTGATATGAACTTCCTTATAGATGACTTTGTAGTAACTTAAAAATAAATAAATATGTCACAAGTAAATATAAATGTTGGTGGTATGCTAAACAAATCGCTTCAAGTTGGTGATATGGGATACTATGTTAATACTCAAGAATCTGGACTAGGTGGTGATGATAGTAATAATTTCACTACTGGCAACGGCGAGATAGTATTAATAGGTCCATGTAGTGTAGTTATAGGAACGACTGCCGCATTTAGGTGTATTGGTGATCCAGTTACAAATCCAATACCAAATGGTTCTTTTATAATGTTTAGTAAAGATAATGCCGTTAATATGGCTTCTATTTTAGGTTACTATGGTCTTGCTAGATTTAAAAACAATTCCGTAAATAAAGCTGAGTTGTATTCTGCTGGATGTGAAATGTCAGAAAGCAGCTAAATAATCACTAAAAAATGTAACTATATAACTAGTTAAATTTAATTAAATGAACAAGATAGTAGAGTTGCCAGGTTTTGAGGTTGGTAAAAACTTTGAAAATGCTATTACCAAGCTAGAAAATGATTTAAAGGTCATAGCTGATGGTAGCAGTATAATAGTTGGAACAAAAGATAAACCTATAGTTAGCGATAGCAAAGAATTTCCTATTGATCATTTTTTTATGGATGGTGTTTATATTAGGAAAATGACAATGTTTAAAGACACTTTAGTTATAGGTGCTATACACAAACATCTACATATGTGTTTTTTATTAGAAGGGGACCTAAGCGTGGTTAGTTCTACTGGAACTAGAAATTATATAGCCCCGTGCTATATAATAGCAGAACCCGGGGAAAAAAGAGTTTTGTACGCAAACAAAAAGTCATGTTGGTACAATACGCATAAAAACCCAAGCAACACACAGGATGTAGACAAGTTAGAAAAACAAATAGTAGCTATAAGCTACGAAGAGTATAAACAGTATATTAAAAATAAAAAAAATGCCAAACTTTAAAAATAACAAAGGATTCAAATTAAAAGGTTTTGAAATGTACGGGAAACCTAGTAGGATATCTCCATTCCATGTTGATGACCCTATATCTCTTGCGGAATCAAAAGTAACAGCTATTCAGCAAGAGAGACCAGAACTAGCAGAAGTAAAAGAGTATGTAGCACCACTGTCTGAAAAAGAGAAAAGAAAAGCTGACAGAAAGTACGAGAGAGAGGGAAGAAAAAGAAACCGGAGGATGAAAAAAGAATATCGAAAAGATAAAAGAAACGAGCTTAAAAACACTAATTTGATGGGAGATAATACTGTTGGTGATGTTGGTAACAAACTTCTAGACAGTGCAAAAAACGCGTTTTTGGATCCATCGTCAACTGATGTAGGTGTTGGTGTAGAAGGTTATGGTGAAGCTATCAATAATCTTAAAAACCTAAAATTCCTGAAGGGTTTAAGGGGTATTTATAATACAACAAATACACTTAAAGATAGAGTAAGAACAAGAAGAGGGGGAGAGTAATTAGTAATATCTAAAATTAAATAATATGTCATTTATAGCAGTAGGTTTAGGAGCAGCTTCTTTAATAGGAGGAGGTATTAAGGCGCTTTCAGCTAGGAAGCAACAAAAGAAAGCAGAAAGAAAAGCAAAAAAAGCTAAGAAAAAAATGAATAGGCAAATGGAGGCGTTTAGAAATCTAGATACTAGTAATCCTTACGCTAACATGGAGAATACAATGGAAGACCTAACTGTAAACCAAAGCCAAGCTCAAATGCAAAACCAACAATTTCAACAAAGTCAAGCAAATATATTAGACGCCACTAGAGGCGCTAGTGGAGGCTCTGGTGTCGCAGCTATAGCTCAACAGTTAGCTCAATCAGGACAATTAGCTGCTCAGCAAAACTCTGCTAGTATAGGTGCTCAGGAATCAGCTAATCAAAAAGCAACAGCAGCACAAGCTAGTCAAATTCAAAATAAAAAAATTAGTGGAGATATTTGGTCTAGAGGTCAAAAGAAAGAACAAGTTACAACTGAATTAGGTATGGCACAACAAGAAAGAGCTCAATACAATCAGCAAGCGGCGGCCGCTCAACAAGCAAAAATGGATGGGGTTGTTGATGGAGTTACAGGTGCGATAACCTCGGTTACGGGAGCAATGGAGAGTGGTGATTTTGATACTGCAAAACCATTTTGGAACGGATAAAATAAAATAAAATATGAATCAACAATTAGTACAAGGCGCAGGATTAGTAGCTCAATCAGATGGTTTAAGAGCTCAAGCTGTAATGAAAAACGCGGGTGCATGGGGCAAAATGTTTAACAGTATTGGTAAACAGTATTTTGACTATAGAAAAGAAGTGGGAGGACAGTATGATGAGGTTGCACAAAAAGTTTTAGACACAGCAGGTGAGTTACCAGCAGGTGAATACGAAAAAATATACGATGAGTTAGCTGATGGTAGAAATAAATATATAAATGGAAATAAAAAAGAAAGAGCTTTATTAAAAAGAGATATTAATTTAAAAGCAACAGATCTAGGTGAATACAAGGAGTTTAGAAATATAATGTCTGAATTGCAACTAGATAAAGAAAACGGTCTTAGTAATGCTTTTGTAGATAGTGATAAAGGTCGAGAGTATCTAGGTTTATTAAAAGACGTTTCTAAACTATCAACTAATAATTGCCCAGAAGATGAACCAAACTGTCCTGATGGTGGTAGAATGGGAGTTTTTATGACAGACCATGATTATGTTAATTCAGAGGAATTTGCCCTTGAAGCAACTGAAATACAAAAAGAAATAGATGATCTACAATTTTATTTTGATGAGGTTAAATATGTTGATCCAGAAACAGGGGCTGTTGAAGAAATGAGTGAAGAAGATCAAATGGCAATACAAGCACTACAAGCAAAATTAGATCCTGAAAGCAACGATTTTATTGGCAGAAAGTTTTCTTCAGTTTCAACGTTAAAACAAAGTTTGAGTAATTTTACAATAGACAAGAACTCTAGGAATTTAATAACTAATCTTGCTAATAATCATGCTATAGCATCAGGTAACGTTAAAGAAGGCACAATAGTAGATTTTCCTGAAAAAATAACTAGAGAGACTGTAGCTAGCACAATAATAGGTAAATCAGAAAATATGGATTCTTTAATATATGATGAAATGATACCTGGTAGAACTTTTTACGGAGACTTGTTGGATATGATATCAGGTCAGCATATAATAGATGATGTCACTACACCTGAAATAGATGAAAGTGCACCTAACTCAAAAGAAAACGTAGCATGGGGAAATACATACGCTGACTTAGGAATAACAACAGATCAACTAGCTTTAGCAGATGTAAATGGAGATAACGTAATTGATGCAGATGAAGCTAAAGCAATAGCAAACGAACTACTAAAAACAGAAAGTAACAAAAGTATATATTTATCAAACTATTATACTCAATACATAAAACAACAATGGAATAACGCAGCAGAAGCTAGGGTTAAAACAGATATGAGCTTTATGTCAACACATGAAATAGTTGAAGATGCAAATGGAAATAAAAGATACGTTCCAAAATAATAATATTAACCACGGGTAACTAACGACACAGTATGACTACAGAAAAAAATAACTCCGATGTATTATATTTAATACCGGGAGATACCGAGCCTACACACGTTGGTAGGCAAGATGAAGAACAATTCAAATTAGATTATCCTGAAGCTAAATTAGTTGAGGGAAATGGAAGCAGCTCTGCGAACAGTGCGGACGAAGAGCAGGATCTAAACGCACTACAATTTCCAAACCTGGTAATTCTACCAGAATTTCAAAACAAAAAAGAATGGTGGGAGCCAAAGACCAAAGAAGAAGAATTGGCTTTACTTGCGGAAAATATTTTATCGGAATCATCTATTAACGATGAAGACACTTTTATATCTAACAACCTAGAGGACCTTGGCATAATAAACAACTCTGAACAAACTGAGGTTTTAAAAAATGATACAAAAGATGTAATAGTACAATCTTCTACTAATATAGTAAGAAACAGAGAGGCAATAAAAACCAATAAAAATGTTGAGTTTGAAAACTTAAGAAACAAAGCAACTGATGCCTTTGAGTTGTCTCACTCTGATTTGTTTAATGGTTTAACTAAGGAACAAAAGTTTCTATTTTTTACTCACGTTGATAGTACTGGTGACCCATCTAGTTGGAGAGGTTGGAGCAGTAAGCAAAAGAATGAATTTATTTTAAATGCTCCATTAACTATTATACCCGGTCAAGATAATGATAATATTAATATAACAAATCAACAGTTAGTCATTGGTACAATGAGTGGTGTTGACAAAGAGTTTACTGAATCTTTAGGTGATATAGCTCAGGAACAGGCCTTTAATAGCTATGTTGCTAGTAACTTTGAAGAAGGTGTATTACAAGAGCTAACAGAGGAAGAATACATAAAAAAGAAAGGAGAAATAATAAACAGCGAAGATTTTATAAACAACTATCTAAAACCCTCTCAACAAAATATAGATGACACGGTTGAGAAACTAGGTAATACTAGTAGTATAGTATATGCTGATGGCGTTGAGAGTGTACCTTTGGTTAGTAAGCCAGAGGAATTTAATTTAATACCCGAAGAAGAGTTAAACAATTTATCAGAAGAAGACAAAAAAATATACGACCAACAATTAAAAGAACATACATTAAAAGTAGAGGAATACAAAGAGTATGTAAACGCAGTAAAAAAAGATTCAGAAGATTTTTGGAATGATGCTTTAAAAAAGACTGTTCTAAAAAAAGAAATGAACCAAATAGGAGAAAAAACACAAGATTTAATAGATGACAATTGGCACGATAATTGGTTAAGGTTTACTAGAAGTAGAAATCAAAAAGATCTTGATAATGAAGCTGTTGAGCACTTAAATACGCTATCAAATAGACAGAAAGGTAACGTATCAAAAATGGCTATATTAATGGACGGTTATGATGTAGATGAAAAGGCTCTGCTTGATATAGAGAACTGGTTTAAAAACACTCAAAAAGAAATAGATGAAATATCATCTAAAGAATATACAACTCAAAAAGATGTTGATCTAGCTAATGCTAAATTAAAAAGGTTACAATCTCAATCTAAAGTCAAACAGGTTGTATATAAAAATACTTGGAAAAGATATAACAACGTTGGAAAAGCTCTTATGAAAATTCACGGAGAGATACAAGAAGATGGATTAGATCAAAAACAACTTTCTGCTTACACAGACATAATGGGTAGAAACCCAAGTCAAATACTTAACCTAGCTAATAGTATTGTTATAAATGGTATAGGAGATACTGTTTTTAATATTATTCACAGTCTAGAAGGTCTTACACAGGGTTTTGATGAAATACAAAAGGCAGGTAGTATATCTTTACAAAACGCACTACAAGAAGACGTGATGGATAAAGACTTAATTAACCAAGCGGAAAGCACGTTTAACGTTTTGAATGCTGTGTATAATTATGCCACTCCAATGGGCTGGTTTTTTGGAGATAACACTTTTAACTTTAAAGACGGTGCCGGTAGAAATCAAAGTTTATGGAATGAGTTTTACGACAAGCAAAGGGAATTTAGAAATAAACACATTGACAATAAATTAAGACCACCGAAGATGTATGATGAAATTAATGGTGGTTCAGATTGGGTTGAATGGGGAGCAAATATGCTTGGTAGTCAATCTGGTAATATAGCACTAATGTTAACAGGTGGTTATGCGATGCCCTTGTTAATGGCTAGTAGCATGGGCTCTAAGTACAATCAATTACAAGAAGAAAAAGAAGAGTACGTAAAAAGTGGAGGAATGTACGGGCAGAACTATTCCTTTGGAGGAATATTTTTAAATTCAGTTGTAACTGGTGTTGCAGAGGGTTTATCAGAAAAAGTAACCATGGGTATACTTGATAAAACAACTATGGCTTTAGGTAAAGGTGCTCTTAATATAGGTAAAAAAGTAACAACAAGAGGATACCTTAACCACTTAACTAAAAATATTTTTACTAAAAAAAATATGCTAAGTGCTGGTTGGGAAATGCACGAAGAGGGTTTTTCTGAATCTATAGCAACCATTAGCGGTAATTTAGCTGACATAATGCTTGGCAAAGAAGATGTTAGTGTATATGATGGTTTAGCCGAGTCTTATGTTTCTGGTGTTCTTATGGCAGGCGCCTTACAATCACCTAGACTGTTTAAACAATTATATGATCCGTTTAGAAGTGCGGACGTTAAGGATATGGTTAATATAAACACTGGTAAATTATTAGAAATATCAGAGGCTATATCAAAAGAAAACGATCCAAAGAAAAAACTAAAACTTGAAAGCGAACTAATACAATTAACAAGTGATACTCAGAAATTAATAGAACTAGATGTCAAAAGAGTTGATGTCATGGAGGGTTATGAAAAATCAGCGTTAATAGAAATAAGCAAAAGAAATGCTAAAGATAAAAAGTCTATTACTCAAATAAAAGCAGATCAAAAGTTAACCAAAGAACAAAGAGATCAACAAGTCTCTGTCTTGCAAGGTAAAATAGAAGCTAGGAATTCTAGAAAGAAAAAAATAATAGAAAGATATCCAGCAAATGTTATTGACGCTAAATATAGTCAACAAATAGAAACCATGCAGAAGATGGCTGATATGGCTGCTGAACATGGTGCTCCTGAAATAAATATAATACAAACAGATAAAGATGGTTTTGCAGAAAGAGAATCTAAGTATGATCAAAACATGTCTAAGAAGCAAGTTGAGGATATCGCAAAAGAAAATAAAGGTTTAATAAAAGCTTTTAATGAAATAATAAACGATCCAAACTCTACAAAAGAAGAAATAGCAGGTGCAGAAGCTGCATTAAAAGATGCTAATCAACAAGTGCAAGTAGCTGATAATATTTTAAGAGCAGATGATTATGGTGTTATGCAACCTAAATTCAATAAAGACGGAAAACTAGTTGGTCTTGATATTATAATAAACAAAGACGTTGCAATAACAGATGGTATGATAAATACTCCAGCACATGAGTTTATTCACGCTACGTTTGCTAACACCTTAAAAGCTGATCCTCAAATGAGGAAAATTATGGGCTCTCAATTAAAAACTATATTAGAAGGAAAAGGTGTTACGTTCTCATCTCAATCAGCGCTTGAAAGTTTTAACGATAGGATATCAGGATATGATGTAGATCAACAGGGAGAAGAAATGCTAACTATAGCATCCGAAATGATGTTAGATGGTGACATAACTTTTAATGATAGTGTTTTACAAAAATTGAAAAATGTATTTAGAAGATTCGTACAACATAACTTTGATGTAAGTTTAGAGTTTAATGAAACAAATGATATCAAAAACTTTTTAAGAGACTATCATTCCTCAATAGAAAATAATAAACCAAATCCAGCTATAGCTAAAATGCTAGCTAAAGGTGCTAATGGTAAAATATTTAAAGACGCTAGAACTCCAACTGAAAGAAAGAACGAAGCAATGTATAATAGAAATATACAAGCTATACAAAAAAAGAACCCTGATTGGAAAAACAGCCTTGATAAGCATACGTTAGACCCAGATGGAAAAAAGAAGTACAATAATAAAGAAGATTTTCAAGCATCAGATGCTTTTTGGGAAGCTTTTCAGGTGATATCTAAATCAGAGGGATTAAGAAACCTAATAGCATCTAAAGGTATTTATGAAACCGGAATGAACGATAAACAAGAAATAAAAGATTTTGTTGATAGTGTTGTTCAAAATGTTGAAGATAGATATTCCGGTGGGTTAACTAAAAAAGCTAGAGAAGAAATAAAAAAAATAGAAGACAAACGTGCTAAAAACGAATTGACACCTAGGGAAACATTTGAAGCAATAGATAAAATAGAAAATAATCCTGATAGTAGAAAAAAAGGATTTGACGCTTCAGCTGCTAATGGCAGTCTGTTTGGTTGGATAACTAGTGTTGCTGTACCCAACTCTATTCTAGTTGTTAAGAAAAAGTTCATAAAAGAACAAGGAGGTAGAGGTAAAAAGATGTCTACAGAAAGACAAGTTGGTGAAGGTAGAACCTTAAAAGATTTACTACCAGGAGTTACTGATTTAGCTATGGAAAGGTTTGAGTCTGAAATAATATTACAAAAATCTAAAATTGATCCTGTTAATTTAAAAGTAGAGGATATACTAGATTTTTCAACAAAAACAAAACAAGATATAATAGACACGATCAGTAGTGCTGGTATTGACATTACAGGCTTAACATATAAAGATGTTAAAAAATTACTAAGTCAATCTAATAAGGCGGAGTTAAAAAAATCAAAATCAAAAGTTTCAGACTTAACAATAACTCCACAGGGTGCATTATTTAAAATACTAGATAATGTTGCAAGCAAGTTTGGTGATGGTATAGCTTTAAGAATACTAGCTGGTCAGGATCTTAATACAAAACAAAGGCAGGCAGCACAAAGCAAGATACTACAAATGTCATTAAATACAGACGGCTCGTTTAATTCTCAATTACTAAATATGTTACCAGAGGGTCTTGACACAGATGGTAGGGCAACTGGCGTAGCTAATACTAGTTTAAAAAACTTTTATTTAAAAGGTGATAGAGTTAAAGTTAAAGACGGTGCGTTAAAAAAACTAGGACAAAACTACGACAAGAATAAAAGAACAGATGTAACTAAGGTAGAATTTTTAGATACGTTTGGTATGAATGAGAATGGCACAAAAAGACCAGGCACAAAAGCTGATGGTGCTATAAAAGAACTAGTATTACAACTAGGACAACTTCAAGCAAATCAATCACTACGTCAACATGCTCTAGAGAACGATACACATCCTATGAGAACTATAGCTAAACTAAGTGACGGTAAATCTGAAGCTATGTACAGTAAGGGTAAGCCAAGAAAAGCTATTACCCCAACGTTTGAAAACATACCAGTTTCTTTTGATGTTGTTGATAGTGCTATTAAATTAGCAGAAAGTTATATACCAGGAGATAGTGGTGGAACTAAGTATGATAAAATAAAAGATGACTTAATAGATCAAATTAGTAAAGAAGTAGAACCTGAGTTAGCCGAAAGTCTATTAGATACAATAGAACAACTAGTTGTAACTAATTACAAAACAAATAATAAGTCAGGGTATAATGTTACACTAAAAAACATAAAGTCGTTACCACTTGAAATATCAAAGAACCTAAATGAGTATGGTACTCAAGTTAGATGGGACGGACCTAAGATATATAAACAAAAAACAGGTGGCTATGGTATGCCAAATAAAGCTCAATCAGATTACGTTAGTGAAGTAGCACCTTTAATAAAAGAACTAACACCATTAATTGGTTTTAAAGAAGCTTGTGCTTTGTATGGTATTAAAGATAGTGGTTCTAAAACTTTAGATGGACTAACACTATATAGCACTAGATCAATAAACCCAAAGGCTCATAGTAGTATTTTAGGTCCAATAGAAAATAGTAAATCTAATAACACAAAAGAGGTTAAAGATTTTTGTAAAAAACATGAAATTGATTTTGATGCACTTGTTTTAGCTAAACCAATGGCTTACAAGAAAGACGTAAGAAAAATGATAAATAACATGTGGTCGGAAACTTCTATTGCTGCAAAGCTTGAAACACTTAAAAACTCTAAGGATAATATTAGCAAGATGAATAGAGGTAACAAAGCTGTTATGAAGTATTCAGCTGCTAGACTAATGGAAGCTAAAAGTAATAATAGTATATCTGATGTTACACTTTTTCACATGGGCTCTATGATGACAAATATTATAGAGGGTACTAGAGCTTACAGTACTTTTGAAGGCTTGTATTTAGTTGATGGAGTTCAATTAGGTATGTTAACAAAAGGTAAAGATGTCAACGCTTACTATAAGTCTTGGCAAAAAATTCCTTATTGGAAAAACGCAGAGGCTTATACTAGAAAGTCACATCCTGATTTAAAGGGTAATGAACTAAAGGATAAAATAATAAACAACCTTAAACCTTATAATGAGCACCAGGGAGCTAGCTCTGAGACAGTAGCTAAAAGATCTGAGGTTATATATTCTAATGGACAAGATATGAGCTTAGATAACTACATAGATGGTCATAAAAGCTTCTTTCTACCAGGTTACATAGCTAAAGGTTTTTTAGATGCTAAAGTAAAAAATGAACAAGGAGTAGAGGTTGATAACAAAGTTAGTCCAGAGGGTCCTTATAGATTTATAAAATTCACAGGTGGTAATGCTGCTAATATATATCATCACGGTGGTGAGAGCGTATCACAAAGAACTATACAACAAGAGAATATATCTAAAGTACTAAACGATATTATTGGGTCTAAAGATGGAGTTAGGCTTATAAATAAAACACATAGGTTGTCTAACAAGCTATCAAGTTCTATGAAGAGTAATAGTATAAATATTAAAGGTATGTCTACCTTTGATTTTGATGATACTCTAGCTAGCACTAAATCTGGAGTTAGAGTAACTATTCCTAATAAAGATGGTAAACCAAAACCAGGTAGAAAAGTTATATTCTTAGCTGGTGGAGCTGGTAGTGGAAAGTCAAACGTTGTTAGTAAGTTGGGCTTAGAAAATATGGGCATGAAAATAGTTAATCAAGACATATCACTACAGTGGTTAAAGAAAAACTCTGGTCTACCTACTGACATGAGAGATTTAACTAAAGAACAAAGAAGTACTCTTGGGACAATTGGTCATCAAGCTAGGGGTATAGCTAGAAGAAAAATGATGAAATATCAAGGTAATGGAAATGGTGTTGTTGTTGATGGAACAGGTGCATCAGCAAATCAAATGAACAATCTTGTTAGTGAATTTAAATCTAAAGGATACGATGTAGGTATGGTGTTTGTTGAGACATCACTAGAGACTTCATTGGAAAGAAATAAAGCTAGATCAGAAAGATCTTTATTAGATAGCATAGTAACAAAAAACCACCAATCAGTAATGTCTAATAAAAATGGTTTTAAAGACTTGTTTGGTAATAGGTTCATGGAGGTTAATACCGATAAAATGAATATAGATAGTCCTATGCCTAAGTCTCTTGTAGATGGTATTAATGATTATGTTTCTGGTTACGAAATGACTAGGTTAGACGCTGAGTCATTTGCTGAACAGGGTGATGATATATTAAAAAGAGGTGGACAATTTGATTTTTCTGAATTTAATACAGTTGTTGACGGAAAAGAAGGTCCGCTCTTACAAAAGGCTATACAAAGAGCAAAAAAGTTTGGTACTAAAGATATGTTTATATTAACAGCTAGACCTCAAGCTTCAGCTAAAGCAATACAATCTTTTTTGAAATCACAAGGACTAGAAATACCTTTAAGAAACATAACAGGACTAGCTAATAGCTCTGGAGATGCTAAAGCTCAATGGATGTTAAATAAATTTTCAGAAGGATATAACGACATGTATTTTGTTGATGACGCTATGAAAAATGTTGAGGCCGTAAAGCATGTATTAAGCCAGCTTGATGTAAAATCTAAAGTTGTTCAAGCTAAGTTAAAACAAGTTAATAAGCTGATTAAAAACGGCGACAGTATGAAGAGTAAGAGTGTTGTTGTTGAGTCTACTAATGATAACGATATTAACTCTATAAACAAAGAGTTCAATGATATAATAGAACAGACAACTGGTATTGATTCTGACACAATTATAGGTAGAGACAAAGCTTATGTTAGAGGTAGAGTGAAAGGTAAGTACGACTACTTTATACCTCCTTCAGCTGAGGACTTTAAAGGTTTAATGTACAAGCTGTTATCTACAGGTAAAGTTGGGGAACAACAAATGGAATGGATAGATGAAAAACTACTTAGACCTTTTGGAAAGGGTATTAGAGACTGGAATTCTTTCAAACAAAAAATGTCTAATGAGTATACTTCATTAAAAAAACAAATGCCTAATATTGGTAACAAATTAAGAACAATTATACCTGGAACTGATTTTACTTTAGACACAGCTATAAGGGTTTACCTTTGGAATAAAAATAATATTGACGTTCCTGGTTTGTCACCAGATGTAAAAGAGTCACTATTAAATTATATGAATAGTAATCCTGAGGCTATAGCCTACGCTGATGCACTAGGAGAGATAAGTAGAGATCCTGATGGTTATATAAAACCAGATGACTATTGGATGGTTGGAAGCATAGGCGCGGACTTAAACGAAGCTGTTGGAAAAGATGGTAGGAAAAGCTTTCTAGCAGAATGGGTGGCCAATAAAGATATAATATTCTCTGCAGATAACTTAAACAAACTAAGATCTGAGTTTGGACCAGAATATATAGATGCTCTACAAGACATACTGTATAGAATGGAGAACGGTACAAATAGAGTTACTGGAAAAAATAAAAACGTAAACAAGTTATTAAATTGGATAAATGGATCTGTTGGTGCAACTATGTTTTTTAACATAAGATCTTCAGCTCTACAAACTATATCAACGGTTAACTTCTTAAACTTTGAAGACAATAATATATTTGCAGCAGCTAAGGCATTTGCTAATCTACCTCAGTTCTGTAAAGATTTTGCTTTTATTTTTAATTCAGATATGTTAAAGCAGAGACGTGGGGGATTACAAATTGATGTTAGTGCTAGTGAGCTAACAGAGGTGTTTTCAACTAGAGGCAAAGGGCCAAGAGCTGTTTTGCAATATCTTTTAGAAATAGGTTTTACACCTACGCGTTTAGCTGATAGCTTTGCTATAGCAATGGGTGGAGCTGGTTTTTATAGAAATAGATATAAAAAGTTGATAAAAGAAGGTATGTCACCTAAAGAAGCTTCTAAAGAAGCGTTTTTAAACTTTCAAGAGATAGCAGAGGAAACACAACAGTCTTCTAGGCCAGATTTTATATCACAACAACAAGCAGGTCCACTAGGTAGATTAATACTTGCTTGGCAGAATACACCAATGCAGATGACTAGGTTAATGAAGAAAGCTTTGTCTGATTTAGTTAATAATAGAGGTAGTAAAAAAGCAAACATATCTAAGATAATGTACTACGGTCTTGTGCAAAATATAATATTTGGTAGTTTACAATCTGGTTTAGCATTCTTGATGTTTGGAGAAAACGAAGAAGAAGATGACGAGAAGAAAAGTAAAAAAATAGCAAGGGTTGCCAACGGCGCTTTAGATACTATATTGAGAGGTACCGGTATATGGGGAGCAGCAATATCTACGTTAAAAAATACAGCTAGAGAGTTCAACACACAAAGAGATAAAGGTTACGGTCAAAAACAGTGGGATAAAGTCCTAACAGAAATAATGAGCTTTTCTCCTCCAATAGGTAGTAAGTTAAGAAAAATAATGAACGCTATTAGAACAGATGAATACAACAAGGGAGTTGGTAGGGAATTACCTTTTAGAGTTGAGAATCCTAATTATTCTATATTTGCAAATGTTATAGAGGCTGTATTTAACTTTCCGTTAGCTAGATTATTAAATAAAGCAAACAACATAGAAGAAGCATTAACTGGTAATCATGAAACCTGGCAGCGCGTAGCATTGTTATCTGGATGGAGCAAGTGGGATGTTGGTGTTAAAGATGAAGAACTAGAAGAAGCTAAAAATATAGCTAAGGATAAAATAAAGGAAGAAAAAAAGGAAAAGAAGATAATTGAAAAAGAAAAAGAAAAACAAGAGAAAATAGATGCTGGTTTAAAACAAATTAGATGCTCTGGTATAGGTTCTAATGGAGAGAGATGCAAGTTAGTTTCTCCATTTATAAAAGAGAAAACGTGGAAGTGTGTACATCACATGGAATTTAAAGATGGTATGGATAGAGACAACGATGGAATAAAAGAATATAGATGTACAGCAACTAAAACGAACGGCGATAGATGTAAGAACAAAACAGAGAATAAAAATAAAAAATGTTATGCTCATCAATAAACGTGTAATAATAATTAAAAGAACTTAATTATGATAAATTGGATAAACTCCTGGAAATCAGGTAACAAAAAAGAAATATACGAAATAAACTTTAGATTAGGAATGCTAACACTATTTCAACTTAAAATATGTTTATGCTCGTGTTGTAAAACAAAACAATGTGCTAGGTTTAGACTAATGATTTTAAATCTTGGATTTGAAATATAATGAAATGGATAGGTCAGCACATATGGGATTTTATATCTAGGTTTCGCTCTGATGTTTATTTAGAGAGTACTGATACTGGTACAATTGCTAGTGGTGGTAATTTAGGTTTAGATGCTAATAACAAAATAGTCAAAGCAAATACTGGAGATGCTTTATCTTTTAGTGGTTCAACTGCAAACGGAGTATTAACCTATAAAGACGCTGATGAAATTAGAACTAGCTCAACATTAACTTATCTAGACTCTGCGGCCTTACTTTCTATGAATTCTAGTGTAGACGGTTTTCCTAGGTTCCAAATAACTAATTCACACGCAGGTATTAATCCTAGTTTAATTCAATTTATAAAATCTGCAGTTGGTGCAGACGGTGATCGCATTGGTGAAATTGATTTTTTCGGTGATGATGAAGGAGGAGGGGCTGGAAGTTACTGTGGAATGCGTGGGGAAATTGCTGATGCTACACCTGGCGATGAGTCTGGTAGGTTGTATTTACAGTCGGTATGTAACGGTTCTACTAGAGGTATATTTATTGAGGGTATTGGCGATGGTACGTCTGCAAAGGTTGACGTTAATATTGCTTATGGCGCAGCATCAACAACAACAATAGCTGGTAAGGTTAAAATAGCAAATATACCAACCTCAGATCCTTCTGTTGCTGGGGAAATTTGGAGCGATAGTGGTACACTAAAAATATCTGCAGGTTAAAATAAATAATTATGGCAAAATATATTAGTATAGATAATAATGTTACAGCGGTACACGTTTTAGTTAGTAAAGCAACTAACACTAATAGTAATTTAAAATCTATTGCTTTTTCTAACACGTCTGCCTCTCAATCGCTAGGCATTAGATTGTTTTTAGATAACGAGTTAAGTCCAGGTTTAGAATATATTATTGCCTACATAGACGTGCCGCCTACTACAACGTACGTTTACGATGGCGTTCATATAAATTTTGACTCAACAAAGTATGCGCTAAAGGTAAACCTAACTCCAGCATCTGGTAATAGATTTTTAGATATAATAATTAATTAAAATGAACTTAGAAGTAATAAGATTTTCAAATGGCACAGATAGTACAAATGGTATTTTATTAGAGCTAAATAAATTATCTCCAAATCCTCATGGAGAAGGGTTTAGATGTAAAAGAACTTTTTTAGCATACACGTTAGAAGATGAATATAGAGAGCAAAAAAAATATGGAGAGACTAGAATACCTGATGGGATATATA
>TARA_R110001592_G_scaffold363356_1_pt1 | contig 34681 bp, 28 predicted proteins | sample TARA_R110001592 | Tara Oceans TARA_R110001592 (sample SAMEA4398387) | marine metagenome | biome: Polar Biome; feature: [SRF] surface water layer (ENVO:00010504); material: water (ENVO:00002006), including particulate matter (ENVO:01000060) such as... | depth 5 m | reverse complement strand
CTCAATTCACCTAAATCTCCTCTTTTTTATTTTCTAAGCAGACCCTATCTAGGTGGAACAAATCAAACCGTTATATCCAGTTGTAAAAAGGCATTTTTCCAGTTGTATTTGTAATTCAATTTCCGTTTCTTTTTCCTGTTTCTATTTTTCTTTTCAATCTGCTCAGTAGTAGCTATTACAACCGCCAAAGACCCTGTACCCCTTCCATTTAGCAATGGAAAAACTGTTATAATCTTCTGAACTAATAGCTCAGAGATCAAAAAAAAATTGCCATTAAATTTTATAACGCGCCTGTGTAAAAACACTTCCGGTGACTGTTTGTTTCCCTAACTTGGAGAGGACATCGGCATTAATAAATTCGGCTGATTCCTTAAACAGCTAGAGCACAGAAAGTAATACAGTTTAAAAGTCGAGTGGGGAGGATCTGGAAAAATGAGGAGGACCAAACAGTAAAATTATTGGTTTTCAGATAATTGTATTTTATCAAAGATTTTTCTTCGCACAATTCCAAGATATATCCGTCGTGTTCTGGTTGGTATTTTGTACCTTAATAGGTATATGTTTCGGATAACCTAATTTAATTTAAGCATGCCGGTTTTATTAAGAAAAATCGGCTTATTTTGCTTATAAAGCCACTTTTTTTCTTAACTTAATAGCATTGGTGTTTCACCATTGCTTTTTCAAAATTGGAAAAGTAGTAAACTTGAAAAGTTAGAAAATTATTAGAACAACAATATGTACGAACTGACTACTGAACAAAAATTTAAATTATTCAATGGACATACATAACAATATATTGAAGTCAAAATATAATGAAAGAAACTATAGAATTTAAAGGAATTTGGCTCTTACCATAAAATCTCATATAGGTTATCCCAGTTATCGCTAAATTTGATCCAGATAATTCTTTAACCTTGGAACTTATTAGGAATTTTCACGAAGATCAAAACTTACTATCAAATCGGGGAAAAAAAACTCAGAATTGATACATGGAATAGATTCTGAAGGAAATCAAACTAATTTCTTATAAAAATTTAAGATAAAACACAGATATCAATAGAGGTAATTTTTCATATTTGCTATAATTTCTTTATAGATTAATTAATAGAATTTAAATAAAAATTTCTTAAATCAATTACCCTCAGACTCATTTTTATATTTAGAGCAATAAATTTAAGGATTAATATTGTAAACCAATTTAAATTAAATTACAATAAATATAAATAACATATTTTATGCAAATTAAATATTATGGTTTTTTTAAGGATGGAAATTTCATTTCTAAAATGACTTTGGAAGAAATTCTTATCGTTCCTTATATTGAGCACATTATAAAAAGTGATAATTCACCTATGAGTAAAGGAAATTTACCGCAACAAGTAAATACCATTTTAAATAATAAAGGAGAAGAAAAACAATTAAAGTTTGGATGTTGGGAATTGATAGATATTACTTTTGAATATTATAGTTTAAATAATCAATTTTATAAATTTACATTTTATGATAATAAACATGAGAAAACATATAAAAGAACTTATTTTGGTGGTATCGAAAATTTTTTCTTTAATGACGTAATATGTTTTATGAAAAAATTATCTGATAATGGCGGATGGAAAATATATGAATATGAAATAGAAATTGAAAAATTAAATAAAAAACTTATTGAATTAAATCGAGAAATTGATTATTTAAATAATACAATTGAAGAATTAGAAAAAGATTAATCTAATTTGAATATAATTAAATTATTTGATCAGTAATAAGTTTTTACATTTTCATAAGTAAACTATTATTGGGTTGTTTTCGTTATATAAATTTAGGAAAATGTAGATATGAAGACAAATATGTTAATATTATTTATGAATAACTTATTTATATTTAATTATTGGCGGCATGTCTTATTCAATAAATTTAAATTTTATTATTTAACTTAATATTCAAAGTTTTAACTTATTTTCTTTTATAGAAAAAAATGAAACCAATTAAGAAAAGGATAAAAACACCGTTATAATATTGGTCTATCCAGATGTTGGAAATATGTCCTGTTTGTCTATCAAACTGAAATTCAATTTAATGATGGCTATTCGGTAGTAACTTTTGATAGGAGTTTTGGTAAATGTGATGATTGAATAAGGCGTTTGTTAAATGATAAAAATAGGGCCTTATTTCCTTTAAACACTGATTTTATGGAAAAAAGATTTAAGAGTCTATCAATATTTGAATTTCAGAAGCGGTTCCCTGATGACAGGTCATGTTATGAATATTTGGCAGATATGAAGCGGAAGAATGGATATTTTTGTAAAAAGTGTAACCATAACCACTATTGCAAGGGTATTAATGAGTTTGATAGGCAATGTACTAAATGTGGTCGGCTTGAGTCTCCAAAGGCTGGTACCCTTTTTCATAAATGTAAGTTCTCACTTCTTAAAGCATTCTATATCGTTTATTATGTTTCTACAGACAAGAATGGTGTCAGTAGCGGTGAATTAAGCCGCAGGCTTGAGCTTAGGCAAAAGACCTGCTGGTTCTTTAAGCAGATAGTGATGAAGGCAATGGAAAGCAGCCAGAACTTCCCAATGATGGGGAAAGTAGAAGTAGACGAATCATACGTAGGCGGTCAGGACGACAAAGCATTGGGAAGAAACGAAGGGAAAAAGAAAATCATGGTGGTGGGCATAGAAAGGGGATTAAGCGGTGTTTCTCGTTGGTACGGAAGAGTTATAGAAACCGCCTCAAAGGTCAATCTTGGAGGATTTATGAAAGATTACATCGATAAAGACGCAGAAGTTAAAACTGACTGCTGGAGTGGCTACAAGGGTATGGAGGAACATTTCCCGAAACTTGTACGTGAAAAATCTGGAAAAAAAGGCGAAAATTTTAAACAGATGCATCGGGTGATAATGATGTTCAAGGCCTGGCTGAGGGGAACTCATCATGCTGTTAGGAACCTTCAACCTTATATCAATGAGTATAACTACAGATACAATAGGCACAAAATGAAAGAAGGGATTTTTGAAAACCTAATGCAAAGGATGGTGGCAAAGCCACCTTATCCATACAAATCCTTTATTTGATAAGTGCCTTATTCAATGTGACGATTTTGAAATTCGACGAGATTTTCTTTACTACACCGAATTTGCATGGGACCTATAAGCTGTATTTGATACATTTATTGGCGAGTTTCAAAAGGTAATAAATCTTCTAAACAATTCAATAGAGAAAATTATTTCTCATGAAATTAATAAAAAAACTATTGAAAACTTTATATAATTGAACGAACTAGCTAAACACATTGATTTAGAAATTGATAAGTCGCAACGAAATTGCAAAAAAATCAGCATATTTTTCAAAAGAACTTATTGAAGACCTTCTAATTAAAATAGATACTTTATATGGGGAAACTAATGTCAACACCCTAACAAATAAAGGTAAAAATAAAAATGAACTTAAATCTCACCTCCAATTGCAGATTAATAATTTTGAATCCCTTACAAAGGGTTGAGAACAGAACATGATCGATTAAACTTATTTCTATAGCTCAATCATATGAATTAAATGAGTTATAGAATGTTATTCTATAACTCATTTTTCGATTCTGCCACAACATTTGAAAAAATCATTTTAATTTCAATTGAATATTAAGTATGAAAAAAGCATATTAATCGTATATTTTATGTGCAAATACACACAAAATGAGCCATATAGCTGAATTTGTAAAAGCCAGAAGAAAGCAACTTGGCTTAGCTCAAGAAGAATTTGCTGACAAAGCGGGAGTAACACTTACTGTGATCAGAAAGATCGAGCAAGGCAAATAAATCTAAACTTGTCAAAGATAAATCAGGTATTAAGCCTGTTTGGGTATATATTGACACCCTTTGGTGAAATAGATAGTAACTTGGTTAAATAAAAAAAGATGATGGTGAGTCGGAAATTCCGGCATACCATTATCACCTCAATTACTATGAATTTTAATTAATAGAAGGAATTTTAAAGTGAAATAAAAAATTAGATCAGGAAGAAAATTCTACTGTTTAAAAATGGAAAACCAAATTGAAATATATCAGGGAACCGACGGTCATACTCAAATTGAGGTGAAGTTTGAGGAAGATACTGTTTGGCTGAACCAAAAGCAAATGGCTGAACTTTTTGATAAAGATTCAGACACCATCAGTCTCCACTTAAAGAATATCTACAAAGATGAAGAATTGGATGAAATTTCAACTACCGAGGATTCCTCGGTAGTTCAACTAGAGGGCAAACGAAAGGTCAAGCGGACAATAAAATTCTATAACCTAGATGCAATTATCTCAGTCGGTTATAGAGTCAATTCCAAAAGAGGTGTTCAATTCCGTCAATGGGCAACAAAACGGTTAAAAGACTACCTAATTCAAGGCTATGCAATCAATGAAAATAGACTTGCAAAGAAGCAACAGGAAGTTCAAACTCTTAAAGATGGTATTCGCATATTAAGCCGTGCTATTGAACAAAAAGCACAAGATCAAAACTTGGATTGGCTGAATCAATTCGCAAAAGGACTAGAATTACTTGATGATTACGATCATGAAAACTTAGATAAAAAGGGATTAAGTAAGGGAAAAGCAAACTATCCTGAATTACCTGAATATCATGAAGTAATAAGGTCTATGAGATCAGAGTTTGAATCAGGTGTATTTGGTAAAGAAAAAGACGGAAGCTTTGAAAGCGCAATAGCACAGATCAGCAAGGGTTTCGGTGAAGATGACTTCTATCCTACTCTGGAAGAAAAAGCAGCAACCCTACTCTACTTGATTGTCAAGAATCATGGTTTTGTAGATGGCAACAAACGAATTGCTGCAGCTTGCTTTCTTCTCTTTTTGCAGTCGAATAAGCTACTTCATAATAGTGAAGGAGTTTCAATCATTAGTAATGACGCTCTGGCCAGCTTAACGCTTTTCATAGCATCCAGCAAGCCAGACGAAATGGACACGGTGAAGAAATTGGTGATTAGTGTGCTGAATAGGAATCGTAATTAATCGGGAAAGTCCAGTCAAGTAAAAAGAATTATAAAACCCAAGCCTATGACACACAAGAAAAGAGGACATTTAACAGTTTCGTGCGAATGGGCTAAACATTTAAGAAATAAGAAGAAAAAACTATTTTGAAAAGGTGAAAGATACACTAGTAAAATATTGGTTAGAACTGAGCTAAAAAGGCATACCCGTCATCGTAATATCAATTTCGATTAAGCGACTAACCAATCCTTAAAAAATCAATGTATATTCATGAGGAGAAATTATGGAGATTATTAAAATGCCAATCCAAATTGTTAATAATTGATTTAATTTTCCTTGCAAGGTTCAATTTTGTACAACTTCTGTACAACTGATCACCCTTAATGATATTGAAAATCAGATAGTTAACACTTACTGTATCGGAAAGTAAAGATAAATTTAGTTTAAAATTACTTTAATTATATATGTTTAAACATTTATTAATCAATACTTTATGATATAAAAAACATTACTTTAATCATTCATACGGAATATAGCTAAATTAAAGACATCCAAAATATCTAAACATGATCAAATCAGAAAAAGAATACAATGCCATTTTAGAAAGAATTGAAGAATTGCTTTCTAATCCAGATAATATAGAAAACACTGAAGCTAAGGGGTTTATTTAATTAAATATACTCTCAGATTTAGTTGCAGATTATGAAGAAGCGAATTTTCCTGTATCACCGCCTACCCTTGCAGAAGCCATTAAATTACGAATGCATGAGCGTGGCTTAAACCAAAAAGCCCTTTCTAATTTCTTAGGCATAAGCAGTTCAAGAATTAGCGAATATCTCAATGGAAAAAGTGACCCTACACTAAAAGTGGCTCGTGAGATAAGCCGAAAACTTGATATTGAAGCTTCTATCGTTTTAGGGGTTTAAATCTATAGAATCATGCTTCTATTTATCAGTTTACTAAACTCAAAAACATAATAATCTTCAACTTATTGAATCCAATTTTTTCAGCAAAATTGCCAGTAAGCTTGAATGCGCAAGCAATACCATTGCTATCTAAGGTTCACTTTAAATTTATCAAAGTAAAAGCCAAAGTTGTGTTTAGAAGTTATCTCCTTCTTTCCCAAACCACAAATCATTTATTAATTTAGGAAGAACGCTTTTTACCATCAACTAACCAATGAGGTGATTTATTAATTTTTTAGTAATTAAGTTTTCAAACTAATTTTTTATCATATATTTGTTAAGGGTCTATTTCCTAATAACAAAATGTAATGTCAATTATACCCAAAAGTATCGATTTACTACTACCCACCTTCCTCTGAAAAGTCTGAATTTGAACTGTGGTTTTATTTGGGAAATTTTAAATTTTTAAAAAATGAAAAATGTATCCTACCTCCTTTTGATTCCCCTACTCTTTTCCTGCGGAAAGGAATCTTCTGAAAATGCCCAATCAAGAAATATTCTAGAAAACCTGACCTTCACGGTGGATACAGTAGTAGTTGATTCAGGAGTTGATATTTTCATCTTAAGCTCAGGACTAGGGACTAAATCCCTTAATCAAGACAAAAGCAAATTGCTATTTTTTGAAAAAAGCCCACTGAATTTAGTCCAGGTGGATTTGAATAAGCTCAAGTTAGTTAGTAAAACTTCATTTCAAAAGGAAGGCCCTAATGGAGTTGGTTCTAATTGGCTTAGGTTTCAGTTGGGATCAGATGGGGATTTATTTATTAACGGCTATACTACACAGGGAATATTTGATGCCAGAGGCCGACTGCTCAAAAGTCTAAATGTGGTGCCGGAAGGAATTGAGCCTGACCTAGCCAATAATGTGCAACAGCTGTATGAAAATGCTGTTTATGATTTTGAGAATAATCGAATCTATTCCCAACCACCAAGTCAAGGTAATGAGAAGCACCTATTATTTATTATCGATCCGATAACCAAGGAACTTCAAATTGAACCGATACCTGAAATGAAAGCTGTAATGGAATTTACGGGGACTTTGGTCGTGGATGGGATGATAAACTTTTTTGCCGTCGACAACCAAATGTATATCGAAAATCAACAGCTTTTGCTTACCGTGGGTGCTATGAGCGCGGTTTATCGGTTAGACCTGATGAAAAACAGCTTCGAATTTATTAATATTCAGCACAAAAACTTTCCTAACCGTATGACATTCTCTGTAAATAATTCTACTGTAGAACAAGCAGAATTTAATAAAGATCGAAAAAAGGTTTTCGAGCATTTGAATTACATGGAGCCACGTTGGGATGAGAGCAGAGTAATGTTTTTACGACTGGGTAAAAAAACATTTGTGGGTAAAAAACGAGAAGATCCATCTACTTATGAGGTTTTTCTTTTCGCTTATGACCAAGACTTCAATGTTTTGGGCGAGACCAAAATTGAAGGCTTAAAACAAGCTCCGGGAAGCTACTTTTGGAAAGATGGCAAGCTCTGGTCCTATGTCAATGTCGAAGATGAATTGGGTTTTGCGGTGATTGACTTTAAATTTTAGACCTATATAGTCAGAAAAGAACCACCACTCGATTGAAAAAGCATTTAAGGACCTTTTCAACATTGTTGTAGAAAAATGCATCAACCTACTCAACTTCTTACCCTCTCCTAATTCCTATAATAGGAAATTATATCCGGGCCAGGGCTGCAGCGCTTTTCAAAATGAATTAAAAAACCTCGCTGTTTTCCTCCCTTCGCCGGATACAATTGCTTGGTTAATGATTGCTGAATTTAGACAACAGGATTTTTCTCATTGACAATAGAGATCTTGCTTTCTACTTTTACAGTATTTACCAGATTGTCCAATACAGGGCAACGGGCCTCTACCTCTTTAATAAGTTCTTGTATCCTTTCGGGACTTTCGTCAGAATCAATAATCGTTTCCACTTCTATTTTATGGTATCCGGGACGTACATTTTCGTCTATTCCCAGAAATCCCCTCCAGTCTATATTCCCTTTGGTTTCCACCTTGACATTGTTTAATTGAATTCCTTTTAGGGAAGCGACAACTTGATAGGTAATCACTTGGCATGAGCCTAGAGAAGCCAATAAATACTCTACAGGATTGGGGCCTAAGTTTGTTCCCGCCAAAGCTTCTGGTTCATCTGCGATAAACTCGAAATCTCTCGCCGTATTTTTCACGCGGACATGCTCATCCATTTCGGAAGTAACTCTAAATACTCCTTTTGTTAGGCTTACATCTTTTTTGGTAGCTTCAATAATTCCTTGGAATGTTCGCTGCACTAATTCTGACATGGTTATTTAATTTAAAAGTTAATAAATAATAAATAGGATTTTATAAGGGTGAAGCTGAAGCAATCACTCCATAGACTGAATCGTCTTAGTATCGGAAATTAGAAATGAATTTTACATGCGGCCAGACATAGACTTATCCCTATTGTGCAGCAAACAGCAACACAAATGAATCGTCTTGTGGCGAAAAAGTTCCTTTGAAAAGGTGTAAATAACGGGGTTGTGATTTGTCTTCATGTTGTCTTTTTTATAGTCCTCTTATTTAAGAGTCTGGAATTGGCACCTTTTCATTTGATGAAGGTTGCCAGTAGGTCATAGAGCCAGTCTCTCGCTACTTCTTTATAAATCAAGGCGTCTATTTTGAAAGCCTTTGACATGATTGTGGCACAAACTTAGGCATAGATTTCTAAAAACAAAACTATTTTGGTTTCTTTTACTAAAAGGACTTTTGGAAAAAGAATAGTCAGGTTTTTAATAATGATTAGGCCTATGCTGCAGGTCAAAACCTTCTTTGGGTACCTGAGTTCGATTATAGAAAGTATGCGTTGGTGGTGCTTATGCCTTCCTTAGCGAATGGGTAATTACCTGATAAACCAAAGCACCTTATAATCAACCAAGTCTCATTTTCAGCCACTCCCCTTAAATTAAGAGGGCATAGCCTGTCGCGACCAAAGTCGGGAGGGATTATAACGGTATAACAAAACAGCTACGAAATTGATTTTTGGAACGTTTACAGAAATCTCCACATTTCCTTTTAAAAGGCGGATTTACCTGATTTACTTTTTCTATATCTATTTCAAGGAAGGTTTTACCAGACATAATCTACCCAATTTTAACGGCAACAAGACATGTTTAACTGTTCTGGATTCTAGAACAATTAAAATTGGAGCCTTAAATCAAAATAAATTGATTATTAAAATGTAGGTTGACTCTCACAAAAGTATACTGTATATTTACACTATACATGTTCTAATGATAAAAAGTATCAAGAATAAAGCCCTAAAAAACTATTGGGTCAAGGGTGATAGAAATAAACTTCCGTCAACCATGATCCGGAAGATTGAGATGGTAATGGAGATTATCGATAGTATCGCAAAGGTACCTGATGACTTATACCCATTCCCTGAATTAAAACCTTACCCACTAAAAGGAAATAGAAAAGGAGATTGGTCCCTTGAGATTTCAGGTAATTGGCGTATTACATTCAACTACAACAGTCAAATTGGAGCTGCATACGATTTGGACTTAGAAGATTATCACTAAAATTTAAATGAAATGGAAAGACATATTGCAACATACGTTCACCCAGGAAGAATTTTCTTAGAGGAGGTAATTAAACCAAATCACCTTAAACTTGGTGAAGTCGCAGAACTTTTACAGGTTTCGAGGCTAACAGTATCAAAAATTGTTAATGAAAAAAGCGGCATCTCATCCAATATCGCACTCCGAATTCAGACCGTATTTGGTGGAAGCGCCGAAATGTGGACTAAAATGCAGCACAAGTATGACATGGCACTGGCCATCAAAGAATTCGAGCGAAACAAACCAAAATTGAAAAAATTTGAAAAGGCATAGCATTTTTAAAAAGAAACATCAGAAACCGTAAAAGATTACAATGTCTTTTACCGCTATCGGGTTTCGTTGGAATGAGGGGATGTTATAATATGCCATTTCAATAAAAAGATAGCAAATAAACAATATGCATTGTATACTCGTTAAATATGGTGTATTATTACACTATAAACGCACTAATAATGGCTAGACAAACTATCTCTGTTAACGAACCGAACGACCGGTGGATGAAACAAAAAATTAAAGAAAATGAATTCTCCAGTAAAAGTGAATTGATCAATGACCTGATTCGTAGACAAAGAGAACATGAAGAAGAACGATTATGGTTAAGGAATGAGCTTATAAAGGGTGAAAATAGTGGTATATCTAATAAATCTATGGATGAAATTCTTGCAGAGGCTAAACAAAGAGTAAAAATTGGCCAATGAATTATATTCTGACCCGCCAAGCAGAAGAAGACCTTATTCAAATTTATCTTTATGGTCAAGCAGCTTTTGGTCCTACCCAAGCTGAAAAATATCATGGAGCTCTAGAGAATACGTTTAATAGGATTGCTGAAAATCCTGAGATGTACCCTTTGGCAACATCTATTCGTAAAGGGTACAGATATTGTGTACATAGCTCACATACAATATTCTTCACAGTAGAGGATCAGGTCAGGATAGTGAGGATCATTGGTAAACAAAAATTTCCTTAGTCTATAAAAACCTAGAAATGTTAAATAAATTTCTTACCATATAACTACAGTGTACACAAATTTCTAATTACATGGTTGTAGTAAGCACTAGAGAATTTCGTCAAAACTTAAAAAAATACCTGGATTTAATAGACAAAAATGAGCGGGTTATCATACAGAAAGGCAAGAATAAAGTGTATGGAATCTCCAACAACATAAAAATGAAAAGCATTTTTGATGAACTGGTAATTCATAAAAATCTTAAGCTCTATTAAAAATTTAACTATTTTTTTATTTTAAAATGAAAATATAAAAGTTATTTTGGGGAAGCGTCCTTAAATTAAAACGACCAATTAATTAAAGTCTCTGTTTATTAGGTTGTTAATTAAAATAACTATTTATGATAATTCTATAATAGGTTCGTAAAGACGCTAAATTATCATTTATGAATTAAATTCATCCAGATTGCCCTTAAAATATAGACCCTGCCTAGTTAAATGATTAAAGATAAACTCACACTTTCACAGCTAGAGCAATATCTCTCAATAGCTGCTTGGATTTTAAAAGGCCCTGTTGACGCTTCTGACTTCAAGGTTTACATCCTCCCTCTCCTATTTTTCAAAAGAATCTCGGATGTTTATGATGAGGAATTTAGAATAGCCCTCCAAGAATCTGAAGGTGATTCAGAGTATGTGAATTTACCATTAAAAAGGAAATTATCTTTACCATAGAGTAAGACAGAAGTGGCTAAACCCTCAATGATCTTGATGAAAAAATTTAAGTTTTAAATACCCATTTTTATTATGCTCGTCGAAATTATGAAACAAAAACCTTTCATCTCCTATACATATCTTTTTATATAAAAGAATTTTTCCTTCTGGTTCAAACTAATATCTTTAGAGTGTATTTTTAAACAGAAAAATGATTTTTAATGAAGACTCAAGAGTAAAGATCCCAGCAATTGTGCATCTCACACGGCTAGGATATACTTATTTACCTTTGAAAAATGTCAAACTGGATAAACATACCAATATATTCATTGATATTTTTAAGGGAAAAGTAGCTCAATTAAATCTTGAATTATCCCCAAATGATGTAGATATATTCTATGAAGAGATTTCTATTTGTTTGGAAAACGAAGATTTAGGAAGAGCTTTCTTTGAGAAATTAATTGAACGCTCAGGGAAAAGACTGATTGATTTTGAAGATTTTGGTAACAATGATTTTCATGTGGTTACCGAATTGAAATATCAAAAAGATGATGAAGAATTTAGACCAGATTTGACGATTTTGATCAATGGCATGCCCTTATTTTTTATTGAGGTCAAAAAACCAAATAATTTGGAGGGAATTCAAGCCGAAGTGAAACGAATGACGACACGTTTTACTAATAAGAAATTCAGGAAGTTTGCCAATATCACTCAACTCATGGTCTTTTCAAATAACATGGAATATGATGATGAGGCCATCTCTCCCATCCAAGGAGCATTCTATGCCACTCCTGCTTATGGTAAAATGCATTTTAATTATTTCCGTGAAGAAGAAAAAGCTTTTGAACTTCATGTTCATGTAAAGCCAATTGATAGGGAAATAGAGTTGGATATCCTTCGGGACAACAATGTGGTAGGTATTAAAGACTCTCCTGAATACCAATCAAACCTTCTTGCAACTTCACCAACGCATAGGTTGCTTTCTTCCTTATTTGAAAAGAGTAGAGTGGAATTTTTACTTCGCTATGCAATTGCTTATGTCAAGGAGGAAAAAGGCTTGCAGAAACACATCATGCGCTATCCACAGCTTTTTGCTACCAAGGCGCTGGAGAGGAAATTAAATGAAGGCATAAGAAAAGGGATTATCTGGCATACTCAGGGTTCAGGTAAAACAGCCTTGGCGTATTATAATGTTAAATTTCTTACAGAATACTTTCAGAAAAAAACTATTGTTGCAAAGTTCTATTTTATCGTGGATCGATTGGATTTGTTGATTCAAGCAGCACGTGAATTCAAAGCAAGAGGTCTTGTAGTCCATGAGATTGATTCTAGAGAGGATTTTGCCAGAGATATTAAATCAACTGCTGCAATACACAACAATTCAGGTAAAGCAGAAATTACGGTAGTCAATATTCAGAAATTCAAGGATGATCCAGATGTTACTAGAAAGTCTGATTATCAATTAAGTATTCAGCGAGTTTTCTTCTTAGATGAAGTGCACAGAAGTTATAATCCAAAAGGAAGCTTCTTGGCCAACCTAAAGGAAGCAGATCCTGATTCAATTAAAATAGGATTAACCGGAACACCCTTATTGGGATCTGACTACAATTCTAGAGCCCTATTTGGTGACTATATTCATAAGTACTACTATAATGCTTCGATCAAGGATGGTTATACCTTACGCTTAATTCGAGAAGAAATTTCTACGCAATATAAAGCCCAGTTTCAAAAAATCCTGGAAGAAATAAAAGTATTAAAAGGCTCTTCTCAAAAGAAACACCTCTTTGCACATCGCAAATTCGTAGAGCCTATGTTGGAATACATTGTTGATGATTTTCAAAGATCACGAGCACGAATGGATGATTCAAGTATTGGTGGAATGGTCGTGTGTAATTCTTCGGAACAGGCAAAGATGCTTTTCGAAGTGTTTCAGGAAAATTACGCCAATGTAGAATTAACAGAATTTCTTTTTGCTGCAGATAAGCAGCAATCCATTACTATAAGTAAAAGACAACAAGATTGCAAAGTCAAATCAGCAGCCTTAATTCTACATGATGTAGGAACCAAGCAAGACCGTAAAGATCAAGTTGAGGCTTTCAAAGAAGGAAAAATTGATTTCCTCTTTGTTTACAACATGCTTTTAACAGGCTTTGATGCCAAACGCTTAAAAAAACTCTATGTTGGAAGAAAGGTGAAATCTCACAACCTATTACAAATGCTTACCCGTGTGAATCGTACGTACAAAGAGTTCCGATACGGCTATGTGGTTGATTTTGTAAATATCAAGGATGAGTTTGATGCAGCCAACAAAGCATATTTCGCAGAGCTGCAATCGGAATTGGGCGATGAAATGATTCATTATTCCAACCTGTTTAAATCTGCAGAAGAAATAAAAGAAGAGATAGAGGAAATCAAGGAAGTTTTGTTTCCATTCGACACCCTGAATATGGAAACCTTCTCCAAGCAAATCTCCCAGATCAATGATCGTAAAGAAATGCAGGAGATCGTAAAAGTGCTTCAAAATGCGAAAGTCCTTTATAACCTTATTCGACTTGAAGGTTATTATGATTTGCTTGAAAAAGTTGATTTCCAAAAGCTGGGAAGCTTAGGCAGAGAAGCAGAACATCGACTTGCTTTGATTAACCAAAAAGAAGTTTTAGAATCTGATTTAGACAGTACCAGCTTATTGAATATTGCCTTAGAAGAAGTTTTTTTCGCTTTTACCAAAGTAAAAGAGGAAGAAATGGTCTTGGCAGATGCATTAAAGAACACGCTTCAGAAAACTCGGGAAATGCTCGGAGGTAATTTTGATCCGAAAGATCCGGTGTTCATCAGCTTGAAAGAACAATTGGAACTCTTATTCAAAAAGCAGAAGTTAACTGAGGTGACAGCTGAAGATATGACGGTTAATATGAAACAGCTCGATAGTATTTACCAGAAAGCAAAAAAACTAGAATATGAAAATCAACTTATTCGTGCGAAGTATGCCAACGATGCTAAATTTGCCAGACTCCACAAGCGTCTTATGGAAAAGGATCCTCTGACAGAAAAGGACTCGAAACTATTTGAGGCTATGAGTGACCTCAAGCTAGCAATAGATGGCGAACTTGAAAAAAGCACCCGACTACTGGAACAGGAAAACTACTCCAAGCAAAAGATAAATCGACTGGTTATTGAACAATTACTAACCAAGCACCAACTACCAATCACAGCTGAAAAAGCACGGTTTCTGGGAAATTTGGTCTTTTCTGAATACTTGAATGAGTATCAGGGAAGAGTAGCTTAGCGGTTCATTCATATGCAGTAAAAAAATTAAAAATAGAATACACAATAGATTATAATGACTGAAAATCACCTGTTTGAAAGTAAAACAAAACTCTTAATCGATGGACTGAAAAGTACCTGCGCCAATTATGGTTTGGGAAATGACGGCAACGAATTCAAGATTATTACCCAAGTATTTCTATACAAGTTCCTTAACGATAAATTCATTTATGAACTTAAAAAGCTCAAACCAAATCTGGCTAATGCTGAAAACCTGGATGAAGCGATTCGTATGATTCCGGAGGCAGAATATGAGCTTTTGATGCTCCAGCTCAATGAAGGCACAGCTCGATTGCAGCCGGAGCAATTTATCTCTCAGCTTTATCAGCGTCAGTCCGAACCCAAGTTTGCTGAGATTTTTGATAATACCCTATTGGCTATAGCAAAAGAGAACAGCGATATCTTCTCCGTGGTCACCGAGGAAGGTGAGAAAATCGTCCTCTTTGAAAATATTTCTAAATACATCACAGACAAGCGGGATGATTTCTGCAAATCCATTATCAATAAATTGGTCAACTTCAGTTTTGAAGAAATCTTTAAAGAGAAGTTTGACTTCTTCGCCACGATCTTCGAGTACCTGATCAAAGACTACAATACCAACGCAGGCGGCAAATATGCCGAGTATTTCACTCCTCATGCCGTCTCCAAGATTATGGCTCGCTGTCTTGTCCAAGGCAAAGTGAGTAATGTCTCCTGCTACGATCCCTCAGCAGGTTCGGGTACCCTACTGATGAACCTGGCGCATCAGATCGGAGAAGATCGCTGCATGATCTATTCTCAGGATATATCACAGAAATCCTCCAGCCTACTACGATTAAACCTGATCCTGAATAATCTGGTACACTCTATTCCCAATATTGTCAAAGGGAATACTATTCTAGAGCCTTACCATAAGGAAGCCAATGGGGAGCTTAAGAAGTTTGATTACATCGTATCCAATCCACCTTTCAAGCTAGACTTCTCCGACTTTGTATCAGACCTGGATACGAAGCAGAACAATGAACGCTTCTTTGCTGGTATCCCAAAAGTCCCAGCCAAGAAAAAGGAATCCATGGCGATCTACCTGATGTTTCTTCAACATATCATGTATTCCCTCTCTCCTACAGGAAAAGCTGCCATTGTAGTGCCCACCGGTTTTATCACTGCACAAAGTGGCATTGAAAAAAAGATTCGTCAGCGTATGGTTGCTGAAAAGATGCTAGCCGGAGTAGTATCTATGCCTAGTAATATCTTCGCCACTACAGGCACCAATGTATCCGTAATCTTCTTGGATAAGCAAAACAAAGCTGATGTAATCCTAATCGATGCTTCTAATCTAGGAACGACTGTGAAGGAAGGGAAAAACCAAAAGAACTTACTCTCCATAGCCGAAGAAGATCGAATCATCGCCACTTTTTCTGAAAAGAAAGCCGAGGAAGATTTCTCAGTTCTGGTAAGCTATGATGAGATAGAAGCTAAAAACTACAGTCTTAGCGCAGGACAATACTTTGAGGTTAAAATTGAATATTCGGATATATCCGTTCAGGAGTTTGAAGAAAAACTAAATAAATATAAATCTAATCTCAATTCACTTTTTGAGGAATCTAAAATATTGGAATCAGAAATCCATAATCATTTAGAAAATATTAAATATGACTGATTTCAGACTTGTTAAATTGGGTGAAGTTGCAAAGTTTAGAAATGGTTTAAATTTCCAAAAATCAAGCAACGGTCAAAAAATAAAAATTGTAGGTGTATCAGATTTTAAAAATAGATTAACCCCTAATTATGAAGAATTAGAAGAAATTCAAGTCGATGGGAAGTTACATATTGAAGATTACCTTAATTATGGAGATATTGTTTTTGTTAGGTCTAACGGAAACAAGGCACTAGTAGCTAGAAGTCTTTTTATTGATAAGAATGAAAATTTATCATTTTCTGGATTTTGTATAAAAGCTAGGATAATTGACGAGAAAATACTCCTAAGAAAGTATTTTCTGTATTTCACTAAAACTAGTCAATTTAAGTATGCGGTATCAAAAGGTGCAATTGGCACTAATATCAATAATTTGAATCAAGGCATTTTATATGATGTAAAAGTTCTAACACCAAGTATTAATACTCAACAATTAATTGTTAAACTCCTATCTGACCTTGACTCAAAAATCGAACTCAATAATAAAATAAATGCGGAGCTAGAAGGAATGGCGAAGTTGATTTATAAGTATTGGTTTGTACAGTTTGACTTCCCCTTTGACTTCGCTCAGGGCAAGCTAGCAGATGAAAGTTCGGACCCCAAAGATGTCAAACCCTACAAATCCTCCGGCGGAAAAATGGTCTGGAATAAGGAGTTGAAAAGAGAGATTCCGGAGGGGTGGGAAGTGAAGGAGTTGAAAGATATAGCTTCAATAACTATGGGCCAATCACCTCCAGGTGAATCCTACAACGAAAACTCCGAAGGAACTGTATTTTTCCAAGGTTGTACAGACTTTGGGAATAGATTTCCGACTATTAGAAAATTCACTACTATGCCAACAAGATTTGCGAATGAAGGAGATCTACTTCTAAGTATAAGAGCACCTGTTGGTGCAATAAATATTGCAAAAGAACACTGTTGTATTGGTAGAGGGCTTGCAGCGTTAGGTGCAAAAAATGGGCAGAAAACATTTCTATTCGGCGTAATGCAAAATCTGAAACAAATCTTCGACAGAAGAAATGTTGATGGAACCACATTTGGAGCAATTACCAAAGACGATTTATTCTCAATCAAAGTAGTAAGGCCTGAAAAATCAATAATAGACCACTTTCATAAACTCACAATTACGAGTTTTAAAAAGCAAAATAAATGTGAGTTTGAAAATATTCAGCTATCTACTCTTCGGGATTGGCTATTGCCAATGCTGATGAATGGTCAGGTGAAAATTAATTAGAACCTAAATAATAAAATATGAATTTAAAATTAGCTATTTACACTATAGATGTAAAACATAAGCATAAAAAGGATAAAGTAAATTTTGAAAATGCATTTAAGACCATATCCGTAAACACATTAACTAAGGAAGAATATTATAAGGATTTTATAACAAAATATATTCAGTCTTTTGATGGGAAATTCACAAGTTCTGATGAAAATTCAAAATCAATAACAACCGATAATTTAGAATTTATAGTTAGCGAAAATCTGATTTATGGAATGATAAAAGGAGGAACAACAAATGTTGAAATAGATATTTTTGAATCGAAAAATAGTGGGACACCAGTTGGCAAGATAAGTCGAAATCAAATTGCAGCCCAACCATATTTCTTCTTACTTTACACTCCTTACGATAAATCATATGGAGTTTTAATGATTCAATACTATTCAATTGCTTCGGTAACAACTTCCTTCAAAAAAAACTTGCATGACTTTTTCAGAAAACATGAGTTAACTTTATCCATGTATCCATTTGTTACTGAAAAACAAAAGAAATCTTTTCTTAAAAAAAGTGTTATCAATAAGATTTCTCTCTCAAAGGTCGTTCGAGACAATGCTGTTAGAAGTAAATTTAATCCATTGATTATTGAAGAGGATTCTTATGAGGTTGTTATTGAGTTTAGAAAAATTAAACAAAACCCAGAGAAAATAATTGAAAGAATAAAGGATTCGGTTTTAAATAATAAAAAAATCATAGGTGCAGACTTATCTGATTTTGGAATTCAGGACAATAGTAATCTCAATTTAAAGGTTTTCTATGAAAATGAAGATGGTAAGAAGTCTCATTCCTCTATGAAAAATGACTTTGAAATTTTACCGACAATTGACTTACCAGATAGTCTAAAAGAAAAATTAAAAGATAGTCCTAATCTTTTGAGAACGAAAGAACATTGTTTCGAATTACTTAAAACAGTAAAAGAAGAGATTTTGAAAAAATGAATGAAAACTTCCACATATCTGAAATAATATCTGATGGTTTCAAGACAATAGAAAATAGCGGAAAGAGATTTCTTGTTTTAATTCTAACTCCAATTATAATAGGAATAACTATATCAATATATAAAGACATAGAAGTAAACAAAGATTATATTAATATTATCATTAGTAGTCTATCTATTTTTACAGGCTTCTTTTTTACTTTAATTGTTTATGTTGCTGATAAAGCAGCGAATAAAAAAAATGAATATAGAGACAAAAAAAATGAAGAAGACATAAGATTTATTAATACTTATCTAGATTTTATTGAGAAGTTAATCTCTCAAATAAGTTACTCTATAATTCTTTCAGTAATTATTATTTGTATCTCATTAGTTTCTCAGTTAGAATTACCTTGTTTAATTGACGGAAAATATTGCCATCACTTTGATTTATTAATTACATCTATCGTAATAAGCTTAATTTTTCATTTCCTTATTTATTTGCTGCTTATAATTAGTAATATGTACGCATTATTTCTGGAAGAAATAAAAAGATAACAGTTAAGAGCAAAAATATCTTTGATTTAATAGGCATTCTACAGAAAATATTGCCCCCTGTATTTGATGACCACAATTTTTGAAAATGAATATGGTGAACAGCGCCCATTTACTACCGATGAAAATCGGCAATGGCTGGAACAACAAAGGATAAGATTCATTTAAATACATTAATCCTAAATGAACTAATACACCTGCTTCCCAACAATAAAAACATCACCATTACAGGGGTATTATGTAATCTAAAACTAAAACCTAAACAGCACACCTAATTTCTTTAATCAATTGGTTCTAAAAGCTTTAATACCTTCCAGGTTTCACTCGCCTAATTTTAATACCCCGCTTATGATCAATAAAACCTGGAAGGTTTGCGGATTTAAAGGAACAATTAACAATTATATCATTTACAATTATCCAAAAAACCCTCCCAATCCTTACCATCTGTAAGCCAGAAAAGGTTGCCTTATTTTATTTCAAACTTTAATTCCTAATAATTTTCACCCCTAATTTATCAGAATCTGTTACTACCCACAAATAATAAATTCCAGGCGGTAGTGAAGCTACAGAAACGATGGTTTCATCTTCAGTCTGTTTCCAATTGACATTGGAACTTTTCCCCATTAAATCCACAACCATAATTTCTGAAATATTGCTAGGCTTGTTAAGTATTATGGAAATAGCGTCATAAGAAGGGTTGGGGAAAAATTCGAAAGAAAAATTTATTTCTTCAGGAGGCAAAGTTTCCTCAGGGGCGGGTGTTTCTTCAGGTGGTGTTATTTCCTCAGGAATACTATTTATTAATATAAATCCAACATCACTTATTTCACTTTCATTACCCTCTCGATCAAAAACTTTTAACCAGTAATATCGTGGACCATTTTCCAATTTCCCAGGATCTACAAAATTCTTTGTATAGGAATGGCCGATTCTTATGGCCGTGGAAAAATCATCAGATGAACTCCAAAAAATATAATACCCTACCAAATCTGGTTCTACGTTTGCTTTCCACCTAAGTGTTAAAGTTCCAAATCTAATATTAGCTGAAATAGGATGTGGTTTAGCAGGAGGATAATTTAAAGGAGAACCCATTACAGCTTTGGAAAATTCACTCCGTTTCCCTGAAATATCTTCTGTGATTACCCAATAATAATAGGTCTCACTGTAAGCTATATTGTAGTCTATATACGTAGGCTGATTAGTTCTACTTATCAGAGTGGCAGTGTTTTTATCTGATTTGGTGCTGCGATAAATCAAATACTGTTTCAAAAATGCATTATTGCTCTCATCCCAATTCAATTGTATAAACTTATCCCCTTCAGTTTTTGTCAGACTTTTAGGAGCCGTAGGGGCATCTTTAAATATTAAATTTACGGTAAGAAGAACGGTGGAATCTATGTTAGATTTATAAGTATGTGAAAATCGTCCACCATTTTTAATAAATTCTCCTCCAAAAGCAATGCTGTCACCTGAATATAAATCAGCATTTTGGTGATATATTTTAGACCCAAATGGAATGGAAGATTTATCATAAAATCCTTTAACCAATAAATCCTTTCCATATTTTGTGTAGGCAGAACTTCCCCAAGTAGCAAAAATCTGCTTAGAGGAATTATAAGAAACCTCAGGTTGGTGAAAAGTAAGAAATGAATTGACCCGAATAATTTCACCATCTTTTTCACCATTGGCCTTAAATTTTTGGATTTCAATTGGCCTTGAGTTCGATTTTTTAAATATGACGCAAAAATCTCCATTGTAATTGACTCCCAATCTGGGTAATCTCAATCCATCAACATTGGTAAATACTATCTCATCGCCAATTTCTGTTCCATTTTCATCAAACCTTTTAACTGCGGTTTTAGAAGAAAATGTCCATGCCAAGAGGATTTGATCATTATTGTTTATATTTATATCCAAGCCACCATTTGCCCCAAGTCGATTTTCATTCATCGATTTACTTAATACCTCAAAATTTTCATTATATACCATGATTGAAAGGTCATAGTATCCACTTCTAGAGGCTATTACAATTTTTCCATTGTCATTTATTGATACCTTTGAATCGTTTAGATAGTTGAAGTCTGGAACCGTCCGACAACATCCTTCTATGCTTTTTTCACCACTATCAAACCCATCTGCTTTTATTAAACGTGCATTTAAGTAACTATTTCCATGGTACCAGATAATAACAAAATCCCCCCTTTTATTGGCACTTATTTTTGGAAAAAAACTATTTCGAGGTACGCCATATTCCAAAACTTGATTTATAGTAAACTTCTCTGTAAGCGGCACACCATTTATGTCAAACTTTTGTGCATATATATTGGGACTGTTTTCCTCCCTCCAAAGAATCATAAAATTTCCAGCACTATCAATGGCCGCTTCCAAGTTACCTATTGCTGTGTTTGCCTTGATTTCAACTAGCTTAACATCTAAGACCTTATTGAACAAAGAATCATATTTTTGAGCAAAAATCGCATTATTTTCACCTTTATAATTATTCCAAATCACTAAATGATTATTATTTGTACTTAGCGTTTTAGAATATTCAGCTTGCTGTCTAAAAGAAGTATTAACTATTATATCTTCAGTCTGTTTATTGGATTTAAACAATGTTTTCTGAAGGTAAATATGATTACCTTCTGTACCGTTCACGGCATAAATGATAGAACCATGGTCATCATTGCTAAGTTTTACATCTATTGATGCTATACTTTTCTCACCAGTATCATCCCACATTTCAAGGGGTTCATAAACTTGTTGACCGGAATTCTCTAAATAATAAACTTTGACTTTTCCTGATTTACTTTTGCTTCCTGCGAATACTTTACCCTGCTTATTTTGAGAAACCTGTATCAATAAAGAGGGTTCTTCATCCAAATGAAAATCAGATTGAGAACCATTGAAATTAGAAAAAAAAGACAAATAGGTGCCATCCGGATGATAATTTGAAAAAGAAGCCAGGGAAAAAGAAATTACAGTTTTCATTTCCCCATAATCCATATCGAAAGCAGCCATACAACAACTTCTTAATCCCAGTTCTCTATAATTTAAAACTTCACTTTCTTTATTTACGAACGTTACACTTCCACTTGGACTAGCACTTGTATGAGTCCGAAAGGATGCAATAGCCAAATAGCTACTATCCGTAAGTTCAATAGGAAAAGTATGCGGAGATAGGGCACCTACATACCAACTATTTATTAACTCTCCCTCTTTATTCTTTTCTTTATTAAAAAACTGGGATTTAATTTCATTTCCTGAAAACCAAGAAATAATAAATTCATCTTGAGCATTTTTGGATATATTTACGGAACCTTTTGAGGCTATTGTAAGCTTTTGAGGTTCATCAAAAGGGGTTCCTTGGGGATTAAAGACTTGATAATATACGATATACTCTGTAGGCTTTTCTACATGACTCCATACCACAATGGAATTTCCCCCTTTATCTACTGCAATATCAAAATCAGACCTCCAGTTATATTTAAACGGAACAGAAGCAATCTTGAATTTTCTCCCAATCGGTATCCCCTTGGGAGAAAAGGATTGTGCATATATATTGGTAGAGGTGTCCGTTTTAGTTTGCCAACCTAAGGAAAATTCTTCATTAGGATTATAGTCAAAAGCTACTTTCATTATCTCCTCTCCATACACACTTGCAAGACGAATAGAATCTTTTTTGTAAATTTGAGCATTAGCAGAAATGGTAAAAAAGAGTAAAACAATTGGAAAAAAAAGTCCTTTCATAAAAATCTGTTATGTATAAAATAATCAAGTATTGATTTTACATTTATTCGTAAAATTTCGAATAGAATAAAATCAAAATATTTATTAATTACCTACAGCAAATATAAGTCAAAACACCCACAAATATACACTTATTTGTATTTTAAATACAATAAAAGTTTATTAATAGTTTTGTTTAAAGTTATCCATCAGTGTTTAGAAATTTCAGATGAATAATTTTTAATACACTATACTATTCTCTACTTTAAAAAATTCGACCCTCTCTCAGTACCAAATAGGTCAACTTAGAATGTATGCTCACATGGCATAAGTAACATTCAAAAAAAAACGCTTAGGTGATCGACATTAAATCTTAAAAATAATCCCCCAATAAAAAATAATAGGGATAAAAGTTTCAAATAATTGATTTAGTTCCTATTGAAGTTAATAAAGGCAATAATGCGGACAAAATCATTTTATTTTTAATTACTAATCCGACAGCTCATCCCCAAAAAAAAATCTCACCTTACATGGTTCTTCTTTAATTTAAAAATCAACACTTAAATTCCGCAGCCAACTTCTTTAATCAATTGGTTCTAAATGCGTTAAAACCTTCCAGGTTTCACTCGCCTAACTTAAACCGCAGGCTGAATATCAACAAAACCTGGAAGGTTTCCGGATTTAATTTAAAAATTAACAATTAACAATTAATAATTATCAATTGTCCAAAAACTCCTCCATATCCTTACCATCCATAAGCCAGGCAAGGTTGAAAATGGCCATTTTACCGGAATAACCCTTAGGGTCTTGGCCTTCTCCTTCAAAGAATAGGTAAATCAATCCTTCGCTTGGAGTACCGGCTCTTCCGGCGGTCATGGAAGAATAGGCAAACTTGCCTTCTTCTACTAACTTATGGACAGGCCAGGTTTTGCCACCATCGAAGCTGGCCCAGACGGTGCCGTGATTTCTGCCTTCACTGGACACTATATTGCTGTAAAGCAAGACATCATGCCCTTCAATTGGCAGTCTAATTAAGCCTGCCATCAAGCCATAATCGCCACTCTGGTCTCCATCAGGCAGTACCTCACTGACATATAGGCCTTCCCAGGTTTCTCCTCCATCTTTACTGTGCGCAATATGTCGCATTCTTGGATTTAAACCATCAGTAGACAAGTGCCTGCGGGAATTGTAATAAATTGTTCCATCAGAAAGTTCTGTCAGCGTAGCTTCACCTGTTCCATTGGCAGGAAACGGGGTGCTTGTGTGCCAGGTTTTTCCTCCATCATCAGAATATATGGCGTTGGTGTAGTGGTTGGGCCAAAACTCCTTGTTATTGCCCCCACCATAATAACGTGTGGGCCGAATCAATCTGCCTTTCTTTTCTCCAAATTGAAGTGTTATGCCATGTTCATTCATGTGCATAGAAGGTGTATTGCCCATATTATCCGGCATCAATGTGGTCTCTTCTGCTGCCCAAGTTTTTCCATTGTCCTTGCTCCTGTACATTTTATAGGGCGAAATGGGATGCCCTTCTTCTACAAAAGTCAAAATATCCCCATCGCTTTCATCTACAATCACTCCTCCCCCTTGGAATCCGGGTTCAGCCAATTTAATTATTGGTCCCCAAGTTTTTCCACCATCTTCACTCCTTCGCACCTGGTAACTTTTATTTCCCCAAGTGGCAACAATCGATCCGTCTTTGGCCGTCACCACATTGGGAAATCGCTCCCCTTCAAAAATTTCTTTCACTTCAAAAAAAGCTTCCTTTTCATTCCAAAACTCATTGGTAGATTTTGAGGATGTACAGGCTCCTATACCCAACAGTAAGGCTAAAAAAACGATTGGTATCATTATAATTATATATTAAGTGTTCAACATTTCACAAGTAAGGAGAGCAAAAGATTACTCAAATTTTTTCTTTTTTACCAACTAGCAACACCCAAGGTTCTTTGTCAGGAGCAGTAAAGGTCTGAACTTTCTCAGATACTTTGGCTTCCTCCAAAAATGCACCGGTTTTGGGGTTAAACCAGCTATAGGGTAAATCAGTTGTCAACTCGCTTAAGGTGATCTCTCCACCTTCGTTGAGATAACTCACATAAAACTCACTTGCCTTGGCCAAACATGGCTTCCCTCCTGCTAAGTCAGATCGTTTTTCCATATCTGTAAATCGCATTCCTTCAAAGGCACAAGCTACAAAGCCTACATAACGGCTACCTTCAAGCTCTAAAGCTTCTTTCCAAGAAACCTCTGAATTTGCCCATTCGGCCCATCCTTCTTCATCTGCACTTACCTTCCATTGCCACATTCCTCCGGCACCATATACCACGCCCATGGTTCCACCGGACATCAGCTGCATCCAAGCTTCTTCCCCTTGCCACCAACCGGCACCATTTTCCGCGTCTCTGATACCTTCATAAGTAGGTTCCCCATTGGCTACAGCTTTGGTAGGTTTGTTTTCGTACATTAGCTCCACTTTATTGTAAATATTCTTGGCAGTATGTCCTGTTTGCGCCCATTGAAAATCCAACCATTCGGCTGCTTGATGGGCTTTATTGTAATGAACTTTATAGGTCTCCGGATCAGCCCAATTGGGGATAAAATCATCAAAAGGATTGTAGTGTATCCCGGTAGGCTGTTGGTAAGCGTCCCAAGCTTCAACGGCTTCGCCACCTTCTTTAACACCTACTTCTCTCCCCATTCCATCGGCACCTACCAACCACATGGCCGGGCGGGCCCCATAGCGTGCCACGAGGTATTTGCAATAACGGGCATATTCCTGTGGGTCCACATTCTTGCCTAGGACCTCTTTGCCTTTCCAACCAAAACCATGGAAAACCGGCTGATACACCGGTACAATTTCATGGGATACGAGTATTCCCATTAGACTGTCCAAGTATTGAAAATATTTGTTGTTGATTTGGTTGATATGTCCATCAGATAAATCCGCAAAAGCCACAGCAAAGCCTTGATCTGTATCCCGGGCATTGGGACCAACAGCTTTTTGGTCCGGTTGCAAGGTCATAAGCAAGGCAGTATTGAAGCGATCTTGCGCATATATCGCTGTATTGGTGTAAGTAGACCGCCAAGGCATGGCCCAAGGAGTGTCTCCTACCACAATAAAAGGGGTTCCATCGGCATGGACCACATTTCGTTTGCCTTCAGACATCTTTAATAAACCATGCTTCAATAATTTATTATCTCCCGTATAGGGTACACTTTTAAGCATTCCTTCTTGTCCATGTAAACCGCTGTCCGAAGCATCAGAAGCAACTGTTTTCCAGTGCCAATCTCCTTCTGCTACAGGAGAGGCAAAACGGACTTTCCATGTTTGTTCCCCATCCCAGAATGCAGGGCGGCGTAGTTTTTTTCCATCAGGACCTACGAACTCCGCATACATTTCTACATCCGTATAGGGATTGTTAAAGGTATTGAAAGCAGTAAAAACCAGCTCTATTTCTTGCCATTGTTGTGCCTCAATGGCTTCTTTTTCCGACTGAGAGGTATCACAACTAAAGAGAAAATTACTAATGACAAAGAGAGCAAAGACAATTCTCATGGGCTTAAATTTTTATTATTGAGTGGACAGTAATTGGTGAACTGTCTACAGTTAAGTTTAATGGTTAACTAAATCTTAGCAAAAGGTAAAACCAACAGTAAGATCTGCGAAATACAAATAAACAGAAATTGCTCCTATTTAATCAATGCTTTCCAAAAAATTTGGTGATTTGATAAGAATTGGGAATTTTAGTTTAATTTAATCCTAATGCAAGCACAAATAATCCACAGAAACCTTTGTTGCAAAAAAAGCCGGATTAGATAAAATCCGGCCTTCGGTTGGGTCATTTTGGACTATAAACTTGGCAACTATCCCTAATATAGGAAAGCAAAAATCATTTAATGCTTTCCAACACCGGTTTTCCTCTCCATACCTGTTGCATTTCCAAACCAAATATCCAGGCAATGGTTGCCGCTGTATCATAAGTCATGATCAGGTCCGAAATCTCATGGTTCTTTTTTATACCTCTACCTTCAATGAGCCAAGGAATATATACTTCTTCGGGACTCTTTCCTCCATGCCCTTTTCCGGTTCCTCCATGGTCTGAAGACAGCATAAAGATGGTTTCATCAGCAATGCCCGCCTCTTCAATGGCTCGGTAAATAAGCCCAATTCTTTTGTCCACATTTTTGAGTTCTTCATAGTATTCCGGTGTATCATGCCCAATCCCATGCCCTACTCCATCAGGCTGATCCAGATGGATAAACATAAAATTAGGTTTTTCATTGACAATTACTTCCACAGCTTTTTCCGTACACAGATCATCTCCATTTACATGAGTGACGATATCTATGGCATCCTTTTCCAGCAAGTATTCAATACCACCCCAACTGAAAATTGCAGCTGTTTTGGCTTTGGGCATCTGTTCTCTGATCAAGCCAAATATGGAAGGGTAAATCCCATAATTACCAATTTTCGCTGATGGAATCTCCGGCGTTTTGCTTCCCCATTCAGTATATCCATGGGCGGTAGGTCCTGAAGCCATTAACATAGAAGCCCAATTTACGGCACTTGATGATGGCAAAACCGTTCTGGCTTTCAGGCTATAACTTCCTGAATCCATGATTCTTTTTAAATTGGGCATTTCTGCTTTGGGGATGGCATAAGAACCTAAGCCATCCAAACCCAAAAGTACCACATGTTTTACTTTTTTCACTTGGGCATGCAGCGCACCGGTACTCAGTAATATTGCAGGAAATAGCAACATTATGGTTAATTTTTTACAATTCATTTTTTTGCTTTTTTATTATTAATTGATTCAAAACAATATTACTTATCAGCAGGTAAATCTTTCCATTTTAAGGGTTTTCTCAAAAAAATTTTATGGTAAGCCTACTTTCAATTATCCTATCAAGCTTCAAAACTACCAAATACTTATAAAGTAAAAGCTCCATTCATCCCATTGTCAGCCTGTTTTCAGTTCTCATACAAAAGTTATCCTTACCATATATCTTTAAATAGCAACTCACTCTCCCATTGACCCTTGTTTAACAAACTTGACTTAAATTAAATAGAGGTTTATTGGCTCCACAGTAGTTCAATCAAGAATATCAGTAAGTGCTTGATCTTATATAAATTGCTCTATTTATCCAGTCTATCCTTTAATAATTTTTCAATACTATGGCATGCAAATCACTCTGGATTCCCCTAAGTCCATAACAATATATCTCTAGCCTATTAAAATAAATGGTATATTTATTTTCAATTATTCTATTCGTTTTGATCCCATTTATTCAAAAAATACCGCCCAAAATGAAGGCAATGGGCTTATTTCCCAGAAATGAAGAAAAGTCAACAAATCACTGAAACAGATTACCAATACCAATGAAAAAAACATTACTATTCTCCTTCTTTTATATTTTGATACAGGGGAACACTCAGGGGCAGGAAGTTAAAATGCCAAGCCATTGGCCCGATGCTTTCTTTTCAGGAGACCAAGGGAAAATGCATGTACAAGGCATGGCTTTAGATAAGGAAAATGGATTTATTTATCTTTCTTTTACCAATAAACTGGTCAAAATGGACCTTTCAGGCCACATGGTAGGAAGCGTAGGCGGATTTATGGGTCACCTGGGCGATTTGGATTTCAACGAAGAAGATGGTAAAATCTACGGTTCTTTGGAGTATAAAAATGATGCTATAGGTAAAGGGATCAAAAAGACTTTAGGAAAAGAAGAGAGTACGGGTGTGAACGGATTCTATATAGCCATTTTTGATGGGGCCAAAATTGTACGGTCCGATATGGATGCCGAAACAGAGGACCTATTGCGTACTGTTTATTTATCAGAGGTGGTACAAGATTATGAAGCTAAAGTAAATGTAGCTGGTAAAATCATGCCTCACCGCTTTGCCTGTTCAGGCATCGATGGACTTACCTTTGCTCCTACTATAGGAAGTTCTAATCTGAATAAGAAGTATCTATATGTTGCCTATGGTATTTATGGGGATGTAGATAGGGATGACAATGACCATCAGGTAATTTTAAAGTATGATGTCAGCAATTGGGATAAATATCAAAAGCAGCTATCCCAAGATAACCTGCATACCTCAGGTCCTAAAAAACCATTAGAAAAATATTTTTTGAAAACCGGCAATACCCGTTATGGTATCCAAAATTTAGCCTATGATTCACATACGGGGAATTTGTTTGCGGCGGTGTATAAGGGATCCAAAACCCAATTTCCGAATTATGATTTATTCGTTATTGATGGCCATAAAAAGCCTAGAAGAAGCCAAATTCCTTCCGATAATAAAAAAATAAATGTCAAGACCTTGTCTTTGTTGCAAGCTGGGCCTAAGGATTCTGATACAGGTATTCGTGGTTGGCATTTTAAATGGGGAGCGACAGGTATACAGTCCTTGGGTGATGGTTTGTTTTATATATCCCACAATGAAAAAGACGATAATGGATTACAGCGGACCACCTTGTATAAATACAGATGGGTTGGCGATTCCCAAAATGCATTTATCAGAGAAAATTGAATTCCGATTTCAAATGAAGATTTTGTCAGCATTGTTGCAAAAAAAAGGGCAACAATACCGACAAAATCAAGTGACATTTGATTTCCTATCCGGTGGCTGACTCCACCGGCTATAATCATGTCACCCCTGCCGGGGTTTTCGGTTGTCATAAAGGTTAATATATGGTTTCGGTAAAGGACTTTACCGTTGTAATTTTGTCAGCATTGTTGCAAAAAAGGCAACAATACCGCCAAAATCAATGAAGGTTGAATTATCAATCCGGTGGCTCATGCCACCGGCTACAAAAATATCACCCCTAAAGGGGTTTTCGGTTATCGTAAAGATCAAATTTTTGTTTTAAAAGGGAGATTTGCAAGATGGTCTAATTGGCTAGATAGCTTTAGGTGTGTCATTAAATCTCGACAAAGAAACTCTTTTATGACAGCATATTATGTCAGGTATTTTCGGCCTTCAAAGCTTATGGTTTTTGGAGATGCATGGAGGGCGTTAAAAAAATGAGTTAGCTCCAATAAGGAGATCCACTCATTTTTAGCCCGGAATTCAGCGCCAAAAATCAAATGATGGATACGTTAATGATCAATTTTCCCTAAACCTAATCCATCATTTGAAATAAGATTTGACAGCCTTGACCTTTTTGGTTCGTTTTTGGGTCAAGCCAAAAATGAACAATGAATATAAAGTAAAATACCCCAGTCACGTAAAATTGAGATCGTAAGTTTAATTCAATTTTAGAAGAAAACGTTCATCACCGAGATTTTGTCAGCATTGTTGCGGAAATGGCAACAATACCGCCAAAATCAATTATCACCTACTTCCCTAATCCGGTAGCTCACGCCACCGGCTACAAAAATATCACCCCTAAAGGGGTTCTTTGTAGGCACATAATTAATAGGAGCTTCGATAAACCCAAACCAATTTATCGTTAAAATAAGTCTATCCCCTCCCTGAAATACCAAACTTGTCCTGGCTTATAAAACCAAAAAAACCGTGGATTTTCACCCACGGTTAATTAAACCTATTGCTACTTTCAACCCTATAAGTGTTTAAATAGAGTACTTTACTTTAATTTTCTAAACTTCTTGATTTTATGAAAGGTAAGAAAATTGGCATCATGATTATTGTGCGCTCCTCCCACTCCGTCGTCATAGGCAGTTCTAGATAAGAAAAGAATGTCTTTTCCGTTAAACAGCCAGTCAACATACTGAAAACCATGCTTTTTTACGTCTTCATGTTGTAATAAGATTTTCTTTTGTTCCCAATTGATCAAATCTGGAGAAGAAAAAAGTGCTTGAGTATTTCTTATGCTAGCAGGATTCGTACTGTCAAGGGATTTTTTCACTTCTTCAGGAATAACATTGGCGATGGTCCAGTACAAGTCACTTTCCTCATCATACCGAATGGTAAATTTCTTACTTCCTCCCGGAAAGGCAATAAAACCTGTGGATGGATCAAAAGTAGCTGTTTTGCCATCAGCACTTATCTTTACTCTGGCAGCTTTTTCTTCCAATGTAGATCGGTCATCCACGCGCAACATGTCCCAAATTTGTCCCTCTTTGTCTACGACTGCATTGCCTTCCAACCAGCCTCCAAAGTTACCATCCAAGTAGGTGGAATCATAATACAAAATATTGCTACTTGTCCAACTATCAGCTTGCAATAAATCCGCATCAACAGGTGCTGAAAGCATAAATGCCCCATATCTTTTGCCCCATTTTTTGATAGGCCCCATGGCACTTTCCATGCCTCTCCATAGTCGGCCATTGTGTTCTATAATTGCCATTGGCGCACAGTGGTACTCCCCTTCAAGGATTAAGCCATTGGTACCATCTGTTGGTTCCGTCCAGGTTTTTCCACCATCATCTGAATGCCTGATAAGTGTATTTCCATGGTGCCTGTCAAAGCCTATCAAGTAAAGTTCTCCTTGATTCACAAAAAGTTTGGACCAAAATGCCCCATCAATTTCAGCAATTTCCTCCCAGGATTTTCCCTTATTACTTGAGGTGAAGATTTTGGAGGTTGCCCTTACATGCTCATTTGACTCAGGTCCAAAAAAATCATGGGAAGCCACATAATCTCCATTGGGTAAAATGGCCAAGCTTGGAGATCCAATGTACTTGCCGGAGGAGGCAGGGCTATAGGCTACGACAGTTCCCGGAACCTTAGAATCATCAAATTCCTGGGCTGACAAGCCGAAACTGAAAAAAAAGAGGGTAATAAAAGTTGCTACTATTTTCATTTGGTTATTTTGTTTGAATATTATTTCAATGAAATTTTAGGGTGGATGTGAACAATTAGACTTTAAGTTCTTCTTTCTCCACTACCTGACCTTCATGAGATACCTAGCAAAGAGATCAATTGTGCTTTGCATTGATTGAATATTTGATCAAGTTTGCCATTGACACTTTGTAAGTCGTCATTTCAGAAAATCATAACTTACTGATTTCTCAATCTTAAATCGGTCAGAAATATTTCGTTTTTTAAAAGTAATAATTATGCTTTTAACATAAAGAAAGAAATGGTTGCCATCCTATCAAGCCAAAGCCAAATATACTTACTGTTTCTATCACTGTCCACTTTATACAACACCAATAATTAAAAGATTAACCGGTAAATACAACTAATTTTTGATAGGCTTAATTTTTTAAGCAAAAATCAGAGAGCCTTACCTGCTCTGCAGTTAAATGGGCTATGTATAATCGGCCTCTTCCCCTCGAGCAAGTAAGTGTTCCAATGCAACTGGCTATCCGATTTCTATGCCCTAAATATGATGAAAGTGTATAGTTATGGTATAGTAAGGTAAGAATTTTATATGGCTTCATGAATGTGTGCTTTTTTGGATAAATGTTTAATGGAAATAAATAATGGCTTATTTAATTTATGTTTTTTATCGTTATATGCTAATAAACAACAATCATTTCAAATAAATAAATTTTTGGGATTCGAATAATCAAATTAATAACCAACTAATTTTACCATACAAAACCAACTAAACATGAAAGCTGCAGTTTTTCACAAACCGGGTCAAATTCAAGTAGATAATGTAGACGATCCTGGTCTTATAGACCCAACAGATGTTATCTTAAAAGTTACTTCTACGGCCATATGTGGTTCTGACCTTCACATTTTAAGTGGTGCTGTACCCCAGGCGGGTAATATGATCATGGGCCATGAATTTATGGGTATAGTGGAGGAAGTAGGAAAAGGAGTCAAAAAGCTTAAAAAAGGTGACCGTGTGGTAGTCCCATTTCCGCTTTCATGTGGTCATTGCTTTTTCTGTAATCATGGCGCTTCGCCTCATTGTGAACAGTCTAATTATAAAAACTATGGCCCTAATGGTAATCTTACCGATCAGAAAGGAGGAGCATTGTTTGGTTATACCGATTTGTACGGGGGCTATTCAGGAGGTCAGGCGGAATATGTGAGAGTACCATATGCCGATATCAGCCCACGTATTGTTCCCGATGAGCTGAGTGATGATCAAGCCCTGTTTCTAACCGATATATTCCCTACTGGCTGGTCCGCAATCGATTGGGCACAACTTAAAGGAGGAGAAACAGTAGCGATTTTCGGCTCGGGACCGGTGGGATTAATGGCACAGAAAGCTGCATGGGTCAATGGTGCTGGACGAGTCATTGCAATTGACCCCCTAGAGTATAGGCTTAAAAAAGCAAGTGATGTAAATCACGTTACGACGCTCAACCCACATGATGTAGAAGTGGTAGAAGCCATTCGAGGAATGACTGAAGGCAGAGGTGCCGATGTTTGTGTGGATGCTGTTGGTTTTGAGCCAGAAAGGACCATGATGGACAAATTTAAGGCCACTATCAATTTTGAAAAAGGCAGTATGAAAGTACTGGACATGGCTTTTAGGGCAGTAAGAAGAGGAGGCACAGTAAGTATAGTCGGCGTATATGGGTCTACTTATGACAATTATCCACTTCACAGGGTTTTTGATAAAGCCATTACCATCAAGCAAGGTCAGGCACCTGTACTAAATTATATAGATAAACTCATTACCCTTGTTGAGGAAAATAAAGTAGTATTAGATGATATTATTTCACATACGCTTCCTCTTTCCGAAGCATCAAAAGGCTATGAGATATTTGATAAAAAAGAAGACGACTGTGTGAAAGTGGTTTTAAAACCATAAAAATTCCTAATAATGCCTTATGTACAATAATTTATATGCATTGGGAATGGTCAAAACATTAAGGGTGATTTATTAGCGTCTTTCAAATAAGGTATTGCAGGTTCATGGAAGGTTAAGGCTAGTACTTAACCTTCTATTCCAAGACAATTTTTTTTACTAAAATCGCATTAAAACAAAAACCTATCATTAATATGGATATTAAACATTTTCTAATCACCCTGTTGTCAGGGATAGCCGGTACCATCGCCATGACTTTGGTGATGTATTTATACAGTGCACTAACCAATCGTTTCACTAAAGTCATCCATGTATTGGGAAGCATGATCTCAGGAGAAAAAAATTGCTTTGCGCCTCAGAAAAAGGCTTTATTCCTGGGTACTTTGGCACATTTTGGAGTGGGTATTATTTTCTCGTTTTCTTATTTCCTATTGTGGAATTGGGGAATATTTGATATTAACCTGCAAGATGCTGTATTAATAGGAGCTGCAAGTGGACTTGTGGCTGTCATTGTATGGAAAACTTACCTCAGTCTTTATAGTCAGCCTCCAAAGCTATCACAGCTACACTATTTTATTGCATTGTTCTTGGCCCATATCGTTTTTGGGATAGTTAGCGTTAATGTCTTTCAACTCATCACAGACAATCCTGAATTTTGGTATCAATTGCAAGACAAGGCAAGCCTCAGGTCTGGAATAAACTAAAAGCAAATGTTAATTTCTTCATCCACCATTAGATGGGGTCTTACCATACCACCATTACTTTCAGGTTAAAAAAGGATAAACAAACAGATTATGGATTTAATTCTGGCCTTGGATATGTTAGATAAAACCTTTAAATGATATAAACATGAGTTATTTGTATATAGTTATAATCTCAATTTTAATAGTCTCCGCACTAATGGCAGTGTTATTGGCCAATTCTAAAACCAGTATTGACTTCCATTTAGCTGGTAATAAATTAACCATTTTGCACCCCTTTAAAAAAGAAGTTATTAATTTGGATACGGAACTAAATAGCTGGAATTTTCAAAAAATCAACACCCTCTGGCGTGGGAAATTTTATTCTATTAACCTGAAACTAAATTCTGGAAAATGGACTAAAGTCTATTCCAGATCCCGTTCTGGGAATATGGAAATGCTCATTAATTACCTGCAAACCAAAGCAGTTGATAAAGAAAGCTAAATGCCTACAGCACGTATAAAACAACCAGTGTATATAAGCTTACAGAGCTTCTAGAAAAAAGAGGATATAAGTTAATTGAATAAGGCGCTTTTTAAATGGTATAAATAGGGCTATATTG
>TARA_R110001592_G_scaffold98704_5_pt1 | contig 34748 bp, 48 predicted proteins | sample TARA_R110001592 | Tara Oceans TARA_R110001592 (sample SAMEA4398387) | marine metagenome | biome: Polar Biome; feature: [SRF] surface water layer (ENVO:00010504); material: water (ENVO:00002006), including particulate matter (ENVO:01000060) such as... | depth 5 m | reverse complement strand
AACCCAGATGTTGAAATTATGATTACTTGGGCAAACACTTGGTATGATCCAGGCAAAGAGTCACAGGCTGCTAAAGTTATGATGGCTCAAGGTTGTGACATGGTTGCACAGCACACTGATAGTCCTGCTCCATTGCAGGCTGCACAATTAGAAGGTAAATTAGGCTTTGGTCAAGCAAGTGATCAAATTAAATTTGCACCTAAAGCACAGTTGACAGCAACTATTGACAACTGGGGTCCTTATTACATCAAGCGTGTAGGTGAAAAAATGAATGGCACTTGGAAAACAGGTGACTACTTTGGTCATATGGATGACGGTTCAGTACAAATGGCACCGTTTACTAATATGCCAGCAGACGTAGAAGCAAAAGCACAGGAAATCAAAGATGCTATCGAATCAGGAAAGTACTTTGCCTTTACTGGTCCACTAAAAGACAACAACGGTAAAGTTCAACTTAAAGCCGGTGAAGTTGCAGATGACATGCATCTCAACACAATGATGTATTATGTTGAAGGCATTAACGCTAAAGTGCCAGGAAACTAAACAATGATTCCAGTTATTGACTTCACTAGTGAAACAGTACTGGACGAGATACGCGAAGCCTATACAACTGTAGGCTTCGCGGTCTTTACCAATACATTAAGCGTAGTTGACGAATGTACCATGCATGAATGGTTCGACTACATGAAACAGTTCTTTGAATTAGAACTAGAAACTAAAAAGAAATATTCGTATCAAACAGAAAACAATCTAGGATATAGCATTATGGGTGCAGAAAATGTAGACCCTACTGCTCCTAAGGACATGAAAGAAAGTTTTAATTACAACAACACACGCATGCCAACCGAACTATGGCCCACAGAAGTTGATCTTAAAACTACAGGATTAGAAACTATTCGTATTGCAGACGAATTAACCTTAGACATACTAGAAAAGTTTGATACTATACTGGATACTGGCACTACACTGGTAGACGCACATCAGGATCCTTACAATACAACAAGAGTTATACATTACCCTGCGTACACAGGTCCACTTGAGGACAAGCAAATGCGTATCGGGGAACACAGTGACTACGGCACCATCACACTGTTATGGCAGATCAATGATGTGCCAGGACTTGAAGTACAGGATTTAGGAGGTGCTTGGCATCCCGTACCCTATGCAGAAGATGGTGTCGTAGTTAATATAGGTGACTTACTACAGCGTTGGACTAATGATTATTTTGTTAGTACAAAGCACAGAGTTGTCAATACACACATAGACCAAACACGTTACAGCATGCCGCACTTTGTAGATCCTACACCAGGTACTATAGTAGCAAACTTGCGTGACGAGCCCAGCAAGTACGATCCTATTGAAAGCAAGGAATACTTGATGTGGCGATTAGCACAGAGTTATTAATGATTAAACAATACATTAAAAGTTATAAAGACTTTCCAAAGGAAGGTGTGGACTTTAAATGCACTGCAAGTATGTGTGCAGGTGAAGGATTTAAACTTGCAAACAACTACATGTATGATAACCTATTAAAGTATTGTCCTGTAGATAAGATTATAGGATTAGATGCAAGAGGTTTTATATTTGGTGCAGTGCTTGCACACAGAACAAGAGGCAGTCTTGTACTATGCCGTAAACAAGGCAAACTACCTGGTGCTACAGTAAACCAAACGTTTGAACTAGAGTACGGAACTGCTACAATGGAAATACAAAAAGATAGTATCAACAGAGGCGATAGAGTTATTATTATAGACGACTTGATGGCTACAGGTGGTACGATGCAGGCGGCTATAGACATGGTGTACGAACTTCATGCAACTCCTGTTGCTGTTGCGTGTGCAATGGATTTAAGTTTCCTAGGCGGAAGTAAACTAATTAGAGATCAAGGAATCGCATTTTATGCAGCCGCAGAATACCAATCCTAATTTAATTCCAGGTGAGAAACTTATATATGAACGTGCAAACGGAATTATATATGCACGATATGCTAAACCAAAGTATAGGCATATCGGACGTTGGATCATAGGCGGTGCAGTAGATGGGTTTATACCTGGCACTGGTATGCCGAAACCTGAAGAATGGCGGGATTTTATACAGTGCGAACCAGACTGGGATGCTATGCAAAAGCATGAAACATTACTCAATAAGTACACAGAGTACTTAGAATTACAACAAAAGTATGTAGTGTGGGAGCAACTTAATGCAACACGGAAACTTTGACATGCATGGCTATCCCGTGTATGAGGAGGTTGTGAAAGTACAAAATGACCTACAGGATGAGCAATTGAGAAATCAACATGCTGATCTACAAGAAGCATATCATGCATATCAGGAACTACTTAATAAGTATAAATTCTGGGATAATGTGACCAAATAGGTTGACAAACTCTGTATATGTGTTACATTAGTAATGTAGGTCAATTACTGGAGTTAGCAATGAACAAAGCATTTACATCGTTATTACTGGCTAGTACAACTGCTCTTGCTGCATGTGGCGGCGGAGGCGGTGGTGGCGGTGGCAGTAACTATACCCCAATTAAAGTAAGTAATCTCGGCAGTGTCAACACAGCGGCTATTAGCAATGGATTTGCTAGTGCTATACAGACAGTTAGCCAAGATGGACTTGTCGATGCTAAAGAGACAAAAGCGATATTTGAATGGGTAAATGCAAACGCAAACATTAATACTACAGAACTTGCAAAGTACAATGTAACAGTAAATGGCACTACAATGAGCCTGCAGGAAGCATGGTATATGCTTAAAGGTTACAAAGCACTTTACTTTGATGGTAAAGAGCAGTTTTGGAACGACATGGTCACAAATGGTCAATTTGATGACACAGATGCAAAATATGTTGAACTAAAAGCAATTGCAGATAATGATGATCCTACATATGCTAAAGCAATTGGTAAAGGCGGCAAATCTGTTGAGGACTTTAAAACAGACAAGGGCGTTGTAACACTTGCAAGCACAGTAACAGAAACAATTACACTAGCAAGTGATCCTGTTGTTGGTATTTCTCAACATGTAAGCACTACATATACAGATGCAACTGTTGATACAGTTCTCGCTGATGGACGCACACAGCATAACGTAGTGCGTACAAACACGCACACTAGCAGAACACCTAGTACAATTACAACTACTACCTATACACAGTATACATACACATACAGTGATGGTAAGATGAAAAATGCAAAAGGTGCAGAGTCTTATGCAAACAACACTACATACACAACTGCTATTACAACAGAAGAAGTAATTATTAGCACAACATATACTGCGGCTGCAAGCGAACCAGTTGAAGAAGACACTCCTGTAGAAGAAACTCCAGTTGAAGAAGAAACACCAGTTGAAGTAACAGTGGTTGATACTGTAGTAAGTGATGACGAGCAATATGTTGAGAGCAAGAATGTATATGCTGCGCAAAAAACTCTAAGTGTAGAAGATAAGACCACAGTAGAAGATGGTTACACTGTTGTAAAGCGTTACACAACACTGGTTACTCCTTACAGTGTTTATCATTATTACACTATTACCACTACGACAGTAACAAAGTACAGTGATGGCACTAGTAAAACAGAGACAGCAACAAAACAAAAGATCAACGGTCCAGACGAAAAAGCAGGCACACAAACAACCACAGTAGAAGAAATCTCAAGAACTAAAATTGTTGTTGAGGAAGTGGTTGAGTTAGGCCCTGATCACGCAGACATGGGTACACGCACTCCTGGATATGTTGCAGATGCTACACATTATCAAACAAATGAGTTTGAATATCTAGGAAGCAAGCATCTTAGTGCTAGTAACTTTGATAATGCGTATAGCAGAGGTTGGACTGGCAAAGGCAGCACTATTGTAATTGCAGATACAGGTGCTAATACTACACATGTAGACTTAGATGACAATATCAAGCACACAAAAGACTTTACTGGTAACGGTATGAACACTAGTGCAACACATGGCACACACGTTACAGGAATTGCAGGTGCTGAGAAAAACAATGTAGGCGGGCATGGTGCCGCATTTGATGCCGATATTGCTGTTGCAAAAGTAAGCAGTGGCACTAGTTACAGTTTTCAAAATGCTATTAAAGCCGCTGAATGGGGCAAAAAAATTGGCAGTGTTGCTATCAATGTAAGTGCAGAAGTCAACTATGATTGGGGATTTAGAAAAAGTATTGTACAGCAGAGTGCAGGCAACTACTATAGCACACACTGGTACTATGGTGACAAGGGATATAACGGTAGTGTTAACGAGGCAGTAAGGTGGAAAACTGCACTAGGTGATGAGCAGGTACTTGTAAAAGCCGCTGGTAATGCAGGTTATGATTACAGCGCAGGCATGAATCAGATGGCTACTGCAACCGATGCAAATGGTAACCTTATCCTAGATGGACAAATGATTATTGTTGGCAATTGGGATGAGAACAACAACCAGATCAATAGCTCAAGCAACAAAGCAGGCACAGTATGTGCAACCATGCAAAATGGTGTATGTATTGATGCGGCAAAGATCAAAGACTACTTTATTATGGCAAATGGTACAGCAATTACTAGTACTGCAACAAATGGTGGCTACACTACAATGACTGGCACTAGCATGGCTGCTCCTGTTGTTACAGGTAGTATTGCAGTGTTACATCAGATGTGGCCCTTTATGAAAGGCAAGCATCTAGTACAATTGGTTATGGTTACCGGCAATAAGGATATTGCAGGCTATAATGAAAATATACATGGACAAGGCTTGTTGGATATGGACAAGGCTACACGCCCTGTAGGCGCAACTGGCTTGCCTACTACAGGACGTACTAACGGTGGCGTTAGTGCAGTAGCAGGAGGTGCAAACGTACAAGGTGTTGCTGCTAGTCAGATGCAGGCACTTACAAGTGTTATGGTACTTGACAGTTTCGAGCGTGACTTTTACATTGATCTAGGTGATATGACACAGGATGTTGATACCCGTACAGCAAGTGTTGCAGAACAGATGGGTGCAGTAAACTACTTTGCAGGTTACATGAACAGTGACCAACATGCAGTTGTGCCTTTTGCAGTTACAGAGAACAGCAATGTTGAAGTTGGCTTTGGTCGCAGTGCTGGACATTACTTGGGCAACAGTTTTCAAGGTACACTTGGTACAACTAAAGACAGTAATACAGTGTACGCAAACTGGAACTATGCTAACAGTGGCTTTTATGCACAGGCTGGCGTAGGCTACACTAATGTAAACTTTGATATGAACAACAGCATGATGGTTAGTGCAGAGAATGTTGTTAGCACAACTGCTACAGCAGGCTATGAATTTGCTCCCGCTGAAGGACATACACTAGGCTTTGCAGTTAGTCAGCCAGTAACAGTTGAGAGTGCAAAGTTTACATACAATGTGCCTACAGCAAGAACAGCAGATGGTGCAGTGGTAAACAAATTGCAAACAGTGGACTTCCGCAATGCTGATCGTGAGATTGATTTGGGCACCTACTACAAGTTTGATATTACACAAACTGGTATTAAAGAAGTAGACAGTGTTACTAGCATGCTAGGCATACAAGGTAATGTGAAAGCATTTGCAGAACTACGCAACAAAATAGATAGTGTCAGCGAACTTGAAAAGCGCGGCGGCATTAACTTAAACTTAAACTTCTAAGGAGACGATATGTTAAGAAAAATATGGAACTGGTATGAAAGCCATGACGGATTAGAGATACTTGTAATGGCATTTTGCATGAGTGCATTTGCTGGAATAGGATATGTTTTTCTTGCTGAAGTTTACTCAAGGATTTTTGGATGATTAGTAAACCAGCAAAAGTTATTGCATTACAAGAAGAAATAGTATATGCTAAGAGTTGTTTAGAACCACATGCGACTGGACATATACACACTGCTATTAGTTGGATGGAACGTAGAATAGAAGTACTAACAGCAGAATTAATGGTACAACACAGTAAATAAATACACTATGACCGACATTGTAATTTGTAGTATCCCGCGAATGAGTATATATTATCCGCCGGCTGCTCCTGCCCTCATAAAAGCAAGTGCAGAAGCAGCAGGATTTACTGCGACTACAATAGACTTTGTAATACAATTCCATGACAAATACTTTGGTACACCTCAGTGGGATCAATTAGATCAGTGGCTAGTGCTTGAAACTAACGATCCAAAATCATATACTACTATGAAAAGTGAGGCTGATGATTGGGCAGACCAAATGTTAGCACTAAATCCTGCATGGATAGGTGTTAGTGTATTCAGTTTTGAAAGTCATAAGATAGCAAAACTATTGTGCATGAGTATTCGCAAAAAAAGCACAAAAGTTAAGATTGTATTAGGCGGTGCTGGAATAAGCGGTGATGCATATGATGTAGGTGCGCAATACAAGGAAAATAAACTCTGTGATGAAATTATTACAGGCGATGGTGAACGCAGTATAGTAGAACTACTTCAGGAAACATATAGTGAGAAGTTTGATAGACTAGATGAACTAGATGCTTGGCCCTATGCAGACTACAGTGATTACGATCTAGACTTATACAAAGCAAACAAACAACGTAAGAACCAAGTAAAGTCAAACAAAATGGATGTCTGGCAAGGCTATGGCAATGCTTGGTATCGCAGTGATGAAATACTTACACTGCCGCTGGTGGGCAGTAGAGGGTGTGTACGCAAGTGTAGTTTTTGTGACATCCCTCATTTGTGGCCCAAGTATAAAACCCGCAGTGCAGAGAACATTGCAGAAGAAGTAGTCGCGCAGTATGAACAACACAATGTACAGCGTTTCCACTTTACAGATAGTTTGATTAATGGTAACCAAAAGAACTTCCGTAAACTAGCAGAGATACTTGCAGAATACAGAACTAAAAACAGTGCAGATTTTACAATTACAGGGCAATATATTTGCCGTACTGAATCGTTTGAAAGTCAGGAATACTACAATCTATTGGCTAGTGCAGGATTCAAGATACTTGAAATAGGCATAGAAAGTGGCAGTGAAGCAGTGCGTTGGCATATGGGTAAAAAGTTTACTAACCATGACATTGATGTACTAGTGGAAAGATTGCACAATGCTAATATGATGGCTGTGCTTATGTTTATTGTAGGTTACCCAACAGAAACACTAGAAGACTTTAAACAAACAATGGACATGTTAACACGCTATCAACCCTATGTTAATAATGGCACAGTAGTTGAAGCAACACTGGGAGGCACACTGCACATTGATCCAAACAGTGCTCTAGCAAAGGATCCTCATATTATAACTAGTTTGGACAGTGCTGGTAACATAGACTATTTTAACTGGGCATACAGTAAAAATCCTGAACTTACATTCAAAGAACGTATTAGGCGTAGACTTACGATAATGGAACATGCACAGAGTCTTGGATATCTTAGTCCAACAAACAACCAAGAGATTGCAATTCTAAGAAAAAGATGGAATAGTATCAATGAAACTAACAATACAACTGCGAACAATGACCGCCTTAGAGCGCGGCCCGAACTTGCGCATCAGGGTCAACAAGCAATTACTGCATGAAGTTGATAATCTACAACAAGATACAAATATAGATTTAGAGTTTGAGCCTGTGCTTGCTAATAATCTTGTAATAGAACATTGGGGCAAAAATCCTAAACATATTCCTAATGCTGAAGATATTGCATTTGAAATTGTAGCAGTAGCATTTGATGGCATAGAACTACACAGAAATTTACTATACAGTGGCGAGTTTTATCCTAACTGGATCTATAGTGATGCTCCTAATATAGTAGAGGACAATTGTTACATAGGATACAATGGGATATGGAGTCTAGTATTTCCACAAGATCCAGTGACATGGATGATGGACTATATTGAACAAGAAATGTTTGTGCAAGGGACAAGTTATAATCATCAAGAAGTAGGCAATGACATTGGCGCACAGGATTTAGAGGATTTTAAAAGAGACTTTTTAGGTTGACATAATCCAGTTTTTAGGGTAAAATATAATAATGAAAAAATATATTACACAAGAAGAAATTAAACACAGTTGCCTAGATATTGTACAGCAGATGTACAAGGACGACTGGCGTCCCGATATTATTGTAGGTGTTACTAGAGGGGGTCTTTGGCCCGCTATGATGCTAAGCCATTACTTGGGCATAAAGATGCACACACTGGATGTTCGCATGCGTGATGGTGATGAAAAAGAACACTGTGAATGGCTTATAGATGAAGCAACATGTGGAACTAATATTTTAATAATTGATGATATTAATGACACAGGCGAAACGTTTACTTGGATACGCAATGACTGGGGGGTACTAGAAAATAATCTGCGGTTTGCAGCACTTATAGATAATTTGCCTAGTCAGTTTGATTTAGACTATAGTAGTATAGAAATTAACAAAACGGAAGATCCAGCATGGATTGTATTTCCTTATGAGGAGTGGTGGTAAAATGGCATTCGAATGGCACAGAATACACAAGTGGGAAGATAACATTGAAAGTCAAGTGACTGATAGTGTGTATGAATATGTATGTGAATACTATGGTGTAGAAGAAATTACGGATCTAACACAGGAACAAATTGAAGAAATTAGTGGGTTCAGAGAAGAGCTCAATGATTATAGTCCAATGCAATGGGGATTCAGTAATCTTGTAAATAATTGGGAAAATGAGCAGTACGAAGATGATTGATCTTGGTCCTTATGTAAAACATGATGGATATGTGCATAACTTACAAGGACTTATAAGACATCTTGCACAACAGGACTGGCGCAACCGCGTTTTAGAAATCAAATTGTGGGACAGTAATCCGCTTCAACTAACAGCATTTGCTAGTATTGCAAAGCACATAAGGGACGTTGTAGGCGCATGTGGTATAAAATTTTATATGAAAGATCATGTTCCTCGGTTTACTGATAAAGAGATTGATGTAGAAATTTGGCATAACGAAACACTTGATTACAAGTTTATAGGCAGTACACAGCGAGACTTATGCATACCTGGTAGTAATAAACTTTTTGGTGCGTTCTTCGGAAGATATGAATTACACCGCATGCTAATGGCACATCATTTAGAAAAGTATCATGCAGATCAAAGCGTTGTAGTTTTCCAACCAGACTACAGTTGGGCAGAATCAGATCTTACGTTTCTTAAAGAAGAATACAGTGAACAACTTACTTGGTGGCGTAACAGAACAGATAATTCTAATATTGACAGCACTGATCAGGGTCGTGTTTACTATGAGGATGCAAATAAACAATATCACAAAACGTTTGCTGACTACGCTATAGAAATTGTTTTTGAAACAAACTACACAGATGTAGGCACTTTCAGTGAAAAAATATCACGTTGCTTGTACACAGGTAAACCATTTGTACTTTATGGTGTTCAAGGGCAATTGCAACATTTACGAAATTTAGGATTTCGTACATTTGAACCTTACATTGATGAATCTTATGATTTGGAATCTAATTACGAAAAACGTTTTGATATGATTACACAGGAAGTAGATAGACTTAGTAAAGATGCAGATCTAAGATTAATTAATAAAATAGCACAATGGAATAAGACTAACTTTGATGCAATAGCAAAACAGTATTATGAAAAGGAGATTACATGATTATAGAACACAAAAATTTTATTGATGCGGATACACTTATGAATCTTTGGCATCATGTTACACTGCCACATTGGCGTTTTGGACAAAAAAGCAACGATGATACCCTATATCCTATGTGGGTTCAAAATTTTTATGATACACCTAACAATAGGTACAAAGAAAATGCATGCCAGCATGTTGTAAAAGTAGGAGATATGTTTTTAGATCTTTGTCCAGAAGATTATGTAATGGTTCGCAGTATGATCTGCGGTAACACATTTGGACAAGATGGAGATATACATGATGACTGGCTTGTGTCAGGTGAAAGTTTAACCGCTGTAATTTACCTAAATAGAAGGTGGGAAGATAACTGGGGCGGAGAAACAATAGTGTATTCTGAGAACAAAACCGAGATAAGTAAATTTGAGGCAGGAAAACTTATTATGTTTGATGGCAGCAACCCTCACATAGGAAAAGGTCCTCAAAGAAACTGCGGAGAGTTAAGATGTATACTAGCATTGCAAGCAATAAAACTGGATGCGTGGCAAAAACATATTGACAAAATGCGCAACAAATCATAAAATATACTTAGACGCCCATGGATCGTCCGTCTTTAAACATTCCGACCTATAACATAGGAGAAGGAATATGCCTTACTACAGTACAAAAAAATATGGACATGACATTGGACTTAGTGCAGTGTTTCGTCAACCGCATGCAGATCACAGTCATTGCAGATTTTTGCATGGTTACAGTCTAGCATTTAAATTTACATTTACATGCAGTACCTTGGATACTCGCAACTGGGTGCAAGACTTTGGTGGATTAAAAGAACTAAAGCACTGGCTTGAAGAACAGTTTGATCACAAAGTTGTTATCGACAGCCAAGATCCTCACATGGAAGACTTTTATCACCTAGAGAAACTTGGACTTGCAGAGATTACAGTAATGGATGGCGTTGGTGCAGAGAAGTTTGCAGAACATGCTTGGCGCTATGCAGATGAACTTGTGCGCAACCAAACAGCCGGTCGCGTAAGTTGTGAAAGCGCAGAGTGTAGTGAGCATGGCGCAAACAGTGCAATCTATACACCATGGCAAACACGCAAAGAGAGATTCGCAGATGAAACTGAGGTATAGTGAAGCGTTTTACAGCGTACAAGGTGAAGGCAAGTTTGTAGGAGTACCCAGCGTATTCCTACGCACATTTGGTTGTAACTTTCGTTGCATGAACTTTGGTCTTAAAGGCGAAGATATGCGAGATGTCAAACAAAAGCGTGGCATAAAGCATAACCAAGAAGTACAAGACTTAATTGATGCAGGTGTACACGAAACCACAAAAGTGTTTGAAGACTTGCCAATTATACATACAGGATGCGATACATATGCAAGTATCTATCCTGAGTTTAAACATTTTAATCGACAAGCAGAAGTAGATGAAGTTGTAGATCATGTGCTTAGTTTATTGCCTGAGGGCAAGTGGACTATGAACAACGGTCAGGATGTACACTTTATTCTTACAGGAGGCGAGCCCCTGCTTGCATGGCAGAGGTTGTATATTGAATTGTTTGAACATCCAAGAATGAAGGACTTAAAAAATGTTACATTTGAAACAAACACTACACAACATTTACACAAAGACTTTAAAGAGTATCTCGACACACAGGACAGATTTGAAGTCACTTGGAGTTGTTCCCCAAAACTTAGTGTTAGCGGAGAACCTTGGGAAACTGCGATTAAGCCTGACGTTGCTACTGATTATGCTAGTGTTAGTGGCAGTGACCAGTATCTCAAGTTTGTTGTCGCTGATCAAGACGATGTGGATGAAGTTGGTCGCGCTGTTGATGCTTATCGTAGCGCCGGGATCCAGTGTCCGGTATATCTCATGCCGCTTGGGGGACGTTCCGAAGAGTATAATCTCAATGTGCAAGACATTGCAGACCTCTGTATGGAGCGAGGTTGGCGCTTCACACCACGCCTCCACATTAGCCTCTTCGGAAACGCTTGGGGAACCTAAAAAAAGAGATCGTAGAGCAGAACAACTAGATCGTGCAATGAAAGCACCAATAGATGTTGATAAACTTAGAAAAGCAGGAATGTAATGTTCGATAAAATTAAAAAAGCAGTGTTGGGCAATCCAAAACCTGCTGCAGCAAAAGCAAAAACAACAAAGTCTAAAAAGTCTGAGAAAGATCTTGCTACAGAAGCAGGCGAACCCTGGGTAAGTGTACTTGGTATGGAACTAGAACAAGATAGTTTAGAGCGAGGAGCATTTGAACTAGATTGGAATGATTTATTTGTTGCGAAACTAGTTCGTTCAGGATACCAAGGCAAGACAGATAATGATATTGTAGATAATTGGTTTCAAGATGTATGTCGTAATGTTGTACTGGAAAGTTTTGAAAAAGAACAAGCACAGTACAATGTAGAAAACATTGATGAACATAGACGAGGATATAAGTGATCTATGTAAATGGTGATAGTCATACTGCAGGTGCTGATATTATCCCAGGCATTGCATTTGCACAAGATGATCCAAAGTATCTAACCTATGGTCGCAAACCACATCCACTGGCATTAATTGAAACATGGGGATACAAGTATGCACTACAAATGGGGCAAGAATTTTATTGCGATGCAGAGAGTGCAAGTAGTAACGATCGCATACTAAGAACTACAAGAAAATTCCTAGAAACAGCAGATTTAGATAATACATATGTTATTATTGCATGGACAACAAGTGAGAGGGAAGAATGGCAACACAACAACGATTACTTTCAAGTCACAGCAAGTGGTACAGATTCTGTGCCAGAAAGTATGGTAGACGCATACAAAAAGTGGGTAGTAGAACAAACTCCACAAAGACTGTTGGAGAGGAACGAACACTGGAAAAAGTGTATACATGATTTCAGTACTGAACTAACAACTCGTGGTTGTAAGCATTATTTCTTCACAACAGATCAATACACAGATATATTAAAACACAGAGGTTATAAACTCTACAATAATCATTTTGGTGCAGATGCGCACACTGCTTGGACAAAACAAATTAGAGAACTTACTAGTGCTAATTTCTTTCCTAATTTTACGTTGACAAAAACTTATATTGATAGTATACTAATAGATAGTAAAGTAAACAAATTAAAGGCGTAAACTTATGGCAACCTACTTACTAGTAGATACAATGAACACATTTTTTCGCGCAAGACATGTTGTGCGAGGAGACATAAGTGAAAAAGTTGGTATGGCAATACATATTACATTAAATGCCATTAACAAATGTTACAAACAGTTTAATGCAGATCATGTAGTATTTGCACTGGAAGGACGTAGTTGGCGCAAGGATTTTTATGCTCCATACAAAAAGAATCGTAGCGACAAACGTGCAAGTCTAACGCCTAAAGAAGTAGAAGAAGATACTGCATTCTTTGAAGCATATGATGACTTCCTTAAATTTATGATTGAGCGTACAAATTGCAGTACTATTAAGTGCGACATAGCAGAAGCAGATGATATTATTGCACGTTTTGTTGCACAACACCCAGAAGATGAACATGTAATTGTTAGCAGTGACACAGACTTTGTACAGTTACTAACAGATCGTGTACATCAGTATAATGGTATAACAAAAGAAACTATTAAAATTACTGGTGTTGTGGGAGATGATGGCAAGCCTGTTAAAGATAAAAAAACAGGAGAACAAAAGATTCCTGCCGCACCTGACTATCAGTTGTTTAAGAAGTGTATGAGAGGCGATAGCAGTGATAATGTATTCAGTGCTTATCCCGGTGTGCGTGAGAAAGGCAGTAGTAAAAAAGTTGGACTTGTAGAAGCATATGCTGATAAAAATAGTAAAGGCTTTGCTTGGAACAATCTTATGCTACAGCGTTGGACAGATCATAACGGTGTAGAACATCGTGTACTTGATGACTATGAGCGTAATGTTACGCTAGTGGATCTTACTGCACAACCCGCAGAGATACGCGATTATGTAGATGATATTATTCGTGAACACAGCGTTGCAAAGAATAAGCCTATGGTAGGCGCACACTTTATGAAGTTTTGCGGCAAGTGGGATATGCAACGTATCGCAGAAAATGCAACACAGTTTGCAGAACTATTACAAAAGAATTACCCGGAGGATAACAATGCAATTCGTGGCTAAACCTGTATTAGAAGATAAGTTTTGGATCTTAGAAGACAATGGTCAAAAAGTAGGCACTATTCGTAGTAACGAGAATGGTGTTACACTACAAGTTGGCAATGAGAATCAAACGTTCAAAGCATTGGATGAACTAAAGAACGCAATGGAAGTAAGTTTTACTGGCAAAGATCAAATCGAAACTGTAAAAGAAACCTATGAAGTACATGGGTATCCTTGCAAAACTAAACCCTGTAATTCAATATATGATCTCAAGCGTAAACTGCCACTGTATACCAAAACAGAAGGTAGCCAAAGTTTTTTCTGCGCAGGTTATTACTGCATACAGTTTGAACATGGATGGGTACCTGCTAGTTGTCCTAAACTAATTACACTTAGTAGATATGGGTACACAGGTCCATTCAAAACAAAGTTAGAAATGCAAGAAATACTGAGAAGAACAAATGGCTAAAACAAGTTTTCCTAATTTAGAACGTTTTGCTCATCAGTGCATAAACTTAAAAAAAGATACTATAACAATTAGTGCAACTGATGCTAGAGGTGTCTCCAATGAATATGCAAAATTACTGGAACACATTGTACATATACAGGCACTAGTAATCCAGTTACAAGAAGCACAGGATCGTGTAATAGAAGTAGAGATAGACAACGGTACTTTTTAATAAAGTACGCATATTTCTTGCTAAATAATAGTAGCATATTATAAAGCGAGACAAATAATGAGTAGACCTAAGCCTACGGTTCTATTAGAGAAGATTGAAAAAGAAACATACAAAGCAGAACAAGTGCTTGCTAGTCAAGGCATCTGGGCTGTATATTATGATAAAAAACCAATCAATCTCAAAACATTTAACATGCTTATTAGTTATCCTGGACCGAAATACAAAAAGGTTTCCTTCTCCAATCCTGGACATGCTATCAATCTAGCAAAAAAATTAAACAAACAATTTAACACAGATCAGTTTACCGTTGTGGTACTAGACAAGGGTAAGCAGATTTATCCATGATATGCTTACCAAGGATCAATACACGCAAGCATTTATAGATAATGATCCCAGAGAATTTCATCTAAGACTTACCTTCGATATGGCTTACACGAACTGGTGGCAAAACGCTAGACGTGATGGTGGCATGCGTCTTACGCAACGAGGCTGTATCCAACTTATAGATAGACTCAAATTAGAATACTACGAGATACCCATAGAGGAAGTTGAGCCAACAGGACGTTTCCTATTGGATCTTGACAGATACATAAAAACACCGTATTATATAAGAGACATTAAAAAACGTAGCAGAAGTATACTATTATTTGATAAAAAGACACATTTTGCTCTTACAATGTACAATGGTGATTTTGAGAAGTTCGTAAATGCACACAAAATTTAAACATTGGGGAACCAGAGAACTACAGGATACGCACTGGCGTTGGATAGTTACTGCTGAGATTGATAGCGAATCCCCAAAAGAAAAACGTAACTTTCTTGCTTGGATGACCGAACATTTTGGTGCTCAGGGATCACGTTGGAGTATACGTTGGAGTATGCTAGGTGTAGATATACGCTTCCACAAACCTAAAGACTACTTTACATTTACCATGTTTCACAGTATTGAGCCAGATTAGTGCTACAGTATGAGAAAATAAAAAACGTAGAAATAGAACTTAGTAGTAATTGTACTGCTACATGTCCACTATGTTCTAGAAACATGTTTGGCTACAACATGGATCTAGGATTTAAAAAACTGAATCTTACCTTGGATCAAGTTACCACTTTGCTTGATCCTGCCTTTGTAAAACAATTAACAGGAATAATATTTCAAGGAAATTTCGGTGATCTAAGTAGCAATAAAGAAACTCCTGATATTGTTTCCTATCTTTTAAAAAACAATCCTGATTTAAAATTAGAAGGGCATACGCATGGCAATCTTCAAAATAATGAATGGTGGGCTAGTCTAGTAGGTATGCATATCGAGTTTGCTTTAGACGGCTTAGGAGATACTCACAGTTTATATAGACGTAACACTAGTTGGTCTAAAACAGTTGAACACGCAAAAGCCTTTGTGGATGCAGGTGGTGTTGCTACTTGGAAGATGATCGAATTTGATCATAACCGACATCAAATAAATGAATGTAAGCACATGGCAAAGGATCTAGGTATGCACTTTAAATTAATACCTAATAATAAATCCAACGGGCCTGTGTTTAATCAAAAGAAAGAATACCTATACAGCATTAACGATTATCAAGGCAGTACTAAGTTTGAAGATTATATTCATCAAGATATACTTTTAGAAGATGTTAATACACAACCTGTAGATTATATTCGTTGCAACAGTTTACATGGCAAAGGCATTTATATACAGAGCAATGGTGAGGTATTTCCATGTTGTTATATGGGACATTTTCCCAATACATATGGTAAAGGCAACTGGGCAGAGCCATATAACAAACAACTGTTAGAATTAATAGAAGAAAACAATGCACTTGAATATGGCATCAAACATAGTATTAAATGGTTTGAAAAAATTCCTACAACTTGGGATATAGATAATTTTGAAGATGGCAGACTACTATACTGTCATTCTAATTGCGGTAAATGTACTGAAAAAGGTTGACATATCTCTATCCTATGCTATGTTTAATAGTAAGTTGTTTTTGAGGAGAAGTTATGGAAAAAGGTAACGTAGTTTGGCTTGAGGGCAGATCTCGCCACGGTAAGAATCGCATAGAACAGCATGGTAATCCATGGACTGTTAACGCAAAAGGCAAGTTTAGTGGCAATGATGCAGTGCGTATGCGCAGTGAAAATGAAACATTTAACCTAGGTCAAGGTCGTAAAATAAACGACGAACGCTGGGTATTCCTTAAAGACGATCCTAACTTCATGGTTAGGTGTGATGCAGACGCTATGGAGCGTATCTGTGATGCTAACATTCCAACAGATTGGTTAACAAAATAATGTATTATCTAGCAGTTGAAATTGAAGATGGTGAACTCCTAGTTTGGGAACATCTTGATAGTAAAAGTATGATAGACCTGCGTAACCTATATGTGCATCTTGGTGCAGAAAATGTTCGCAGTGGTCGTATGAAAAAAAAGGTTGACAATCTAGCAAAAGATGCTATGTTTGTATAGTAAGTTATTTTTTGAGGAGACAAAATATGTCAGCAGTTGATGCAAGAACAGTTACTGTAAAAGAGGCAGTAAGCCGTGTAATCCGTGCGATAAAGAAAGATCGTCCATTGTTTGTTTGGGGACCTCCAGGTGTTGGTAAGTCTGAGATGGTTCAGTTTATTGTAGACAGTGGCGCACTTGGCAAGGCTATGTTAATTGACATTCGTGCTAGTTTGCTAGACCCTACTGATGTGCGAGGCTTTCCTGCACCAGACCTAGCAAACAATAGAATGGTTTGGTTACCGCCTGTGGACTTTCCTACTGAGGCTGAGGCTGCAAAGTATGATAACGTTGTTATACTGTTTGATGAACTTAACAGTGCCGCACAAAGTGTGCAAGCCGCGCTGTATCAGTTGATACTTAACAAAAAGGTTGGTCAGTATGAACTTCCTAAAAACGTTAAGATTGTAGCGGCTGGTAACCGTGAGAGCGACAAAGGTGTTACTTATAGAATGCCTACTCCGCTTGCTAACCGTTTTGTACACCTAGAGATTAGATCAGACTTTGATGCTTGGTTGGATTGGGCTGTTAATAACAGTATCCATCCTGATGTAGTTGGTTATATCAGTTTTGCTAAAGCAGACTTGTTTGATTTTGACCCTCGCCAGAGTGGACATGCTTTTGCTACTCCTCGTAGTTGGACTTTTGTAAGTCAGTTTTGTGACGATGAGGACATCAGTGATGCAGAACTTACAGACTTGGTTGCAGGTACTGTGGGCGAAGGCATTGCTGTAAAGTTTATGAATCATCGCAAGTTTGCAAAAGACATGCCTAATCCAGAAGACATCCTCGCTGGCAAAGTTAAAGAGTGTAAAGTAAAAGAAATCTCTGCACAGTATGCACTAACAATTGGTATGTGCTACGAACTGCAGGATACTTTTGAGAAGATGGGTAAAGATGATATTGATGGATGGCACAAACTTGCGGATAACTTCTTCCGCTTTATGATGGACTTCTTCCCTACGGAGATGACTGTTATGGGTTGTCGTGTTGCTATCAACCAGTACAACTTGCCTTTCCAACCCGATAAGCTCAAGCACTTTGACGAGTTTTATGATCGCTTTGGCAAATACGTTGCCGCTAGTAATGAGGACTAAACAATGTATGTAAAAAAGCAAACACTTGAAGATGATTTTGGAATTTGGTGGGACTTGCCAAAGTACCGCAACAGAGACTTTGAAGCAAAGCAATATGCAGATAATATGATTACCAAAGTTAATGTTGGCAAATATGGTTGGCCCGGTCCAGAGCGTGATGTAAAGTATTGGGTCGAATTAGACAATGGAAAGGTAGTTGGTTTCCGACATGGTATGAGTACCAGTGGCAAACGGCGTGCAAAATATGCAGAGTTTCCAGTGTATAATAAGGTTGACAAATCCTAAAACTGTGTTACATTTAAGAGTAAACAGAGCGAGGAATTAATGCTACTAACACCACAACAAGAATTGCGCAACGCAGTTGATGTCCTTAACACTAAAAATTTCCAATATAAAATATTTGAGGATGGGCAACAAAAACGACTTCGTGCTAGTTTTTACACATCAAAGCGTGACTATTTTGTAGAATTGCTAGTAAAAAATAGACTAGTTGGTCTCCGTGTTAAAAATAGTAATCATAAAACACGAGAAGCAGATAACGAATTGTTGTTAAGTAAATTGCGTGTACAGCATTTATTCCAAGATCGCAAATTAAGCAGTGCAGAGTTTCCAACATTTGTCTCTAATAACATTGTTGAAGATTTTGTTAAAATTATTAACACAATTGAGCAGACAGCAGAGTTTGAGGATAGCACTGGTAACACTTGGAAAATAAATGGTGGATTAGAAAAAGGCACTTGGTATATTGTTGACTGTATCCGTAGTGCAGTTGCACGAGAACACACTAGCGCACTTGGAAGAGATATGTATGAATGTTTGCGTGGTCAGGTAAGTGTTAACCGTTATGACAGTGATGCAGGTAAAACTTGGGGCGAACACTGTGTACCAATTGATTTTCTGACACAGGAACTTGTGCGTATGTGTACACAAGGTGCTAGTGAGAGTGAAATGTTTGACTTCCTGATGCGTAACCACAAGGTTATGTACATTACACCCAAGCAAGCAAACACTATTGATAGTGGACTAAAGTTACAGACTACAATGACAGAGGGCTGGAATGACGGCGATTCTCCCTTTGCACGTTTGGAAGCCGCAAATATTATTATTGAGGAGTAGAGACAATGGCACATCCAATGAAAAACGTAATGGGATTTCAAGTAATGACTAATGGTGAGGATACGCATTACGCACAACAGCGTAACAAGATTTTTGAAAATACTGTTGAGAATACAGTAAGCACAATTAACGAACGTATTGAATATGTTTATAACCTAAGTGAAAGCAATGCGCGACTTAGGAACGTAATGGAAGATAGTCTTTTGGAGTTCGAGTGTAAGTTCCCTGAGTTTCTTAATCCAGAAGTGTTTTGGGGTAAGTTTAAAGGTTTAAGTTTAGAAGCACTAATGAGCAATGTAATAATCCATACTAGATTACAACGTATTCCTACAATGGAGGCAATTGCTGAATATATTCGTGAGTTTTGTTGGTACAAAGTACAGCCAATTAAGGTATTTGTTTGGACTGATCCACAAGGTAAAGAGCACCTTGTGTGCTGGGATGGACAGCATACACTGATGATGCTTTACTTGATTGGTACACAAGTTCATAAACTTAATTCCAATGAAATTACTATCCCAGTAAATATTCGTAGAATGACTATTGAAGAGGCGCGAGATGCTCTAATGAGCGAAAACGGTGAAGGGCGCACAGTGTTTGATCCTGTAGATATGCACGAACAAAAGGTACTTGCATATAGAGATACAAATAGTCAAGTACCTAGTCATGTTCTTGCTGATGCACTACAAACGCATTTAGAAGATAATATGATGTTCCTTGGAAACCCACGTCGTGGTGAAATGAACAAGCCTGGTTGTCTTACAAGACATGAAGAGTTTTTGGATGAAAGGAATCCAGTTGAAGTAACAAAATACTTTGCTCAATGGTGCTTTAGTGTTAATAAAAGCAATCGTCCTTTTCAAGGTGTTGAAGTTAGTATGATGTATCACTTCTTTAAGGAGTGCGTAGAAAGTAATATGACTGTAGATAGACGATATGTAAAACAAGTTGCTATGGCTTGTCGTAATGTTGGAGATAACAAAGACGACTTTGATGGTATAAGATTTTTTACCCGAGTAAAGACTGCATATAAAAAACATATTGATTATTTAAATGCAAAAAAGCCAGTAGAGGAACACCTTCCTTTTAACCCCGATAGAGATAAAAGAGAGAAACTATTTACATTTTTGTGTGCAATGCTTGAATCAAAGGGTATTGATGTGCCTACCCATCACAAATTCTTTACTGTAGATGACAAAGATCTATTCTAAAAGGTTGACATATCCTGTAATAGTGCTATAGTTAAATAGTAAACAGAGGAGACGAGCATGCCGAAAAGTACTGAAAATACTAAAAACATTGAACTCCCAGTAGGATTTGATACTGATCTTGCAGAGGATGCAGAGGCTCGTGAGGCACTTACAACTGCCCGTGTAAAAATGCTACTTAAGACTAGTTGGTTCGGTACAATGGCAACTCGTCTCCCACTTGTCAACTCAGATGCATGGTTAGCAACAGCCGCTACTGATGGCAAGTATTTCTATTACAATAGTAAGTTTATCCTTATGCTAAAGCCAGGTGAACTTATCTTCCTGTTTGGGCATGAAGTACTGCATAACGTATACGAGCATCTAGGTCGTAGCAAGCAGAACAAACACAATCCTATGCTATCCAACATTGCCGCAGACTATTGTGTTAACCGTGATCTAAGAGATAACCGTATTGGTACTTTTATTACTACTGTGCCTGCACTGTATGATCGCAAGTATGATAACATGAGCATGGAAGAAGTATATGATCTGCTTTATGAAAATGCAGACAAGATTAACATTGAGGATCTAGTTGACAAGTTGTTGGATGAACACTTGGACGATGAAGGTGATGGCAGTAGCAGTGGTCAACCTGTTGAGGATGAGAACGGTAACCTTAAAAGCACTAGCAAGCCTAGTTATACTAAAGAGCAACGCCAGGAGATCAGAGACAATATTAAGGAAAGCCTACTACAAAGTGCCGCTGGTGCAAGTGCTGGTGAGATGCCTGCAGGTGTTAAGCGCATTATTAAAGACCTTACAGAGCCTAAGATGCCCTGGACTGAACTGCTTAACATGAGCATCCAAAGTACTCTTAAAGGCGATTACAGTTTTATGAATCGTAGTAAAAAAGGTTACTTCAGTGATGTTGCACTGCCAGGCATGTTGCCTGAGAATACTATTGACATTGCTATTGCACTTGATATGAGTGGCAGTATTTCAGATACAATGGGTAAAGAAATGCTTAGTGAAGTTAAAGGTATCATGGAGCAGTTTGCAGACTTTAAAATTCAGGTATGGTGTTTTGATACACAGTGCTATGGATATGAGGTGTTTACTCCACAGAACATTGACGAGATCGAGAACTATGCAATTACTGGTGGTGGTGGCACAGACTTCGATTGTAACTGGTCATTTATGAAGGAGAATGAAATCCTTCCGGAACGCTTTATTATGTTTACTGATGGTTATCCTTGGAACAGTTGGGGCGATCCTGACTACTGTGATACAGTGTTTATCATACATGGCAGTGACGATATTAAACCCCCGTTTGGTAACTATGCCTACTACGATGAAAATAAATAGTTAAGGAGATTATTATGCGTAATTACATTATTTTTTGCATCCTTACACTAGTAGGCGGTTTCGTCTGGGGGACTGCATTTGGACAAAACTTTGATAGCACACCAAACACAGACGAAAATATTTACTGGGCGGCAAAGCCTGTACAGTGTGGTCCTGTTAAAGAAATGTTTATACAAATGCAGAAGCATGGACAAAAAGCAGCATTTGGTGGACTAGGACTTGCGCATAGTGAAAACTATGCAGGCTCACTTAATGTTTTTAACTTCCTAGCAGTAAACATGGAAGACAATTCCTGGGTTATGGTTGAAATAAACGAAGATAAAACCCTTGCTTGTGTTACTGCATATGGTGTAGGCATGGAATGGAACCCTAAACAATTAGAACAATTTACCAGTCCAAATACTTTCGATAACCCTGATTTTTTGGATAAATAATAATACTAGCATATAACTATTATTATTTGACATGCAGACATATTTCATATAAAATACATACAAGATACATTAAAGACACAAGGAGATTCGAATGTCTGAAGAAGAAAACATGCCCGCGGAAACTGCAGAATCCGTAGCAGAAGAAGATGAAATGGTAACAGCACCACAGTTAGGTGTTGCAGATTTAAAACTTGCGGCAAACATTATTGAAGTTGTAAGCAATCGCGGTGCTATTAAAGCAGGCGAAATGCAACAGGTTGGCGAACTCTATAATAAATTTATGGAATTTTTAGTTGCAAATGGTGCTGTAGATGTACCAAATGCAGAAGCGCCAGCCGAAGAGGCTGAAGGAGAATCAGATGATTAAACATGTAGGCAAACACAATGAACAGAAGATCGCAGTAATATTCCGCGAAGTACCTGGCGAAGCACACATGGCACTGGTTACATATCCAGATCGACTTGCACAAAATACACACGATGATTTAATGAACGCTATTCAGAGCAACAAAGGTCAAGAAGCAAGAAACTTGGGCGAAGCATTGCATGGCATCACTGGCACAAATGGTGATACAATTCTTAATACGCTACACAAAAATCAGTTTATGAAAAAAGTTCGTACACAGGATATTATGATGATTCCTCGTCCTAACACACCTGGTGTAAGACTTGATGAACTTAATAAAATCATTAATGATTTAGATACTGGCAGTGAAGCAGCAGGTAAACTTGCTGAAATGGATGCAACTCGTGGCATTGCTGATCCTGATAAAAAGGCAGCAGGCATTAAAGCGGCTGCAAGTGTTGTTGGATCAACTAGTGCACCTGGGCTACTGCAAGATTCAGATATTGCTCGTAACCTTGTTACGCAAGCAGATACAATGCGCAGTCAAATTGCAGGACTAGAAGCAGAAGCAACACGTTTAATGGAAGAGGCAACATCACTTGATCCAAGCCTAGCAGCACCTAAGAAAAAACGTGGTCGTCCAGCAAAGGCAAAAGCATAACATGAAAGTTAAACTAGTAAGTTACAGCAAACCCGCTCCAGGGTTTGTAGAAGAGGGTGTGGATGATGTACAAGAACTTATTGCATTCTGTGCGAGAGTCAGTAATCCTAGCGCACAAATTAACACAGAAACAAGTGAAAAACTTATTAGGTATTTGGTAAAACATCAGCATTGGTCACCTTTAGAAATGGTCAGTGCTTGTTTGGAAATTGAAACTACTCGTGATATTGCACACCAAATAGTGCGTCACCGTAGTTTTAGTTTTCAAGAGTTTAGTCAGCGTTACGCTAATCCTGTTGAGGATATGCAATTTGTAAGCAGAGAAGCAAGACTGCAGGATACAAAGAATAGACAAAACAGTATTGACTTAGAAGACAATGAAGAATCAATAAAACTACAACAAGGTTGGGCAACAAAACAAGATGCAGTTATTATGGCAGCGGATAAAGCATACCGCTGGGCTATTGATAATGGCATTGCAAAAGAACAAGCCCGTGTAGTTTTACCTGAAGGACTTACAAAAACCCGTTTATATATGAACGGTACTCTGCGCAGTTGGGTACACTATATTGAATTGCGCAGTGCTAACGGTACACAAAAAGAGCATATGGATATTGCTAAAGAATGTGCTACTGTAATCGCAGAAATCTTCCCTCTCGCAAACTCTCTTTAAGGAGATACATCATGGGTGCAAAACATCCCGAAGCAGTTATTAATCAACTACGTTGCAATAAGAATGAATTCATACTGGCAGCAAAACATTTAGTGAAAACTGGAGTTGTAAAATCACCAGGTGATGCAATCCGTTACATGGAAGAACATAATAGTGATGTAAGCGAGATTATCGAACAACTAGTAGTCAGCAAACAAACAGTAGTATTTGTAGAAGAATCTGATGAAGATCAAACTAAGTGACTTTCCAAAAATAAATTTAGAAAAAGTACTTGCCTCAACACAAAATAGTAAGAGTTTTATACTAGGACCCAGTGTGCAAAAGTTCGAGGAACAATTTGCAGAATACACTGGGTCTGAAGCATGTGCTGGGACAGGCAATTGTACAGATAGTTTGCGTATGTGTTTGCAAGCACTGGGCATAGGTCCTGGCAGTCGTGTAGCAGTGCCAAGTTTTACTTGGTTAAGCACCGCTGAGGTAGTAAAACAACTGTATGCAAGTCCTGTATTTGTTGATATAGACACTAGTTTATGCATGGATCCTGAAAGCCTACTAAGTGTAATTGACAGTGTGGATGCAGTAATCTATGTTAATCTATTTGGTAATGTTGCTGACATTGCGGGCATACAAAGAGTTGCAGGCAGTGTTCCAGTTATAGAAGATAATGCACAAGCCTGTGGCGCACTATACAAGAACAAACCTCTGGGTGCAACAGGCGTAATTAGTTGTTATAGTTTTTATCCCACAAAGAATTTAGCAACACTGGGTGATGCTGGCGCAGTAACAGGACCAGCAGACTTTGTAGAGCAAATTAAACATTTACGAAATCATGGACAGGCTAATGTTAAGTTTCGTGCGCACAGTGTGGGTTGGAATAGTAGAATGGATAGCATACACGCTGACATACTAATTAACGAACTAGACTATCTTACTGAGCGCAATATAAGGCGTCGTGAAATTGCACAATACTATCGTGAAAATATAAATGTTGATACACAAACTATTAATCCTGATTGCGTACCAGTGTATCATCAATATCCATTACTAACAGATAGACTAATTAAACTTAACGACATACAAACTCGCAGTTATTATAATACTCCTATTCATAAACTAGCAGCATATAACACTGGACAAACATTGCCTGTTACAGAACACTATGCTAAACACAACATTTGTATACCAGTACATCCATATCTTACTGATGCACAAGTAGCAATAATTGTAAAGAAGGTAAACCAATGCGTATAGCAGTTATAGGTACAGGTCGCTGGGGAACAAACATTGCTAATACAGTGGAGCAAAAATACAAGTGTGTGCGTATTGATCTAGGCGATAGTATAAACTATGACTATGATGCGGCTATAATTGCAACTCCTGCTGAAACACATCACTTTTTAGCAAATGAACATCTAGTAAAAAACATACCTGTGCTTATTGAAAAACCTGTTAGTGTGTTTAATAAAACTGTGCAAAATATTTGTGACATTGCAGAGTCTACTAATACAGTTTGCCAAGCAGGACATATACTTTGTTTTACTCCCAACACACAATGGATTAAAAATAACTATAACTTGGATAGTTTAATAATGTTTGAAAGTCGTAGGCTTAATTGGGGAACTATCCCGCGCGGTGATGTTGATCTTGCACTGCATTTAAGTGTGCATGATCTAGCACTGCTGGATTATTTTAAAGGCGAGGAAATACAAAATGTACAAAAGTTTGGTGAAAATACAACTGAATGTATACACCATGATTACAATATTTGGAAAGTAGAATATAATAGTTTTAGTGCAATGCTGCATGCAGGCTGGCACTATCCACAAAAATGCCGTAGCATAACACTAGTAGGCGAAACACAAAGCGTGTATGCTGATGATGTTACCGATAGTTTGAACATATATGAAGGCAAATATCTAAACAGTTTAACTACTGATAGACAGGAAACCATAGTACACAGTGAAAAATTAACACCTTTGCGTAAACAAATAGATAACTTTGTGTTTAGTATTCTAACAAATAACTTGGAAAGTATAAATGGCATAGGACATATACGCAGAGTATATAATAATTTAGAGATTTTAAGCAATGTATAAACGTATACTTGCAATAGGTGCGCATCCTGATGATGTTGAACTAGGATGTGCTGGCACACTGCTAAAGTTTAAAGCACTGGGTGCTGATGTAGACATTGTAGTTGCTCGTGATGACAATGCTCCTCGTCCAAGTGTACGCAGAGACAGAGCACAAATGCAACGAGAGTATCAGGACAGTGAACGTGTGCTGGGCATACCATTTAATATTATGAAAAATCCAATTGATGAAACAGGTAGACCAAGACTGGAATGGAATAGTGCAAGTGTTACTGAAATGGATGCAGTTGTAAATGCAAAAGACTATGATTTAATTATTACACACAGTAAAGGTGACCATCATAACGATCACCAAAATACATTTAATATTGTTAATAGTAGCCTGCGCAGATACCGAGGAGAATTTTGGTGCATGGAAGGTGGACCATACAGTAATAAAAATAAAACATTTACTCCCAATATATTTGTTGACATTTCGGACTTGATTAATATTAAGTTAGATAGTATAATGTGTTATACAAGTTATTTTGATGAAACACTTTTACACAATATCCGAGGACTTGCAGCATATCGCGGTCAAATGTTAGGTGTGCAGTACGCAGAAGCATTTGATTTACAGTACAGGAATATACGATGAAAAGAATACTTATACTAGGTGGACATGGCTTTATTGGTAGTCACACTGCTAATGTACTTAAAGCACAAGGGCATATCATTGGTGTAGTAGATTGCTATCACAAATACTATACTTTTCCCAAAGATGAATATGATTGTGTACTAGAACAACGTCAGCATCACTGTGGTGCAGACGAAGTATACCCTGGACAAATTGAAGATCCTGTGTTTATGGAAAATACATTTAAACAGTTTAATCCTGATATTGTTATTCATGTTGCTACATATCCAAATGCCTACATGGTTAAGCGTAATGTTATTGATGCAACAGGTAATATGATTACTGCAACTGCAGTAACACTAGACTTGTGTGTAGAACACAATGTAGAACGTATTGTGTTTGCTAGTAGCAGTATGGTATATGGTGACTTTACTAGTGACGCACCTATTGAAACAGCAAGAACAGATCCTCTTACACTGTATGGTAGTTACAAACTACAGGGCGAAAAGATGTGTCAAATCTGGCAACGTGAAAAAGGATTGGAGTATACAATCCTGCGTCCAAGTGCGCTGTATGGAACAAGAGATATGATAGTGCGTGTAATTAGTAAACTAGCAGAAGCAGCACTTACTACTGGAGAACTGCGTGTACAAGGTCCTGATAATAAACTGGACTTTAGTTGGGTTGATGATGTTGCAAATGCTTTTGCTACAGCCGCTACACACAAAAATTGTGCTAATGAAATCTTTAATTGCACTCGTGGTCGAGGTAGAACTATTATGGAAGCGGCAGAACTAGTACAAGCACGTTTAGGGGGTAAAATAGTTACATTGCCACATGATGACTTTTATCCAAACAGGGATACCCTTACCAGTGACAAATTAAAAAATAGTACAAACTGGAATCCACAAATGGATATTGATACTGGCATACCTAAATATTTAGATTGGTTATTGGCACAAACTTACACAAAGAGGTTACCACGTTATGAAATCATTTAATTTAGATAGACACTGGAATGAAGTAGGCAGCACAGTAAACGATTTGGCAAACCATCACATGAAACAAGGTGTGTTTCAACGTGGCGAACTAACGGAACATTTAGAACAACGTATTTGTGAAATTACTAATCGCAAGTATTGTGCAACCTATGGCAGTGGTACTGCAGCATTAACGCAGGGTTTGCGTAACCTTAATTTACCCAAAGGCACAGAGGTGCTAGTACCTGCATACACATGGATTAGCAGTGTAAGTGCAATTACTCTTGCAGGACTAAAGCCTGTATTTTGTGATGTAGATGCTTTTTATCATATTGATTTAGCAAAAGCGGAAAGCAAAATAAATTCTAATACTAGAGTGTTACTGTATGTTACACTACTTGGAAATCCTGCTGTAAGTAATGTAGGCGAGTGGTGTAAAAATCATTTATTACATCTAGTAGAAGATGCTGCACAGAGTTTTGGTGCGCCACTTAGTGATGCTACATTTAGTATGCTAAGTTTTTCACCAACAAAGCCCTGCACAAGTTTTGGCAGTGGCGGTGCTATAGTAACAAATGATGATGAAGTTGCAGAACTAGCAACACTGGGTAGATTACATGGCAAGCGTACTAACAGTGATGTAACAAATATCCTTGGTGTAAACAGTGTAATGAGTACACAAGAAGTTGCAAGTGTATTTGTAAACTTGGATTACTTGGACGGGCATCAACAGAGACGAAAGAATATTGCAACCACATATTATAAAGAACTTGCTGGTGTTGTAGAGTTTGCTAGATACAGAGAGTCTAGCACATACAGCAAGTATGTTATCAGACATACAAACAGAGATAGTATGCCTGGTACTGTGCATTATCCTGTACTGCCTCCCACTGAAAAACCTTATCAACAGGCTGTGCCTGAAATGTCAGCACAATTACAGAGTACAAGTATTACACTTCCTAACTGTGCATATATGACAAATGCCGAAGTTGAACAAGTTATAGAAGGTGTTAAGGCTGCCGCTGGTACAGTTGATAAGAGCAGTTATACAATATCAGGCTAGTTCGTAAATACTATTAAATTTATATTTTAACCACTGCCAATCATTTATCTGTTTTAAATCTTGTGCAGTTTTAGCAAACTCTACTCCATCATTTGCCCCTCTTAAAACCCAGTCCTTGTTATCACCATAGGCATGTGTACACCACACATCTAAACGATGTCGTGTCTCAATATCTACTTGACCTGGTATACAACGACTTTGCAATTTAGTACATTCACGAAAAGCAGTGCGCCAAGCACGATAGGGATCCTCTGCAAAATGTGCAAATGCACTAAGTTCTGGCACAACTTGTATGGGAAAACTTGTAGTAAAGTCTATACCAAAATCATCTTCCTCAGTGTTTAACAATAGATCACAGTTGTATAATATAACTCCCATTGTTCCATATTCTAGATCATTGCTCATGTTGCGAGCATTAAAAATATAATGACTGGGTGTGCGTAATCTATCGGGCAAAAAATCAAACCTAAAGTCTGGATTTATTTGTGTTTTTGCAAATACTGCAAAGTAATGATCTGTGTCACTTATCTCAGCCGCACGGCGTAGTGCATTAAGTTGTCCTTCAACTCCATGTAATCTTTTTGCCTGCGGATAGGATTTTTTTAGTATATCGTAGTTTAAATCGGCGTTTTTTTCATCATAGGAAATGAACACTACATCTTGTGTCTTTTCATCTACTTTATAGTCATTATGACACAATATGTATGGGTAGTCATAGTACTGTGTCCGAAAATGCTGTTTACAGTCACGCGGCACTAGTAGTACGCTACCGTTTGTGCCAAAGGCGTGTAGATCACGTTTTTCCCATAAATTAGGTTGAAAATCAAATCGTGCATCACTATAGTATACCCAGTCATACATGTTGCCCAGTGTTGGTCTAGGCACGCCGTTGCTATGCCAGTTGATATGCTTGTACCAGCCAAGAACCTTAAGATCGTCTGCTTGACGCTTAAAAGCGTGTACAGGCACAAGGAAAGTATCCCCATACTGTTGTTCATCACTTGCCCAGCAGTGTATTTGCGTTGCTTCCCAAGGTTTAGGTTGCCATGTAAAATCGAAATCTGTATAGTCGCAGAGGTCACTTACAACCCATACATATTCTGTGGTTGCACGTTCTACTATACGTTTGATAGTTGCTAGATGTGTATTGTTATAGCGTGTGTATTTTGTGTGTGCAGGCAGTTGTGCAGTGCCGCCCATCTGCATGCAGTATATGTCAAACATCCCAGCCCAATGCAAACTTGGTTTCTTCTGGAATCATATCAGGACCAAAAGGAGGATCCCAAACAAGTTCACGTTCAACTTTTGTAACTCCACTAACGCCTGCTACTGCATCATGTATGTCCTGACAAATCTGATCTGCAAAAGGACACATCATACTTGTAAGCGTATGCTTTACAATTACACTTTCTTCTGCAACATCCAAGTGATATATTAATCCAAGATCATATACATTAATGCTTATCTCAGGATCATGCACTTCACGCAATGCTGCAATTACATCTTCTTCTTTTACCATATGGGACTTGGCTCCTCTGTAATTCTATAACTTTGATACACACTCATGCGCTTGTCTTCCACTGGTGATCGCATGCCATGTTCATGCTGTGTAGGATTAAACATTAGATATCCACCATTGTATATGTATGGTACCCTGCGCCACATCCCATCTATACAACAACTTGTGCCCATATCAACTTCACCTTCACACAAATAAATTTGCACGTTGGCACTTAAATTAGGTGATAAATCACAATGGGTTTCATTAATATATCCATCATAATCATACCATAGTTGTGTAGAGTTTGCAAAACAGGTTGTACCAAAGTATTCATTAATTTTATTTTCTATTACTGCAAGATTTAATCCTTGTGTAAATGTACCTTCGTCTCTGTTTGCCCTACCCTGTCCTAAACGCTGCCAGCAGTCACGTTTGTCAAAGCAACTAATTAATAGTTCTAAAGTTTCATCGTCAAATGCATCTTGTATTCTATAAAAATCATCATGTAATCTAATTAACTGCATACTGTTACTCCATAACGTAGTTCAAATCTATCTGCATCTGAACGGTTGTTTACCATGGGTTCGCCTTTGATATTTAGGCTTGTATTTAATAGCAGTGGACAGCCTGTCATAAAATACCATTTTTCTAACAACGCTCTAACACCAGGATGATCTTGTTTGCCTACAGTTTGTACACGACTAGTTCCATCAGCATGTACAATAGCAGGGTAAAGGTTAGGCTGTTTGCACTTGTAAGTTGACTGCATATAAGGATTTGTATCGCCATGCATTTCAAACACTTCATGTGCATGTTCTTCTAGTATCATTGGAGCAAAAGGTCTAAACTTTTGTCTATGCTTTATTTCATTTACACGATCTTTAATATCCTCACCTCGAGGATCTGCTAATAAACTGCGTGTGCCCAGTGCGCGAGGTCCAAACTCTGCACGACCTGTTGCTACCCCTACTATTTTATCTGTAATAAGAGCACCTATAATTTTATCAACAGGATATTCGCCGCCCATGTCATGTCCTAAGTATGGACCAAGCCATTTAAGTCTGCGTCCGTATTGTAATGCTGCAGCACCTAAACTACTGCCACAGTCTCCTGGATTAGGCATAATCCATAGTCTTTTACAATGCTCTCTAAGCATAGCATTTGCTACACAGTTAAGTGCGACGCCTCCCATGAATACTACATTGTCTTCGCGTGACACGTTTTTAACAAATATATTACGCAACAATTGTTCTGTAACTTTTTGTGCGCCAGCAGCAATATCATATTCCGTTAGTCCTGTGCCACTAAACTGTTCATCATCAATACCAGCGTGTAAATTATCTTTAAAAGTTATTTTGCAATCATCTGTTAACAGTTTTAAATTTTCTTCATATGCAGTTTGATATGCTTTGCCATATGCAGCCATGCCCATTAAAATATATTCATCTTCCATGGGTTTTAATCCAACATACTGTGTTACTGCACTGTAGTAGAGTCCTATACTGTGCGGGTAACTCTGACTCCATATCTTTTTATATTGTGCCCTGCCTTTACCTTGTGTAGCCGGATTGCTGGCAAATTCCTCAGGAGTATAACTTGCTTGCCATATGCTTATTGTATCCCATTCACCAATGGCATCAACAACTATGATCTTTGCTTTATCAAACGGACTGGTTTGAAAACCTGCTGCAGCATGACATAAATGATGACCATAACTTGTAATTACAGGAGGCTTTTTAAATACAGGCATTAATCCTCTTTGTTTTAGCAAAGGATTAATTAATTTAGCAGGAGTTGTACTAAAGTCTATGGCTTTGCGCCATTCGCCACTGTATAATTGTCGTGTGCGTTTTAGCCAATGATTTTCGTACCAAGCAATACTAGCGGGTTTGCCATAACTAAGTGCATCATCAATCAGTGCTTGATTTAAATTGGCATCATTTTTCACACCACTGTAACGCTCTGCATGTCCTGCAAACACAATGTTGCCGTAACTATCAATTAATGTAGCACCCGCATCATGGAAGCCTGCACTTAGTCCCAGTGTATAAGTTTTAGCGTCAATATTGGGAAGATCGTAGACACTTTGCCTACTAGTACCAGCACGGGTTATATTTTGATTACCTATTATCATTTTTTCGCAATCTAAATTTTTGTTCACAATATCTACACACTGCAGTTCCGTCTGTGGGTATAACATAATAAACCAGAGGATGATCCATGGGAGGAGGTTGTCCAGTACATTTTACATTTGGACTATCAACATAGAGTATATCATCCAACAAATGCTTTCTCCTGTATAAAGTTTCCTGCACTGCGCTTACTGCCCTCAGTAAAACCTGTACCGATGAATAAGTTTTTCATATCAGTGTTAAAGTCCATACTACCACATACCATTACTTTATCAGCATCAGGTCTAATAAACTTCCAGTAATTATCATTATCAATGTGTTCCTGTATACGTCCACTTAGAACTCCTTTAATTGGAGTTTCCTGTGTTACAGTTGGATAATAATTATGTACACCATTTAGCATTTCTTGTAAAAAATCATGGTAGGCTAGTAGTTCATCATTTGTTCTCACTGACCACGCTAGATTTACTGTCCAAAAATTATTGTATGTATCTGGATCTCTAAGTATACTTACAAAAGGAGCAATGCCAGTACCAGTAGCAAATAACCATAAATTGCCACCTAGTTCAATGTTTGCCATTGTAAGTGTGCCGCTGGTTCTTTCTTTTACTTCCAGTTTATCTCCAGTACTCACATGTTGTAATTTACTTGTTAGTGGACCGTCAGGAACTTTGATACTGTAAAACTCAAGATAGTCATCACCAGGACCAGAGGTGAAACTATATGCCCTGGTGATGTTAGTTTCAGGTAAGCCAATCATTACAAACTCACCTGCTGTAAATCTGAAACTAGAAGGACGCTCTGTCCTTATACGAAACAGTGCGTCTGTATAGTGTTCTACTTCTGTAATTGATAATATCATTTGTAAATAAATGGGTCGCGTTTGCGCAGTTCTTTTAAACGTTTTCTATAACGTATTTCCATTTTAATTTTATTAATTAATTTTTTAATCAAGTTCACCGTCTAACCTCATTTCTTCTCTTATTTTCGTACCACTTATCTGATGTATTGTAGCACCTAAATCATGTTGTGTCAATGTGTAACCCACACCTCTTCCATAACTAATATCTACAATATTAGGTACACGCATTATTATATAATGTTCTGTATATGAATGCCCTGCTGCCTGTAGTGAATCTCTAATATTGTGCCACACTGTTTCATAGTCAAAAGGATTGTTTTTATTATCCATACAATCACGCACTTGTATTACAACTTGTCCAGTTTCTAGCAGTGCCTGTTCAAACAGTGCAGTGTGTCCACTATGCCAGGGTTGCCAGCGTCCCAATAATTGTACTGTTGGCTTTTTCCAATCAAACATTATAATCTCTCCGTGGGTTTTCCTTGCTGTGCAAGCATGTAATTGTTTACAACTTTGCTAAGTTCTGCGTGTGTGTCTTTGAACCAGGATGCTACATGATAGTTACAGTTTTGTACTGTTTCAAACATACGATCAGTGTCAGCAAATGTAGTACCGGGTGCTGCTGGTTTAGTGCTTTTACTTGTTTCAAGTGTATCCATAAACACAGTGTAGTCTGCTGCAAACGCTGCACGGGCTGTACTAGTAGGACAAACAAAGTCTGCTACTGCAATACGCCCTGCCATTACTACACCATCTGCTAGATGTCTCATGCGCTGTGCTTGTCTCATGCGACCCTCAGGTGTAAAGTCCCAGTCATCATACAGTGTTCTTACTTTATCTGCATTAAGCCATACGCCATTAATTAATTTACAAAAAGGTTCTGCTAGTGTGCTTTTTCCACTACCAGGCAATCCGCATATTAATATTTTCATCTAAGATTCTCGAGTTGTAGTTGTTCATGATCTGAGTTGCTCCAATGATAATCATATGTTGCACTACTAGATCCACATTCTATTTTATAGATATCTAAATAATCGCCCATCTGTTTCCAGATGTCCTGGGCATCTTTTGTCCCAAAACTATTTAGCAGGTCAACTGAACCCAATTTTAAATATCCTAGACTAAGTTGTGGGTTACTTGGATCAAACCCATTTTCAAATAACCAACTGTTAAATCCTTGTATTTCATCCTTATGCCAGGGTGCATTTTCAAATGTAACATCATTGCCCCATTCAACATCAAACTCACCGCTGTAGTATTGTAAATGTGTTATGGCTTCACAAACTGTTTCAGTAAGCACTGGAGCATGTTCGTCTCTGTATACTTCCATAAGTGTTTTACCTATCTGACACCAGTGCATGTATACACCGCCTAGTTCCCTATCGTAACTGTTATCTAAAAAACCAATACGGTGCTCCTCATTTAAAAGATGGCGCGGTGTCCTAGTAAATTGTGTAATTTGACTAGGGCGTGTCCAGTATGGATTCTGCACAACTTTACGCTGGCTCATGCACAGACTTTCTATTTCGTGACACAGCAAATTAAGTTGTCTAATAGCATAGCGTGTTTCCGCTGTGCAGTTTTCAGTGTACTTGCTTGGATTTTCTACTGTGCCCTCCAGTACTTCAAAATGATTGTGTAGTATATTCATTACATCATGTTTAAGTATAAGCCCTTTAAATCTTGGATTATCATCCATTCTTCCAATTGG
>TARA_R110001592_G_scaffold66617_1_pt1 | contig 34790 bp, 29 predicted proteins | sample TARA_R110001592 | Tara Oceans TARA_R110001592 (sample SAMEA4398387) | marine metagenome | biome: Polar Biome; feature: [SRF] surface water layer (ENVO:00010504); material: water (ENVO:00002006), including particulate matter (ENVO:01000060) such as... | depth 5 m | reverse complement strand
TCTGCAAGTTAACTTCAGCTTCGTTCAAAGTGAGTGAATAATTTGGTTGTCATTATGTTTAATAAACAGATGAATTACAAAGACACCCATCTTAATCCTTGACAATTAAACTAAAAGAAAGGAATCTTTAGCTGTATGTATAAAAGGGCTATCCATTTAGAGCGACCAGCCACTATATGTAGTATTTACATGTAGTATTTACATGTAGTATTTACATGTAGTATTTACATGTAGTATTTACCTGTTTCTAATATCTTTATAGGTCAAAGGGGGGCTAGTTATTGACTGCTCTAATAAACGCTAAAATAATAACCCTCTGGATCTCGACTTCCTTCGATTAAATCTGAAAGTATATTCATCTAAATAGTAATCTAGCTGCTTTGGTTGAACGGCACCTTGGTATGTTCCTAGCAACCAGCGTTTTAAAAGTGATGCTATGCGATGAACACCTGGCATTGTTTCATGGGCTGGAATACTAGAGCCTAAATGAACCGTTTTATTTTTTGAATAACCTTTGTCAATTATTGAATTGTAGGCTTGTGAACCATCTGTATGTAATCTGACTACTTGGTTCAACCACATCACATATGAAGTCTTCTATATTCTTTTTTGTTGCGGCATCGACTTGACGTAAACGTACACGGCCAAATCCTTTAGGTTCTAATAATTCAATCGCAACTAGAACAACAGCTTTTGATTTATCTGTTTGATTAGGCGATACTTTTTTGTGTACAACACCACCGACATATGTCTCATCGATCTCAACTATACCTGATAATTTATCTCTTTCAGGGTTAACCATGGCATAACGCAATCGATGTAATGTTGTCCATGCAGTTTGATAACTACCCAACCCTAATAAACGTTGAATTCCTAGAGCACTCACACCACTTTTCTGATTAGTTAAATACCAAATAGCCGCAAACCAGCTTTTTATCGGAGTTCTTGTTTTATCAAAACAATCAATAAATTGGTTCCAATTTTTAGGGTAATCTACTCCTGCTTCGATCAACAGGTGAAAATTTGGCGAGAACGTTTGCATGACATTAGTTGGTTTATGCGCAATTTGAATGAATACATAGCCCGTGAAGCTAACCGGGAAGATCAATGTACCGGTCGGTTTTGGGAAGGCCGCTTCAAATCACAAGCCTTACTGGACGATAAAGCACTGATAGCCTGCATGGCATATGTGGACTTGAATCCGATACGCGCAAAAATGGCCACGACACCTGAAGCGTCAGATCATACTTCCATTCAATTACGTATTCGTAAAGCCATTAAGTTAGAATCACCAACCCAACCAGCGCAATTGTCACCGTTTTTAGGTAATCCGAGAAAAGATATTCCCGAAGGGCTGCATTTCAGCTTAGAAGACTATCTCAACCTAGTTGACTGGACTGGGCGAATAATACGCGATGATAAGCGAGGCGCAATACCAGAAAAATTGCCGCCCATCCTTCAACGGCTTAGCATTACATCGAAACAATGGTCAGCCTTAACTCAGGGATTTGAAAAACAATTTCATCAGTTTGTGGGGGAGGCCGAAAACGTCAAAGAAGCTGCCTGCAACATGGGCTATAAACGTGCAAGAGGAATCAGCGCCTGTCGGCACTTATTGTCTGCTTAAAATTCCCCGCCACATCATATAGAAAGCTTTTTGGTTCACACCAAGAAAGCTCTATGCCAGAAATAAGTTAATCAGGTGGCCGTTTCTGAATAAATTACTAAACTGACTTTGATATAGAAGAAAAAGGTCAAATTTTTGAATGTATGAGTGACCTCAGCCTCAGGTTAGGTTTTATTTTTGCGATTTTTTGTGGTCTTTATAAGATGAGTGTCTTTGTAGTGCTGTCTTTGTAGTGCTGCATTTATAAGATGAGTGTCTTTGTAGTGCTGAGTTTCCAATACCTACTTTAAAGTAGGTTTTCTTTATAGTTTTAGGTGTCAATTTAATGACTGATATAAATGATGAAATTAATGCAGAAGAAGATGAGCATAAGTTAACCCTGCGACATCTTCGCTTAGAAGATTATCCGGATATCAAAGAAATCATGGATAAAGTTTATGACACCATGGATATTCCTAAAGCGGAAAAGAAATTTAAAGCGCAATTAGCGACCTTTCCAGACGGTCAAATTTGTATTGAAGATCATGGTAAAGTGGTCGCGGCTGCGTTTTCAGTCATTGTCGATTATGACAAATTTGGTGATAAGCATACTTATGAAGAAATTACCGGAGATGCCTATATTACAACCCACGACCCCAAGGGTGATGTGCTCTATGGTGTTGATGTTTTTGTTTCGCCTGACTATCGGGGCATGCGTTTGGGTAGAAGGTTATATGAGGGAAGAAAAGAGCTTTGCCAAAACTTGAATCTAAAAGCCATTATCGCGGGTGGCCGTATTCCTAATTACACCGATTACCGGCATGAATTAACGCCACAGGCCTATATTGAAAAAGTTAAAAAGAAAGAAATATATGACCCAATTCTTACTTTTCAATTATCGAATGACTTTGAAGTCAAAGAAGTGCTGCATGCCTATCTACCTGAAGACTTGGAATCTCATGGTTATGCGACCCTGCTCCAATGGCATAACCTTTATTATGATAAGAAAAAATCGCCATTGATTGGTGCGACAAAAACCTCGGCGCGGGTAGGCTGCGTGCAATGGCAAATGCGCCCGGTTAAATCCGTTTATGATGTTATTCAGCAAGTAGAATATTTCGTTGATGCTTTGGCAGACTACCAGTGCGATGTCGCCTTATTTCCAGAGTTTTTTAATGCACCCTTAATGGGCCTGGAAGCACATCAAACCAACCTGGATGCGATTAAAGCCTTGGCAGGCTATACCGAAGAAATTCTTGAAGCGGTTTCTAAGTTAGCGGTGACCTATAACATCAATATCATCGCGGGTTCCATGCCTGTTCTGGAAGATGACGATCTTTATAACGTAGCGTATTTATGCCGACGTGATGGCACCAAAGAGGCGCAATATAAAATTCATCCGACACCGATGGAAAAGCGTGACTGGATTATGCAAGGTGGTGATAGCTTAAAAGTCTTCGAAACTGATTTCGGTAAGATCGGTGTATTGATTTGTTACGACTCAGAGTTTCCGGAATTATCCCGCCTGCTTGCTGATCAAGATATGCAAATCTTGTTCGTACCGTTCTGGACAGATACCAAGACCGGCTACCAGCGAGTCAGGCATTGTGCCCAAGCGAGAGCGATTGAAAATGAATGTTATGTTGCTATCACGGGTAGCGTTGGTAACTTGCCGAAAGTAGATAATGCGGTGATCCAATACTCACAAGCGGTGGTGTTTTCACCTTCCGATTTCTCTTTTCCTCACGATAATATCATCGCAGAAAGTACGCCAAATACAGAAATGACGCTCATTGTTGACTTGGATTTGGAAAAATTGAAGAAGTTGAAGAATGAAGGTTCGGTGCGGAACTTTTTAGACCGTCGTCGGGATCTGTATAAGATTGTCTGGTCAGGCAAGTAGGCCGGTCTGAAATAGATAGGAGCTCAATCCCCAATCTATTTCGAAAAGCAGGCTTATTCGTATTTACAAAGATACGCCGTATCTTGTGGAACCTGTAAATCAAAAGATTGCTTTGCTTCAACAATAAAGGTATCGCCATCTTTGAATGATACAAACTTGTCGCTACCTGGAAGCTTCACCATAAGCTCACCACAGACAACTGACATATATTCTTTTTGAGATGTCCCAAAGGTATAGTCACCGGCCTTCATAACACCGACGGTGGCGGGTAACGTAGTGCTTTTAAAGGCGATAGACTTTACTTTTCCATCAAAATATTCGTTTACTTCTAACATACTTATTCCTTAAAAAGATAATGTGTCAAGTCGTGGATTATACGCACTATTTATTCACAGGTATTTATTTTTAGAATGTCGTAAATTCAATTTTTTTTGTTAAACTCATCTAGCCTATCCCCCGGTTACACTGGATATTTTATGAAAGCGCATTTTGAGAAGACAAATAAGAGAGGACAGAATGAAGAAAGCTATATTGTTGATAATCTTAGTGGTTGTCCTGTTGCAAGTGGCGCGAATCACGCGAGATGCCGGTATCTTTCGTTCTGTCGAGCAAACTGTAGACCTGGCTGCCTGTGAAATCATGACAGGGCCGGTTGGTGCAGAAGATATCACCATTGATCCGGTATCGAAGGTGGCCTATATCTCTTCTGATGATAGACGAGCCGTGCTTAATGATCTTAGCTTAGACTCGTATCCTAGCGGTTCGATCTGGCGTTTGGATTTAACTAAGCCCGATAGCCAGGCTGAAAAAATGAATATTGACATGATAGGGGACTTTCATCCTCATGGTATCGCCCTGCGCTTTAGTGAAAAAGACAGTAATGATCAAGGCCGTGCAATAGAGTTGTATGCCGTGAACCATATAAGGTCAACAGAGCATGAGGTTGTGGTCTTCAATATACTCGCATCAGGTGAGCTTAAAATAAGGCGGCGTATTACTTATCCAGCCTTAATTGCCCCCAATGATTTAGTGGTCGTCGATAAGGATAAATTCTTTGTGAGTAACGATCATGGCTACTCCTTGAATACCAAAATGGCGGTACTGGAAGATTATTTAGGGCTGCCCTTATCCTCTGTTAGCTATTTTGATGGAGCACAAGGTCATATCGTTATCTCTGGATTACGTTTTGCCAATGGCTTGGCTCTGTCTGATGATCAAGAAAGTTTATATATTGCAGAAACCACAGCGGGGCGAGTATCTCGTTATAAGCAGGTGCGCGATAGATTAGTCTGGAAACTAGATGAAAGTCTAAGCGTTGATATGGGCGTAGATAATTTTGAGTGGGATGGCTACGGCCATCTGCTAAATGCAGGGCATCCCAAATTATTTGCTTTTCAAGCCCATATGAAAAATGCCCAAGAGCTATCCCCCTCTCAGGTCATTCGCATCAATGTGGAGTCCGACCCCATGAGCTATGAAACACTTTATCTCAACGATGGTGAAGCACTTTCAGGAGCAAGTGGCGCAGCAAAACTAGATAAAACTATATTGATTGGTTCTGTTTTTGAAGAGCACTTTTTAAGATGTAAAACTAATTAGTAAATAAGCATTAGATAGATAAAAAAGCCTTAGCTTGAAGCTTCCTTCAGGCTTTTTTTAGATGGGGCTTTATGTGTTCTATGCTGATTTTGGAGAAATATAGTGCCGTCGAATGGTATCGTTAAATGCTTCGACAAAAGTCGGGTTGAATTGCAAACCGCTTTGCCCGTTAATTAAGGTGACAGCACTGAATAGGGATTTTTTGTAGCTTCTATCTGCGCGCTCATTGGTGACAGCATAGAAGGTATCTGCCAAAGCAATAATCATGGCGCCAGGGTGAATGTCGTCGCGGCATAAGCTATCAGGGTATCCCGTGCCATCATACTTTTCGTGATGATGTCTGACCATGCTCGCAGCCTCTTCCCACCCAGGAATTCTGGCTAATATCTGGCTACCCATCTCGATATGGTTTTTAATTAACTGGAATTCCTCTTTAGCTAATTTACCTGGCTTGTTTAATATCCCGGAGGGAACAAGAGACATACCTAAATCATGTAGGTAAATAGCGGCTGAAAGTTGATCGCTATCGACAATGCTTCCCATATTATTGTTGGTTGAATGGCATAAATCAAAAATAGCTTGCGTGCGACCTCGTTTGTAAATACTGATTTCATCAAGCTGAAGAGCGAGCTGTTTAAAAAAAACTAAATCTGGATGAATTTCTGTCTCGGATTTTTTGATCTCTGCTTTATCATCTTTTGCATCAGTATGTGCTTCAGGTCTGCTTTCAGGCTTAATGCTTTGTCGATTTCCTGCAAGATCATCTAGGGCTTGATTCAGTGTCACGACTTCTTTTGAGGTATCGCTCTTATGCACATTTAGTATGACTTCGAGCATTAATTCATGAGGTTTACCATCCACTTTGCCATCTGTAATTAAGCCGATAATCATTTGATTAATACGCATGACGATGGCAAGAATAAACTCACCATGTAAGGGTGTGTAAAGAACTTTTTTATCACGCATATCTGAGACAATTTCTTCAAGTGCATGAATGGTATCGACTAAGGGGTCGAGAAACACCATCCTGCAATTACCCTTTAAAGAATGCACATCTCTAAATAATCTATTCACGAGATCATGACCATAAGAGCGATCCAGCAGTGCTATGACCACCTCAATCTCTTCAATGTTTTCTTGTAGACATTCAGAAAAATCCAATATTAAATCATGTTCTAATTCTGAGAAATCCGGACAGCTTGTGAAACTCATATATTCAATCCATTAAAAGTTACAAAGTACGTTACAAAGCATAGCGCATTTTTAATGTTTTGAAGACGATTTTCTAAGGATTAATAGATAGTTACAGTATAAGGCTAGAGTTGATAAGTATTTAGATTATGCCAAACCACTCAGGTTTTATGAGTAATAAGAACAGTACAAATATTTGAATGCTGATAAAAGGAAGCACGCCACGATATATATCCTGGGTTTTAATGGAACTTGGCGCCACGCCTTTGAGATAAAACAGACTGAAACCAAAAGGCGGTGTTAAAAAGCTGGTTTGTAAGTTCATGGCGATCAAAATTGCAAACCACAGCATACTGATTCCCAATGCTTCAGCGACAGGGGCAAGTAGCGGAATAATAATGAATGAAATTTCTACAAAATCAATAAAGAAGCCAAGAACTAAGACCACGAGCATCGAGAGAATCAAGAAGCCCCACTTCTCACCGGGTAAATTCATGAGCCATTGCTCTAGAATATAGTCACCCCCCGAATAGCTAAAGGTCATCGAAAATGCGGTAGCGCCAATTAATATAGCAAACACCATGGCCGTGACTTTCACCGTTTCATTGGCGCTTTCCCAGAGCATTTTCTTATCAAATTGACGATAACACAAGGCAAGAATAATCGCGCCAACCCCTCCTAGAGCAGAGCTTTCTGTTGGCGTCGCAACGCCTGAAAATATAGAGCCTAAAACGATGAGCATTAATGCTAAGGGGGGAATAATGGCAACAAGGGCTTGTTTGAATTGAGTCGCGGTGCTTTCTGTTGACGGCGCTAATGCCGGTGCTTTTTCAGGATGCTTAGCGGTGATAAATAAAATATAGCCAATATAAAGTGCAATCAGTAATATCCCTGGGGCGACAGCCGCTTGAAACAGTTCACCCACCGGAATACCCAGAACATCGCCCAGAATAATAAGAATAATAGAGGGTGGAATAATTTGACCTAAGGTGCCCGATGCACAAATAGTTCCACAGCTTAGTGATTCATCATAATTATGTTTGAGCATGCTCGGTAAAGAAATTAAACCCATTGCGACGACACTGGCGCCGACGACACCGGTAGATGCCGCGAGCAGGGCGCCAACCAGAATCGTACTAATGGCTATGCCGCCATTTACTCTTCCAAAGAGTTGCGCCATCGCGACTAATAATTGCTCTGCCAAGCGGGTTTTCTGAAGGACAACTCCCATAAATATAAACAGAGGAATCGCCATCAAAATGGTATTTTCCATCACACTTAGTATGCGATAGGGCATAAAGGCAAATAGATCAAAGCCCTCGGCCAACACACCAAAAAATAAAGCGACGCCTGCAAAGGTGAAAGCAACAGGAAAACCAAGCAAGAGCATGACGAGTGCCACGACAAACATAATCATGCCTAACATGAAGCATTTTTCCTAAAAGCTTGAGTCAGTTTGCGATGAGTCATTAGAGTAAATTCTGCTGCGGTTTTGGATTATTTGTCGGAGCTTGTTTCAGACTGATTAATGCGCTGGTGATCATGCCGAAACTTGCGAGACCTATCATGATGAAAGAAAAAGGAATCAAACTTTTAATTATCCAGCGATAAGCTAAACCGCCTGGGTCACCGCTACCTTCACCCATCTCATAGGCATCAAAAGCAAAACTAATGCTGTAGTAAGTTACCAGTGCGACAAAAGGCAGAATAAAAAAAATGGCGCCAAATAAGTTGACCATTGCTTGCGTTTTTGCCGTCCAGCGATCATAAAGAATATCGACACGGACATGGCTGTTTTCAGAAATGGCGAAAGGAATTCCCAATAAGAACACGGTTGAGAATAGATGCCACTCCAGTTCTTGCATGGCAATAGATACGTCATTAAAGGCATAACGCATGATAACGTCATAAAAGACATTAAAGAGTAAGAGGATCATGGCAATGCAAGCTAAAGCACCGCAGAAACGGGCGATGCTTGCAAAGCTTTGATCGAGTTTCAGAAGAAGTTTCATAGTAAAAGCGGGCTACTTAGCATCTTCGGTGCTATTTAAATACGCCAAGTCAGACATCTTTGTCCATTGGCGAACTTGTGCAAGATAAGCTTGTTGCGAGTTTAGGACTTTGGCGGCAAAGGGGTCAGCGGCTGCACTTTGTTCGACCAAACGCTTATTGGCTTGTTTCATGGCATCTAATACTTCTTTGGGGAAGGTCTTAATCTGAATATTTGGAAATTCAGCACTCATACTTGCCCAGTTTTCACCGCTGGCATGGGTGGCATGGGCATACATGTCATAGGCCGAGGCTTTCATGGCAACACGCAAAATTTCTTGCAGGTCATCAGGAAGAGACTCGAAAGTTTTTTTATTCACTAAGAACTGCAATTCCGCAGCAGGTTCATGCCAACCCGTGTAGTAATAAGGCGCAATTTTATGAAAACCCATACGTAAATCTAATGATGGGCCTACCCATTCAACCGCATCGACGGTGCCGCGTTCAAGTGCTGTGTAAAGTTCACCCGGTGGAATATTGGTTGGTTTGGCGCCTAATTCTGCCAGTACTTCGCCAGCAAAACCCGGAATACGTATTTTTAAGCCTTTAAGGTCTTCAAGAGAATTAATTTCTTTTTGGAACCAACCCGCCATTTGGTTGCCGGTATTCCCTCCGGGGAATGAGATGAGGTTATGCGGTGCATATAACTCATTCATTAGTTCTAAACCGCCGCCATAATAAAACCAGGCAAATTGTTCAGACGCAATCATGCTAAAGGGCATCGTTGTGAAAAACATCGTGGCCGGAATTTTGCCCTTCCAATAATAAGACGCCGAATGGCCTATATCGTATTGACCCGTCTTTACCATATCAAAGATGCCAAAAGGTGCTTTATGTTTATTTGCTGAATCTATTTGTATGGTTAAGCGCCCGCCAGACATTTTTTCAACCATCGCCGCCATCTCTTTTGAGGCATCGCCAAAAATAGGGAAATTTGGCCCCCAGGTCTCTGCCAGTTTTAAACGATAGGTTTTAGCTGACGCTGTATTTACTATCTCTTGTTGTTCACCACAAGCAGAAATAAGCAATAGGGAACTTAGCGAAAATAGTGAAACCAGGGTTTTGAGTTTAAGCATTGAGCGTTTCCATTTTGTTTTTGTAGTTCAATCCGAAGAGCATGCATACAAGGTATTTGTATACAAGGTGTTTGGATTCACGATGGGCAGGAAATTTAACAGACTTAAGCTGTGCTGAAAAGCAAGAAGCGTATGCTTTGAGTATTTACTGATCATTTTATCGATATTGCTCAAGAGAAACACCACCTGACTTCGTACAATCAGTTTAGATTACTGATCCACATGCTCTGGTAAGGTTTAAGTTCAATGGTTGCGCTGTCGTCTAAAGAAATATCTTCATCAGAAATGAGATCATGCCATTGTGACTCGTGATTTAAATTGATGCTGGATGTTATAATTGCCTGAGTCTCAGGCAAGATATTACTGATACAGAAAATATGGTGTGTTTGATCCTGACTTTGTCGCCAAAAGGCAATAATACCTTCGCCCAGGTGAAGGGTAAATTGCGTGGCATTCGGGTGGAAGGCTACTTGTTTTTGTCTGATGGCCAATAAACTTTTTAGCGAAGAAAAAACCGCTGCGTGATGATTTTTAGGGTCATTCAGCGCCAGCTCTAAACTGGGATAATCCCATTGATGACGATTAATGGCGCGATTATGCCCGCGGTGTTCCATCTTGTGATAGTCATTGCCAGTTGCCAGTAAACTATGAATGTAAATGGCTGGCACACCTTCTAAGCCAAACATAATCGTATGTGCACAAATAAAGCGCGCCTGATTGAATTCATCTTCACCGTTTACCGTTCCTTTTAAGGCATCATAGAGCGCGATGTTTATTTCATAGGGTTTGCTCTCGCCATTTTCTAAGGAGCGCCATGAAATTCGACCGCCAAAAGACTGCATGGTATTGACCAGCTGTTTCTCTTCTTCCGCAGAAATAAGCCCTTCTATTGGACGTAAGCCGATACCATCGTGTGAGGCAATAAAATTAAAATAGCTGGTGCCATTTTGTGCGGGTGGCATCGCCATTAACCATTGCTTGAAGTAGAAATTATTCCCGGTGATCAGTGCATGAACTAACAGTGGCGGTAGGGAGAAATTGTAAATCCAATGAGCTTCGTTGTTGTTGCCAAAATATTCCAGATTTTCACGATTAGGAATATTGGTTTCCGTAATGATCACCGCATCTGCTTGAGCATGTTCGATCAAGCTTCTTAATAGCCGAACGACTTCATGTGTTTGAGGAAGATTGACACTGCGTGAGCCGGCTTTTTTCCATAAAAAGGCAATGGCATCCATGCGAAATATTCTGACGCCTTTATCCAAATAAAGTCGAATGATGCGTACAAATTGCAGTAGTACGTCGGGGTTACGAAAATCCAAATCCACTTGATCAAAGCTAAAGGTACACCAAACGTGTTTGGTGCCTTCTGCAGTCGCCACTTCTTGTAAAAGCGGGTTGGTTCGTGGTCTAACGACTTCACTTAAATCATCATCCGGTGAGGCGGTAAAGAAGTAATCTTTGCCTGGATCGATTTGTTGGATAAAATTTTGAAACCATTGGCCTTTCGCTGAACAATGATTAATCACCAAGTCTGACATTAAGCGATATTTGCTCGCAATGGCTTCTATATCTTCCCATTCCCCTAATGACTCATTGACTGAAGTGAAATCCATTACCGAAAATCCGTCGTCGGAACTGTAGGGAAAGAAGGGTAAAATATGCACACTGTTAAGGGTGCCGTCACTATAGTTATCTAAAAAATGCGCCAAGGTATGAAGCGGTTTTTCACCCTCCTTAAGAAGACTGTCGCCATAGCTAATCATAATGGCATCTTTTTCAGACCAATGATTGGTATATTGAATGGGTGCTTTGGTGTCTTTTCCTAGTCGCATCTCTGTGATCAGAGACTGACTGAGTTCCTCATAATTTATATTTGGAATCTCATCATAAATCACCTGCAAGTGCTCAAGTACATGCTGGTGTAAACTGTTGATCACTTGATTCATTATGCTAGCTCCGAAAATTAAAAGGTTTGCTTAGCTCGAAAACCTAGCATTGTCTTTTTCAACCGCATCCAGCAGGCGCTCGAGTATATCTGGCTTGGCACTGATCACGCGGTTCCAACTCGGGATAAACGGTGTTTCCATCGGGTTGTCCAAGAAGGTTTCACCTGCGGTAATAATGTTTTGAGCAAACATTTCGACGGCTTCTTCTTCTTTATGAATATCCAGGCTTAAACCATTCATCACGGCATCGTTATGATAGGTTTCGATAAGATCCAAAGCGATACGGAAATAGGTTGCCTTGATCGAACGAAAGGTTTCGCTGTTGAAAGTTTTACCCTGTGTCGCAAGCTTTCTGAATAAGGCTTTCGCTATATCGACAGACATTTTCGATAAGCCACCCTGATCATCTTCTAAAGACAACTCTTGATGTTTATGGTCATAGATATCAGCAATATCAACCTGACATAAGCGGTTGGTTGAGCAGTTACGATACATCTCTGACAATACGCCAATTTCCAAACCCCAATCACTTGGAATGCGAATGTCGCTTAGTACATCTTTGCGAAATGAAAACTCACCGGCTAATGAGTAGCGGAAGCTATCCATGTAGTTTAAGTAATCCATATCGCCGTATATTTTCTTTAGGGCTCTAATCAAAGGCGTGACTAATAGACGACAGACGCGGCCATTAATTTTGCCATCGGCAACGCGGCTGTAATAGCCTTTGCAGAACATATAGTTGAATTGAGGGTGAGCAACGGGATAGATAAGTCTGGCTAATAATTCTCGATCATAGGTAAGAATGTCGCAGTCATGCAGTGCCACCGATTCAGCTCGGCCGGAAGCCAGTATGTAGCCCATGCAATACCAAACGTTGCGGCCTTTGCCTAATTCTTTCGGGGCTAAACCCATCTCTTGTAATTCTTTATCCAGGGCGAGTAAGGCGGGGCCATCATTCCATAACACGCGATGATGTTGTGGCAGTTCTGAAAAGAAATTTAATGCATATTTATATTGTTCTTCATCCGCTCGATCTAGGCCTATCACTATTTCATTTAAATAAGGAACACCCTTGAGCTCTTGAACAATATTGGCCAGCGCCGTTCCTTCAAGTTCGGAAAATAAAGAAGGAAGAATAAGTCCGAGAGGACGTTTTTTAGAATGTTGAAGCAACTCAGCTTCTAGTTCCTCAACTGGGCGTCGAGATAAGTTGTGTAAAGTGGTGATTCTTCCATTTTGATAAAAATCAGCCATAAGTTACTCCAGAGTCGTTTAAAAAATAAGGGATGATTGCATTATGATCGTCAAGCTTTTACTCAAGACCTAATCTTATGCAAGCTCTCCATATGAATATAATTTTAGTATTTTTGTGATGCCTTCAGCCCATCCGTGTGGGCCATAATGGTCAGTTTTAAGGGTGTGAATTTGATTAGGGATATCTGGAAAAGGATGTACCGGAGATCGAATTAAAATTGCCTCCTCAGCTGCTGCAAGCATAGGGACATCATTTTTTCCATCGCCTAGCGCGATACTTAAAATGGGTTTGATTTGTTGCTCTTGAAACTGCTTTAGCAAGAAGGTGAGGGCATTGCCTTTATTGCAATGTCCAATTAAGTGCAAGAAGCGTCCGCCCTCTTCAATGTTTGCACCAGATTGGCGTAGCTCGTGAATGAACTGTATTTTTTTGCGCTGATCACCTGTCCAGAGAATAGGCTCACTATATTCACGTCTATTGGCCAAAATGGCTTTCTCTTTGGATAAACCCGTCGCGCTGGCAATACCCATAGGGCCCATTTCGTAAAAATGGCTGAATTCATTGATATAGTTTGGCTTTTTTTCTTCTAGAACATCCAACCAATAGGCTCTGTCTTCGCATAAGCTAACTTTGAGATAATCAGGGTGTTGGCTCTGTGTAAACTCTTTTAAATACTCTTTTAAATAAGGTTCTGGAAAGTAATTTTTAGGAAGATAAATGGCTGCACCATTTTCAACAATAAAAGGATGGCGATTATTAAGTTGCTTGCGTAACACTAAGACTTCATCGAAGGTTTTGCTTGTGGTAAAGATCACCGGGATGTCTTGTTCTTCGAGGTGAGTGAGCAGCTTATCAGCGGGTTCTGTGCTGTAATTGAAATGATCTAGAAGGCTGCCATCCAAATCCGTAAAGATCAGTGTGTGCCATTTAGTGCTTAGCGTCTCGGTGTTGTTCATGAACTATCTGCCGCTCTGTATTTAAGAAATAACAATGATCTGCACGTTCAGGCATCTCAATTAGCATGTGTTCAGTTAGGCGTTGAAAGTAATCAATGAAATGTTTGATTTCTGCTTCACTCATGAGGCCTGAACTGCCCGCTTTGCTCTCTTTAGCCTTGGTGCCTGTCGGCTCGTTTTCATTAGGCTCTTTATTAATAGATGTTAGCAACTTCTTTGCCAGTTTTTGTTCTTGCTCTAAGCGCCAAGAGAAAACCGCTTCGAAAGAGGGTGCTTTTAGCATGACGAGACAGTCTACTAAATTGAATAATTCCTGGTAGTTTGTTTCTAGTTGTGCATTAACATGCTGACGCCATATACCCTCTCGGTCTTCAATGCGTTCCAGTTCATTTACGGGGCTAAGAAGTGCTGACTGTTCCTGAGGATGCGCACATAAAAACCAGCCTTCTAAAATGATGACCTCGACATTTTCTGGTGCTTGTTGCCATTCATTTTGGGGGAATAAGTCGTCCACTGCTTTATTGAAGCGCGAGATAAAAGGGGTTTCACCTCTTAAAATTTGTTGAACGGTGTTTAAAGCTAAGTCAGTATCATGTGTTCCTGGTACGCCCCTGGTGGCAAATAAAGGGTGCACTGTTTTGGACTTTTTAAGGCGTGCTGCCTTGCTAAGATAAAAATCATCTAAGGAAACATTCACCACCTTGAGTTGGTGAATGTTCTCAAAAGTATGCTGAAAAAAAGCCGCAGTGGTGCTTTTACCCGAACCTTGACAGCCATTAATTCCGAGTACAATCGGCTGTTTTGATAAACGGCGGCTTAGAACATCATTGATGATGGGTATATACGCCTTGAAGGCTTGGTCCAAATATTCGCTGGGTAGCTGATGCAATTCAAGAAAGGCTTGGAACTGTTCGTGTTGCATCAGGATTCTCCCGTGTGAGCTCAATTAAGTTTACCCCACCCTAAGCCTCCCCTTGGCAGGGGAGGGAATGATTAGTTTAAATTACTACCAAGAATCGTGCCTATCTAGGTTAGATAGTGGAATAGTAATAAAAGGTAAACCTAGGGCATCGGTTTTCACTCTTGCTTGAATGACTTTGCTTCGGTTTTCAGTTCCAGTTGGGCCAAGGTAGTAATACATTTCGGATACCCCATGAAATTTCTCTATAGTGAGTATGTTTAATCTTGTTGATTCATCGACCCCTGGAACATAGCCGAAGGGAATAGAAATACCAAAACTATCAAAGTCTGTGGCCAGTGAGGTATAGAAAACAGTCATGACTTGTTCTGACTCTGCTTGCTTGTCTACGACGATTGCACCAAAGCGTGATTGCAGCTCTAGGGCTAAACGGTGGTCGGCATAATCTTTAAACTGGTTCATGTTGATAAAATATGAATTGAGATAGACCTTCTTATCCTTTAAATCAGTTAAATTCTGGTCTTTAAGTTTTGACACCAAATCATCAATGCTATGGCTGATCAAACGTTGTGCTGAAGAACCATTCAACTCGCTTTGAACGTCTCTTGTAGAGCATGCCGTTATGCTGAAGAAACTGACAATAAAAATACTGATACGAAAAAAATTAGAACATTGTTTTTTTGAGCGGAACATGTCGAGAGTCTCTTAAGGAATTAATTTTGGGTAACGTTATCCTAAGATAAGTCTCTAAACAATCTTTGAGAAAAGCTATTTTTTAAAGTTTTAATCAATGCCCAGTAATTTATGCATTTGCAGGCTCAAGCGCCATTGTGGGTGTTTAAGGCAATATTTCAAGGCTTTTCGGGTATTGCTTACTTTGCTTGGATCGTTGCCGGAACGGATGTTCGGGTCGGCCATCGGAGAGAGAAAATAATAATCTGCGGGGAAATTCTGAAAGTGATTGGGTTGCGCCAATTCTTGCGGATAAACCAGTTTGAGTTCATCGCAGCGCTCAAAAACCACTTTGGCATCGGCTTTCGGGCTTAAACAAATCCAGTCAACGCCCTTCGGTAAAGGGAGTGTGCCGTTACTTTCAATGGCAACTTCAAAGTTGCGTGAATGCATTGCTTCAATGAGTGCTTCATCTAATTGAAGTAAAGGCTCTCCGCCAGTGAAAATCACATAGGGTTTTGTTTTGTCTGAAGGCAGTGGATGGATGGATGGACTTGCTTGATTGCTGAGCCACATTGACTCAATCTGCTTCGCTAAAGATTTAACGGAATCGAATTCGCCACCATGTTGACCATCGATGCCGACAATATCGGTATCGCAAAACTGACAAACAGCCGTGCTTCTGCTGTCTTCACGACCATTCCATAAATTGCATTTACTAAAACGACAGAATACCGCGGCCCGACCAGCACGAGCACCTTCGCCTTGAAGGCTGTAAAACATTTCCTTAACTCGATACATGACTCGATACATAGATGAGACTACTTCCAGCTTAATGAGTGTCAGGCGGGCCAATATTCGTTTGAAAGTTACTCGCCAGTAATCGCTTTGAGCTGTTCATTTCGGGATTCCATCATGTCGCGAACCTGTATTGCATCATTAACAGAGTTAACTGCATTTTCCAAAGAAAGTTCTCCGCTGGTTAGTCTCTCGGGTAACTGCTTTGGCGGGCTTGCTTCTTGTTGAACTTCTTTCTCTTCCACTTCAGGCTCAATTTTCAGGCTCTGGATGATATTGGTATTTGTATCGACCTGCAAGGTAGAAACCTTGCTTGAATTGGTTGGTGGTTGGTCGCCGTAGTGCCATTGGCCCTTTTCGTCCTGCCATTTGTAATAGCTGGAGGAGCTTGAAGATGATGCCTTGCTAGCGCTGGAGTCTGAACTGCCTGAAAATAGCTTGTCGGGAATGAAATCCTGGGCAGTCGGCATTTCCATAATGGGTTTACCGTCGGGTTTTTTTATAAAGAAAGGACCGATAATAGCCGCTGCTAAAATAGCGACGACAAAAAAGCGATAGTACCATTTCATAAAGAGAGCATCCGTTTAAGTAGCATTCAGTCTGTCGGTGATTCGATGAACGGGGTGCATCGGCAAACAGTTTTGTATGAGTAAGGATAGATCGCTTTTGTCCAAGTCGCTAGCTGACAAGTTGCGTATTAGCCAGTCTAATGAATCCATGCTGGTAGACTTGCTTTCAGGGATATTTTCACAGGCCTGATAAAGCAAGGCTTGTTCTATTTGCTCCGCGTGTAATTCGCAGTGTTGTAATTGAGATTTAAGCGCAAGGCTTTGGCGAGGTAAATCTGCCGGGATAATTTGGCGAACTCGCCGAATAGGGGCAACAATGAGTTCATGCCATTCGCTACTTTTAGAGATTAATTCATTCAGGTGAGGTCGAATATCTTTATGTTCAACGCTTAGCCACATAGATAAAAGCAATAAGTTTATTCGATAATCTTTTTGGTCTTGAAGTTCAAGAAGTTGTTGCTGCAATTTACTATTTTTCCATTGCTGGAGTGAAAACTGCCAAAAAGGATTGTCGAGTGCAAGCGAGCTTAAGTCTTTCATCATATTCCGTATTATTCAGTATCTTGTCATTAGACGTGCTAGATATATTGAAGTCTTAATCAGTTATTTCTCAATGTATAGCAAAAGATTAGGCTTATGTCTTAAAGATTCAAAGAAGATCGATTGATGTTAAGGTTGATATCCGTTACCTTTTCGTTTTTTAAAGATCCCTTCCATGTTTTACATAGATCTAACAACTTACTTAGTCTTTACAACTTATGCTTAAAATCGATGCGCTTACTCTCCGTCGCGGCCCAGAACCCTTATTAGAAAATGCCAATGCCTTAATGCATGCCGGTCAGCGTGTGGCTATTATTGGTGCAAATGGTGCGGGTAAAACCAGTCTCTTTAAACTGATTTTAGGTGAAATTAGCCCTGATGCAGGGATGTTCAGCTTACCAGGGAATTGTCGTGTTTCTCACATGGCACAGGAAGTAACGGCTGGGCAAAGACAGGCCTTGGATTATGTTATGGATGGCCATAAACAATTAAGAGCCCTGGAAGCTCAATTGTCTGAGGCGGAAGCGGCACATGACGATCAAAAGCTTGCGCATATTCATGGCGAACTCGATGGGATTTCTGCTTATTTAGCGCCGGTGACTGCTGAAAAATTATTGCATGGCTTGGGTTTCAGTCAGTCGGATATGAATCGTCCGGTCAATGATTTTTCAGGTGGTTGGCGAATTCGCTTGAATTTGGCTCAAGCATTGATGTCTCCCTGTGATTTATTGTTATTAGATGAGCCAACAAACCATCTGGACTTAGATGCCATGCTTTGGCTTGAGCAGTGGTTAAAACGCTTTACGGGTACCGTGTTATTTATCTCGCATGATCGTGACTTTATTGATGCCGTGTCGACCCATATTCTGCATTTCGAGCATAAGCTCTTGAATCAATATACCGGTACTTACAGTGCCTTTGAAATGCAGCGTGCCGAGAAACTCGCTCAACAACAATCCAAGTATGAGAAACAACAACAGCGTATTAGTGAAATTGAATCGTTTGTGAGTCGTTTTAAAGCCAAAGCCAGTAAAGCCAAGCAAGCACAAAGTCGTGTCAAAGAGCTGGAACGTATGGCCTTGATTGCACCTGCGCATATTGATTCACCTTTCAACTTCCATTTCCCTGTTAGCGAGAAAATTTCCAGTCCTTTGCTCAATCTTCAAAAATGCGATTTGGGTTACGGTGATAAGGCTATTCTTCATCAATTTTCTACCAGTATCTTACCCGGTATGCGAATAGGTTTATTAGGGCCGAATGGGGCAGGCAAGTCGACACTCATTAAGAGTCTTGTGGGTGATATCAAGCCTCTGACAGGGCAGCGATCGACGGGTGAACATCTGCGAATAGGCTATTTTGCCCAGCATCAATTAGAAGCTTTGGATTTAAATGCGAGTCCTTTTCTGCATTTGCAGCGGATTAATCCTAAGGCCAGTGATCAAGATATTCGCCGCTTTTTAGGTGGTTTTGACTTTAGAGGTGATGCCGCCTTAGAAAAAATAACCCGGTTTTCTGGTGGCGAAAAAGCACGCTTAGCGCTGGCTATTATTGCCTGGCAGAAGCCAAACCTATTAATGTTGGATGAGCCAACTAACCACTTGGACTTGGAAATGCGCCATGCCTTAACCGAGGCACTGCAAAACTTTGAAGGTGCCATTATTGTGGTGTCACATGACCGCCATTTGCTAAAAAATACGGTAGATACATTTTTCCTGGTTGCAGAAGGCAAAGTAGAAGAGTTTAAAGGCGACCTTCATGACTATGAAATTTGGTTGCAAAATTATGATCCTCTAGCTTATTCAGGCTCTTTAGATACAGGTGAAAGCGTTGTACTTGCAAATGGGCTTCAGAATGAATCGTCAGAAGATAAAAAAGAACGCAAGCGCATAGCGGCAGAAAAGCGTAAAAAACTCAGTCCCTTAAAGAAACAATTGACACAATCCGAGAGTATTATGTCGAAAACCCAGGAGCACTTAGCTGTTCTTGAAGGAAAACTAGCAGATTCAGGCTTATATGCACATGAAAATAAAGAAAAATTAAAAGCCTTGCTGGACGAGCAAAGCAAGCAAAAACAAATTCTTGAAGAAGCTGAGCTGCAATGGTTTGACTTAAGTGAAGAAATTGAAGAGGCAGAGCAGGCCGAAGACTAATATTTAACTTTATAGGGTGAGCTTGCGCACCATTTTGTGGATGCTATAGCTATTCGGTGCGCGAGCACCCTAGAAACTTGATTATGCTTTTAACTAAGACTTTATTGTTAAAGGCGTACCTTTGAAACTGATACCTTCCCAGCCATAGAGCATCAGGTTGCGAATATTTTGGTGGTCATCATTTTCCGGGTGTTGTAAGACGTCGACGCGATAATAGTTACCAAAACACTGAAGTGTTTGTTCAATGTTTAGTTTATTTAACTGGGCAAATGAAAGTAGTTTGCAAGAACCGTTATTTTGCTTGGCTGCATTTAGTTGTTTACCATTGGTGAATTCACAAGGAGTGAAATCGTAATAGGTGTCGATAAGCTGTATGGTGTCTGTGAATTGAATATTTTCTGGTTTCTCGTTTAGCTCTGTGAGAAATTGATCAAGGGTCATTAATATGCTCTCCTTTGTTAGTGGTTTTCATCTTTTTGTAGCTTAGCACTTTACTTGCTAAAAAAATCCAATTAAAATTCGCGCCCCTAGTAAAACTGTGTATGTATTTTAAGCACAGAAAAACACACACTTACAATTATGGTAATTTGAATGCCTTCAGTAAAATTGAAAGAAAACGAACCATTTGATATCGCTTTACGTCGTTTTAAGCGTACTTGTGAAAAAGCAGGCGTATTGTCAGAAGTTCGTCGTCGTGAATTCTATGAAAAGCCTACTTCAGTTCGTAAGCGTAAAGCTGCTGCTGCTGTAAAGCGTCATGCTAAAAAAGTTCAGCGCGAAACAAAACGTTTCGAGCGTATGTACTAAGATCGGGTTTTTTCTTTAAGGTTTAAAGATAAAATTCTCTAGAGAGTATGCTTTTAAATATATACTCAATAGTAGTGCATGCAGTAGTGCATAAATTATAGGGCGTTTTTTGAACTCTATGAAAACGATGAAGAGAGGTTGTGATTATTACTTAATCATAACTCTTCGTATGAGCGCCTATACGCTCCCACTTAGCTTGTGGTGAACAGTAAATGACTGATGAAGTATCCAATCTGAAATCAAGCATTTCGGCTGCTATGAAAGATGCGATGCGCGCTCGTGCTAAAGAGCGGCTGTCAGCGATTCGTTTAATGATGGCTGAATTTAAGCGTATTGAAGTCGATGAACGTATTGAGCTTGATGATGCTCGTGTTCTTGCTGTGCTTGATAAGATGCTTAAGCAGCGTCGTGATTCAATTAATCAGTATCAATCTGCAGGTCGTGAAGATTTAGCAGATATTGAAATTGCAGAAATAGCCGTGATCGAAGAGTTTCTACCAGAAGCCTTAACAGATGATGAAATAGCGGTGATGGTTAAAGATGCTATTGCAGAGTCTGCTGCTGAGTCAGTCAGAGATATGGGTGGCGTGATGGCGATATTGAAGCCAAAGCTTCAGGGGCGTGCTGATGTAGGAAGCGTCAGTCAAATTGTTAAGAAAACGCTTTCTTAAGGTCTGTAGACAGAAGTTTAGATTCTTCTAAGTTTAAATACCTCGCTTCAGATTATTCAATGAAAGGTGAATAAGCAGCATGGCAGGTTTAATTCCCCAGGATTTTATTGCTGACCTCATAGAGCGTGTTCCGTTATCTGAGGTTATTGGCTCTCGTATTACCTTAAAAAAAAGTGGCTCTAGCTTAACGGCTTGTTGTCCTTTTCATCAGGAAAAAACACCCTCTTTTCATGTTAATGCTCAAAAGAATTTTTATCATTGCTTCGGTTGTGGCGCCAGTGGCGATAGTATTAATTTTTTGAGGGAATACGATAATCTGAACTTTAACGAAGCGGTTGAAGAATTAGCAAAAATTGCTGGTGTTGAAATACCTCGAGATGAGTCTGTTAAAAAGGTCTATAGCCTTCAAAACAAGATGTGGGATGCCTTGGAGTATGCGAATGTTTGCTATCGAGAAGCATTAAAAAATCATCCGAGTAAGTTGCTTGCTCAGCAATATTTGCTTAAACGAGGTTTGTCTGAGGACGTAATTTCTCAGTTTTCAATAGGTTTTGCGCCTGCTGAGGCAGATTTTCTTAGCTCAAAAGCGTCTCCAGCGGTGCTTAAATCACTCATTGAGGCCCGCGCTGTTTCTGATAAAGGCACGAAGCTTTACGATTTATTTCAAAACCGTTTAATGTTTCCAATTCGAAATAGTCGCGGTAAAACCATTGCTTTTGGTGGTCGTACACTGGGTAATGATAAGGCGAAGTATATTAACTCGCCTGAATCTGAGGTTTTCCATAAAAGTCATGAGCTGTATGGTTTGTTTGAGGCAAATCAGGCGAATAGGCGATTAGAAAAATTGTTGATTGTTGAAGGGTATATGGATGTTGTTGCTTTAGCTCAATATGGTATTACCTATGCGGTTGCCACCTTGGGTACCGCGACCAATGCTGATAACCTGACGCAAATGCTGAAGCGCTGTCAGAACTTGGTTTTTTGTTTTGATGGTGATAACGCCGGTATCAATGCGGCGCGCAAAGCCATGGAAAATGCACTTTCTTTATATGAAGATGGTATGCAATTAAGCTTTTTGATTTTACCACAGGGTGAAGACCCGGATACCTTGGTTAGAAGTGAGGGTAAAGAAGCTTTTGAAAATCGTATAGATCAGGCAAAGCCTCTGTCCGAGTTTATTTTCGATATTTATGCTGCGGATCTGAATTTAAATATAGCGGAGCATAAGGGCTTATTAAAAGAGCGTGTTGAGCCGCAAATAGAAAAAATAAAATCACCGGTTTTTAAGTCAGCCTTGCGTCAACGATTAAACCAATTGAGCTTTCGTTGGCAAAAAAATGATGCTAAGAGCATGCCAGGAACCCGAGAGTTATCGGGTAATCGTATGATGCTGGACCCTGATATTTCTCTATGTTTAGCTATGTATTATCAGCCTAGTCTCTCTGCAGGCATATTATTGGCGGTTGATGGGCTTGAGCATTATCCAAATGCCATCGAGTTTGCCGGATTTTTAGTATCACACGCTATAAAAAATACTGAAGATCTTCTTTATTTTTTGGCCTTGGATCAGGCAGGTTATCGAACGCGTTTTTCGCACCTTTTTGATCGTTTAGAGTGGGCGCCAAGTTCAGAAGAGGCACAACAGGTCGCGGATGATTTGTTGCTTCGAGTGAAACGGGAAAAAAATCAGGCGCAGGCTTTAAAAGTGACTAAAATATTCAAATCGCCAAGCCAAATGAGCGAAGACGAAAAGCAGGCTTTACGATCTATTTCTGTGACTAGGTCGAAGGAATAGCTGTTTAAATGAAGATTTACGCCAAATAAGGGTAAGTAATTACAAATCAGGCTTGAAATATCCCAATTTCGAACCATATTGATTTGGTTGCAAACTAAAGTTTCTATATAATGTCCGACTATTTTTTGATCGGCCACCAACCAATAGGGTGAACATGTCAGGCAATTCAAAACAACAGTCTCGTTTAAAAGATCTCATCGCTCGCGGTAAAGAGCAAGGGTACCTGACTTACTCAGAAGTAAATGATCACTTACCTGAAGATATAGCTGATCCGGATCAGGTTGAAGATATCATTCAGATGATTAACGACATGGGTATTCAAGTTGTTGAAGTCGCACCTGATGCTGATGCTTTATTGATGTCAGACGGAGATTCTACAGATGAAGTCGCGGCTGCAGAAGCGGCGGCTGCATTAGCAGCTGTAGAAACTGAAGCAGGTCGTACCACTGACCCCGTTCGTATGTATATGCGTGAAATGGGTACCGTCGAGCTATTAACCCGCGAAGGTGAAATTCGTATCGCGAAGCGTATTGAAGAGGGCGTTCGTGATGTAATGGCTTCTTTGGCGCATTTTCCAGGTATTGCCCAGTCTATTCTTGATAAATATGATACAGCCGTTGAAGAAGAAGGTCGTTTAAGTGACATTCTTTCTGGCTTTGTGGATCCTGATGATGAAACGGTTGTAGCTCCTGCTCCTCCAGTTGCTGAAGAAGAAAGCCCTGCCAGCGATGCGACCGATGATGATTCAGAAGATGATTCAGAAGACGAGGAAGAGGGCGAGAAAGGTCCTGATCCGGAGATCGTTCGAGTTCGAATGGAAGAGCTTCGTGTTCAGTTAGCGATAGCCCTTGCTGCTGAAAAGAAACATGGCCGAAGTCATCCAGACGTTGTTAAAGAGTATAACGAGCTTGGTAATATCTTTGCGCCTTTCAAGTTGAATGCAAAACAGTTCGATATACTGATCAATTTAGTGCGTGGTACGAATGATATTATTCGGTTCAATGAGCGTGCGGTCATGGCTCTATGCTCAAGACAGTGCGGCATGGATCGTAAAGAATTTATCAAGCGTTTCCCAGGAAATGAATCAAATGCAGAATGGATTGATACGCTTATAGCGGAAGGTCATTCAAGTTCGGCTAAATTAGAAGAAAATCGTGTTGAAATCACACGAGCTCAACGAAAAATTGCTGAAATGGCTGCTGAAACAGGCATGACGGTTGCGGAAATCAAAGATGTAAACCGCCGGGTTTCCATTGGTGAAGCAAAAGCGCGTCGAGCGAAAAAAGAGATGGTTGAAGCCAACTTGCGTTTGGTAATTTCGATAGCGAAAAAGTATACCAACCGTGGTTTACAATTCTTGGATTTAATTCAGGAAGGTAACATCGGTTTGATGAAGGCGGTTGATAAGTTTGAATACCGTCGTGGTTATAAGTTCTCGACTTATGCTACCTGGTGGATTCGTCAGGCGATTACGCGTTCGATTGCTGATCAGGCGCGTACCATTCGTATACCTGTGCATATGATCGAAACAATTAATAAACTGAACCGTATATCACGTCAAATGCTTCAGGAAATGGGCCGTGAACCTACTCCAGAAGAATTAGGTGAGCGTATGGAAATGCCGGAAGATAAAGTCCGTAAAGTACTTAAAATTGCCAAAGAGCCAATCTCTATGGAGACGCCTATTGGTGATGATGAAGATTCTCATTTAGGGGATTTCATTGAAGACAGTATGGCTGAGTCTCCAATAGACACCGCTACCGGTCAAGGCCTGAAAGAGTCTACCCGAACAGTGCTTGCGGGGCTGACTGCTCGTGAAGCAAAAGTACTGCGTATGCGTTTTGGTATTGAAATGAATACCGACCATACTTTGGAAGAAGTGGGTAAGCAGTTTGATGTGACGCGTGAGCGTATTCGTCAGATCGAAGCGAAAGCGCTTAGGAAGCTGCGTCATCCAAGTCGCTCAGATCATTTAAGAAGCTTCTTAGACGAATAATTTCCTTATAAGCTAGCATCTTCATTGTGGGCGCATTATAATGCGCCCCGATTTTTTCAAAAAATGCCTCCTTAGCTCAGTTGGTTAGAGCACCCGACTCATAATCGGTAGGTCCCCTGTTCTTATGGCAGGTAAAAGTTGTTAGCGTATTTACTCCTATGTATAATGCGCCAGAATTGCCCCTTTAGCTCAGTTGGTTAGAGCACCCGACTCATAATCGGTAGGTCCCCTGTTCAAGTCAGGGAAGGGGCACCATTTCCTTTAAAATCAATGGCTTAAGTTGATTTCAGGTGCTTTAGAAAGCGGATTTATTTTGCTTTTGAATGTTTGATTGTGTATTTATTTCATTCCCTTCTATCATATTGAAATACAAATTAGTTGCTTTGCATATTTATTATTCATGAGTAACTTACTCTACCCTAAGAATTGTTATTGCGAGATAAGATTGCCCGTTTGGGCCAAACTTTGGTCGCATATGTGACCTGAAATGTCCGCCTTATCAAATCCCCATATAATTTTAATATACGTATGCTGTTATAAAATCCGAGATTTGCTTCGTTCTGGTGTTGTCCGGAATAAAATTTTACCCCGAGCAATAAAGAATCATTCGAATATGTCTTGATTTACCAAGAGCATGCCGCAAAGATTACTTTTAAGGATGACTGATCGAAGTTTTTTACGCTCCCGCCTTTGAAGTCCGCATAGTCGCCACTTGATGGCTTCCATTTGAGGGGCTCGTATCAGCTGATAATAAGACGCTTGAGGCTGGGTAATGAACTATATTTAGTGTTGTTAGTCTATGAACTCCAAATTCAGCGGCAGTGCATCTAGCCGTTACCCACTGGAATTTTTTTGTTATGCGTGTCCCCCAAAGTTAGAGCTCTTTTTGATGATTTCAATAACTTCTTTTCTGTAAGCAGCATGACCATGTTGTGCTCTTGGGTGAGCTATACGAAAACATTTTGTATTTGCTGCTTTAAACTCCCATATTTTTTTAGGGTTTACTCTGATTGTTTCATGACCATCAAAATGAATTTCAAAAAGTTTTTTTATCAACGGATCTACTCTACTGTATCCAGTAGCAAAGATAATATAATTTGGTTTAAAAAATTTAATCTGAGTTGCTAATAACTCTAAAGATATATCTGTGATTTTTTGAAGTTCTACATCAGATCTTTCCAGGGGAGATTTTTTATTGTAATCCCAAGCAAATAGGTTTGCATAAATCATACTTTTTGGAGATATATTTAACTCTTTAGAAACTTTATTATAATAATGCTGGAATTTGCTGCTGTGCTTTGTCTTTATTTTACCATCGGGGCTGTTTCTTAGATGCCAGCTATATCTTGATAGAGATTCTTCTATAATATCATTGAGCGAATTGTTGGCGTTTTTATCAATTATTCGCTTAAGTGTATTTTTATTATTGTTTGTATTCCAGCCAGAGGTTTCTCTGCCGACTATCATGATTTTTGGATTTGCTTCTTCATACTCCTCAAAATAATATGGCAAAAATACACCTGAATATTTATCTTCAATAAACTCAAAATCCTCAGAATTAACTTTGCTTAAAGTCTTATGATAGCTTTCTTTTAATATTTCAATATTCATACATTGCCACTTATAAAGTTTTTCGATTTATTAGTATTCAAAGCGATCTATAGTTGTCTTGATAAACAGATATATTTGACTAGATAACTATTTTGCTCATGATTAACCACTCTTCGACTTGTTCTAGGGTCTTGTTTGAAACATCCGAGTTAAAGCATAGTTTAATTTGATCAATACTGTGAAATTTCCCTTCTTTCAACTTCAAACCTAATGTTGCCCGTTCGGGCTTCAATATTTTATAGACGTAATACTTCCCTAAAATAATTCTATTATGATAAGAAGCAACACAGTTATGTTGTACAGCTCCTTCATTCATTAATGCATGATTGTTTGTAATAGGGATGATGAATTCATTCCCTCGAACAGGCGGCACCGTATAGTAAATCAAAGGTGTATTACTACATTCCTTTTCATTAATTTTAACTGCCAATTTATCATGCAACTGTTTTAATGAGTGGAGATTATTACAGGCAAGTATTAAGGACAAAATTTTAGGTATACCTAACTGTTCCCCCATATTCAGGGTATCGTCAAAACTCTGATCAAAATGATCCCAGCTCCAGTTCTGTCCAAACTGATTAATCAAGTTTGATGTTTTAAACTGAGGAAAACGATCTATCAACTTTAAAAGTCGCTCATCGATATATGGCAGATGACTTAGATACTTACTTGATGTGAGTAAATTTGGTTTTGTTATTAATTGGTATTCATTTATATCAAAACGATCGAATCGACATTTTAATAGTAGATTCAAAACAGCCTTACTATTTGTAAACCCACACTCGTCAATAATTGCTGTTCTTTTTTTAGAAAATAGACTCAATGTATGCCCAGCATCCCATTGTAATTTTGAGGCCGATATTATAATTAACCATGCCAGAACTGGGCTATCTAAAAACAATTCGCAGGCGTTGGAAGATCGACTGAGACACCAAATTAATCCATAAGTGGTTCCGCGAAATTTTTCCTCATACTTTACAAGTTTATTCAGTAAGCTCTCAGGGAATGTACATAACCATTGGCAAGCCCCTTTTGTCGAAACGAGAATTGAAAATGGCACACCCATTTCTTCAAGGGTTTCAATTGATGCATCTTCTGCTGAGCATGACCAGCTAACTCCATTTGTCCATGGTGTTAACTTAACTACACATTCATAACCTAAAGCTTCAGAGAAGTTGATAACTAGATTATGATTTTCATCCGTCACAACAGACAAAAAGTTGCTAGTATTCATCAAGTCTCCCCATTAAATAGAGAGACTAATTATCCACAAAGGTGCGACAAATAATGTCGCATATAAGTTAGTAATTTATTAAAAACATTTATAAAGTAATGTTGCGATGATATTGAATCGCTGATTAATAGTTAATTTGAACAAATTTTTTAGCCGGTATAATCAAATGTCATCGTCTCTAAGAAAATTATTATTACTTCGTTATATCCCAAGAGCTCCAAAAAGTATTGATACAACAGCACTTCATTCTAGGCTACTTGATGAGGGATATATGGTCACGGAAAGAACTGTTCAGCGAGATTTAGAGGAGTTAAGTATTTCTTTTGCTATATGTTCTGATGAAAGTTCTAAGCCATACCACTGGTTTTTCCCCCTTGATGCTGAGCCGGTTAACATACCTGCTATGTCTCCCCAGATGGCACTAACGTTTAAGTTAGTTGAGAAGTTTGCGCGTAATAGCTTCCCTAAGCATGTACTAGATAATCTAGCCCCCTATTTTGAACAATCTACAAAAGAACTGAACTCTTTAGGCAATAACCGATTAGCCAAGTGGCCAAATAAGGTTGAGGCAATATCGGACGGGATGATTTTTCAACCACCTAACATTAAGAATTCAGTGATAGAAGCTGTTTATGAAGGCTTGTTAAATAATAAATGTCTTCAAGGAGTATACACGCCAAGAGGTAGTGATACCCAAAAGAACTATCAAATCCATCCATTGGGTATCGTTTCTAAAGGTGCCGTTATATATCTAGTATGTACATTAAGAGACTATGGAGACATTGTACAACTGGCTTTGCATCGCTTTGATTCGGCACAGCTAATAAATATAGACCTATCTTACCCCGATGACTTTGATTTGAAAGAATACGTTGAAAAGGGAGGATTCGGCATATTAAATAGCGATAAGATAATTATTTTTGTTGGTCGGTTTCAACTGAAACAGGGGCAGCACTTATTTGAAACACCACTTAGTTCTGATCAGGTTGTAACGATGGAAACTGATGGTCGGTTTACATTGAAAGCAAGTGTTCCTGACACTATGTACTTTCGTTGGTGGCTGTTAAGTTTAGGTGACAAAGTTGAAGTATTAGAACCGCGTTGGCTAAAAGACAAAATTGTAGAGACTGCTCGTCACACCTTGTCTCTTTATGAGTAATAAATGTTATATCTTATACCTTTTCATTACCTGCAGATAATCGTGATGAGCAAACATCTCTTCGGCCATCGGTAAAGGACTTTACTTTAGTAAGCGACCCATGATCGACTTATGAACGTTTAGTTTTAGCTCTTTGACATATGTCTTGAATGAAATAGATAGAAGCCTGTCAGATAGTGTCATTCGGGTGACTAAAATTGGCACTTGCATGCCCAAAAGCTGACCTTCGAAAGAAATCTAATCAGACTTTTTTGCTCTTGTGCCTGTGAAGTCCGCAAACGAGACGTAAGGCTGCTGACTTCATTCAGGATAATTTAGCCAGTTTGAATATTGTGATAACTAGTGAAGTTGAGCAAAAGCGGCCTTTCTAGTAATGCTGAAATACTCATTACTTTTGTTATTGAAAGCGATGCTTCTGATGAGTAGGTTTAGTCGATTAAATAGATCTGACTCCTTTTGACGTAACAAAAAAATGCAAGATAAAGCCCTTAGCAGGCAACTATCTTGCATTGATTGGAGAATTTTGATTAATTCGAAATAATATTATTTACAATTGTTTTTAGCTCATCAATTACAGGCTTCAAAGTAATCACACCATTATCTAGCTCTATTGGATTTATCCATGAGTCAATAACAGCTTTACTGCCGTCTCTGTACGGAAAAACCTCTATACCAACAATATAATTCACTTTCTGACCTTGTAACTGAAAGTACTGCTTAGAAATATTACCACCCACCTCTTTAACTGGCGGGTTATATTGTTGCACTGGTTGACCTAATCGTTTGAAGTTTGAAACAGTAGAGTCAACAGAAAAATCATTGTTAACTTCGAAAGTTATTTTAAACGAAGGGTTTTTTAGTACTTTCGCCATTTCAGTTTGGCTAAACTCCCCAGGATCATAAGACCATTGCATTAAGTCGAAAGGGATTTTTCTATCAATTCGAAGGGGGGTAAGCTCCACCTTCAAGTTATCTTGCTCTTCTAAAACTTCTTTATTAATGGAATAAATAACTTTTCCTATTTTTCTATTTGCCCCTTTAATTTTAGCCACAGTCATACTTTGCCCTGAATCTGCAACCTCATGTCCCCATACTTCATTATATTTGTTTCTAGAAGTTAAACTACCATAGGTTAAATTTACTGATGTTCCATTGATCTGTTTAATTTCACTAGATTTAGGTACTAGTAATTCAATTGTTTGGGCGTTTTGTGGATTAATAATTATAGTGTTAGGTACATCATCTTTCGGAATTGCTTGGCAACCCGCCAGAATAGAAAAAACTGATACTGCTAATATTTTAAATTTCATAAATAACCTTTTATTGTGTGTGTGAGTAGTTTGATAAAGCATAAAAAATATCTATCGTGGTATTAATTTTCAAGTTAATGAAATCTGACTTTTACAAATCAGTGGAAATAACAAGCAGGCTAGGAAATACCCATGTCTGCTTGCTGATTTCTATTATAAGAGTTTAATAGAGGTAGACTGCTCCGGCTCGTGAAGCAGAGTTATCATTCTGCACCCCGTTAATACCTATGCTCGAACTACCTTCTCCATATGCTCCGACTGCTAAAGTTTTACCATCAGCAGAGACTGCGATACTACCTCGGGTATTATTGTTAACCGTATAATCACCACCAAAATTATCTGAAGAATCTGAGTTACTCGATTTTATATAAGATGTCTGTGCCCATATCCCATTTGTTAATTCAAAGGCATAAGCAGCACCAACATCATTGCCGGATGTATCACTAGCATCACTATCTATCCCATCAGATCTACTTTCTTCTCCTGGCGCCGAAACAAACAACTTATCCCCATCTGAAGACAAGGCCACACCAGCGCCAAAATAAGAGCCAGGCAACATAAAGTTCGCTTTTACATAATAATCTTGAGACCAGTCCGTACCGTCGAATGAGAATAAATACACTGCACCATATCCAGCACTAGTTGATAATGACTGGTCGCCATCGATACCCGTAGAAGCGGATTTTTCACCACTCGAGCCAACTGCCATGAAACTGCCATCCGTATTCAGGTCAATTGAAGATCCAAATTGTGCTTGAGTCCCTGTATTACTCGACTTCACATAAGCATTTTGCACCCACTCGTCGCTTATATTCTTTCTGAATACATACACTGCCCCCGAGAATGACACATTGTTATCGCTTTCAGTTCCATTTATGTCGGTTGCTGCACTATCTTCATTAATAGCGCCTACGGCTAGAACAGCTCCGTCTTTAGAAATACTTACGCTATGGCCGAACTTATCTGCAATTTCTGCATTGCTCGCCTTCAAATATGCATTCTGTGACCAATTCACACCCACTCGATTAAACACATAAGCAGCTCCAGCCCCTCCCGCATTGAAAAGGGTATCATCTCCATTCACACCTGTTGCACTGCTGGCTTCACCCTCTGCACCCACTATTAAACTGCTGCCATCACTCGAAATATCTAGATCGCCACCAAATTCCTGACTTGATCTTGTATTACTTGGCTTAACAAAGGCCTGCTGAGACCAGCCTGATCCAACTCTAGTAAATACATATACTGCACCCGAATTACTAGCAAGATTATTATCAACACCAGAGTCAACACCTACACCATTACTTGATTCTCCAGGCGCACCTACTGCCAATGTATTTCCATCCAATGATAATGCTATAGCCGAACCAAATTTATCTTCAATTCCAGGATTCGACGCTTTGAGATATTCTTGAAAACTCCATTGATTCCCAGACTTAACGAAAACATAAACTGCACCTGAATCCCTAGCATTACCATCTTCGTAATTAGCACCCACTGCCATAGTTAAGCCATCATCTGAAATCGCCACGCTATATCCAAACTGATCACCAGCTTGAGTATTATTCGATTTGAAGTATCCTATGGGGTCTACCGACGCCATCTCATTTACTAAGAGCAAATCGAAACTATCTAACACACTATTATCATCAGCCTGCACTTCAATTCGATATTCGGCATTTACCCAATCTGTTAAATGAACGGGAATTTCAAGGTCAAATGAAGTATCTTCGATGTCAATATTTGAGCCACCAGCCACTGCGGTGAATCCAGAACTTCCGTCAGGATCAACCTGTAAGCTAAAATGATCTCCTGCACTTAAACCGTCGCCAGTCCAAGTGAAGCGAAGCACTTTCGGGTCATTCGTGGCAGCGACATTAAAACTAAGTAGCTCTAAGATCACTTCAATATTCACTGTTGCCGAGGCTTCTGACCCGCTGGCATCTGTAATCGTATACGTTAGCGTATCCGAGCCTAAGTAGTTCGTTGTTGGTGTATAAATGATCGTGTCATCCGCTGAATTATCAGGCGTTGCATTATCATCTATCGTGGCCACACCATTAGTAGGCGCTACTGCAATGATAAACGTGCCTGCACCATCGACGCCGAAATCATCATTGGCTAAGGCATCAATGACATTGTTACTTGAGTTAGCAACGACATTTATCGAGTCATTAACGGCTGTTGGCACACCATTATCGTTATCGCAAACATCGCCTAAACCATCATCATCAACGTCACTCTGGTCAGCATTGCTAATTAGAGGACAGTTATCAGCATTATCGCCGACGGAATCTGAATCAGTGTCTAGCCACTCTGTAGGGTCTAATGGAAAGGCGTCATTTTCATTAAGATAGGTATCGTTATCAATATCGGGATCACAGGCATTACCAAGTAAATCACTATCGGTATCAAGTTGGTCAGCATTACTGATCAATGGGCAGTTATCAGGAAAAATATCTTCAACGCCATCATTATCATCATCGGGATCACAGGCATTACCAAGCAAATCACCATCGGTATCAAGCTGGTCAGCATTACTGATCAAGGGGCAGTTATCAGGAAAAATATCTGCAACGCCATCATTATCATTATCGGGATCACAAGCATTACCAAACAAATCACCATCGGTATTGAGCTGGTCAGCATTACTGATCAAGGGGCAGTTATCAGGAAAACTATCTTCAACGCCATCATTATCATTATCAGGATCACAGGCATCGCCTAGGTCGTCTCCATCGTTATTATCTTGATTTGGGTTTGCCACGATTCGACAATTGTCTGCTGTATCTGTAACACCATCATTATCATCATCGGTATCACACGCATTACCTAAGGCGTCGTCATCGTCATTTTCTTGGTTTGGGTTGGCGGCTATCGGGCAGTTGTCGGAATTATTACCTACACCATCACCATCGGCATCGACGGTTTCATTGGCATCATCTGGAAAAGCATCACAGACATTTCCTGCGCTATCACCATCTGTATTTTCTTGGTTTGGGTTGCTAATAAACGGGCAGTTGTCTACCGAATCTAAAACACCATCACCATCCGTATCCGGATCTAACGAAACGGGAATAACTATTGACCCAGGGTTTTTATTATTTTCTTCTTCAATGGTTTCTTTAAATTTAGTGACTGCTTCTTGAGCGCTAACCAATGTAATCACATCAATTTCAATAATTGAATACGCGATATTTGTCAGATAAAGACTTAAATTATAATCTTCTTCGAATGCTTGAAGTCCCTGATGAAAGTTGATACTACCTACATTTTTAATTATCTCAGTCAATACAAATAACTGAATGCCATCGCTATGATCTTCATTGCTATCTAGGCTTTGTAATAAACGCAGCATATTGATCAAGGCAAGTTCGGCAATTTCCAGATCATCCTGTTTCACTAAATCCCATGGCGTCATCAGATCTGTCGCTAGCGCCGTTCCAAGATCAACACCTGCATAACTAAATGTAATCTCCTCGCCTGGCACGTATCTAAAAATACCGCTTTCATTAGTTTCGCCACTGGCACTATTGGTTCGATAGCTTAGACCTTTAACGGGGCCATCTACAAATTTGCCAGTACCTGTAATAGTCGGTCCATCTGAACCGCCTCCACCACCACAGGCTACTAATAATACTGTTAACAAAATAATCAAAGGCTTTATTAGCCAGGTTTGAATTTGAGTATGCATCTTTCCCTACCATCCCTTTTATACTGCTGTGATTTTTTAGTATTGAATTAATTTTCTTCGTCATAAACATCAAAAAAGTACACGCCTACTCCGGTCTTTCTGACGAGGGAAGATGCATTCTTGTCCGTTGTTGTTTTGCTTTGCTCATGTTTCAGCTGAATGTTTTCGGCTAACTGCTGCAACACGCTATTCATATCTTTTCTGCTTAAGAGCCTGAACTCTTCACAGGTTCCATCGCTTAAACCTTTAAACTCCAATTCCAGCTGAATAAAAGGTTGGTCTGTGTTTTTTTCGTCCAAGTTGTGATCAACACTGCTGAACAAACGCGACAACTGCTTACTTGATACCTCTAACTTACCCATTTCACTTTGAGGAATATAAATATCATTCACTAAGCGAATCATATCGTTTTCAAGGCGGATGGCGTTTTCATTTCGTTCCAATTCTTCTAAGACAGAGTTTGCCGGAATTCCGCCACTAAAACGTTTTACAAGTTCAAAAAAACTGTTTTTTCCTGTGTAAGGTAGATCAAGCGCAAGGCCGTTTTCTTTAGGCCAATTGGTAACCACTCTTGCTGCTCGGTTTAAATGCAGTAAAGGTGACTCGTCTTCAATGGGTTTCCCATGTCGATCGACACCCCGCCTAATGCGAGATACTTCATTCCTATCCATACCTGTTAGTACTGCTAATCGAGCATTCGTTGCTTTTTCACCATCTTTAACTAACTGTTCTTCAGCAGCTGCCAAATAGGATACTTTAAGTGCCTGTATGACTTCGCCCACAGCGACATTTTGCCGCAATAACAATCGCGCCATCGGCTTGAGTATTCTTAAAAACAATTGCATAGCAGGTGAAAAATTAATAATACAAAACCTATATTTTTAAAGTTACGTGCATCATATGATGCATAGTAACTTTTTGTAAAGCATTTTGTTCATATTTTGAAAAGAATAAAAGAAAATTGAGCTTAGTTAAGGGTGGGAATCATTCATAAATATCAAGCTTAAACACTATGGATGATTAGACTACTTTAGAGGTATCACTATTAACTCACAGTTTAGGGCTTTATAAAAAGGGAAAGGTAAAGCTCCATATTCTTTAACAAGCCGTATTCCGAAGTGGTTAAAGCATTAGCTTTTGTGCTTTTGTAGCAGCTTCTCGAAAATCCAAAATAAATCGATATGGCTATGAGGCTTAAGGTTTTTTTTCTTTCTAATAAGTATTGCTATTGCTCTTTTTAAAGCATTTTCGAAGACTGAAAAGTAACTTCGATAAAGGCCG
>TARA_R110001592_G_scaffold5303_2_pt1 | contig 34958 bp, 46 predicted proteins | sample TARA_R110001592 | Tara Oceans TARA_R110001592 (sample SAMEA4398387) | marine metagenome | biome: Polar Biome; feature: [SRF] surface water layer (ENVO:00010504); material: water (ENVO:00002006), including particulate matter (ENVO:01000060) such as... | depth 5 m | reverse complement strand
CAAGTAGGAGCAAAAGTCTTAAAGCACCTAAAAGGTGATAAAGTTATTGTTTTCAAAAAGAAAAGACGTAAAGGATACCGTGTTAAAAACGGACACCGTCAATCTTTAACTGAAATTATTATTGAAAGCATTGCTGCTTCGGGAGCTAAAAAAGCTGCCAAAGCCGAAGGCGAAGGAGCTAAAAAAGCTGCCAAAGCCGAAGGCGAAGGAGCTATAAAAGCTGCCAAAGCCGAAGGCGAAGGAGCTATAAAAGCTGCTCCGGTTAAAGCAACAAAGAAAGCAGAACCAAAAACTGAAGTTGCTGCCCCAAAAAAGGCAGAAGCTAAACCAGTAGCACCAAAAGCAAAACCTGCTCAAGATTTAAGCAAACTAACAGTTGCTGAATTAAAAGACATGGCAAAAGCTAAAGGAATTGAAGGAATTTCTTCTATGAAGAAAGCTGATTTAATTGCTGCTTTAAGTTAATTTTAAAATATAAAATCGAAATAAAATGGCACATAAAAAAGGAGTCGGAAGTTCGAAAAACGGTAGAGAATCAGAATCAAAACGCTTAGGTGTTAAGATTTTTGGCGGTCAAGCTGCAATAGCAGGAAACATTATCGTTAGACAAAGAGGAAATACACATCACCCAGGTGAAAACGTGTATTCTTCAAAAGATCATACATTACACGCTTATGTTGATGGCGTTGTAAAATTTACAAAGAAAAAAGATAATAAGTCTTATGTTTCAATTGAGCCTTTTGAGGTTTAAGGAATAGTTTTTCTTTTTAAAATATTAAAGCCCTTTCTGTTTCCACAGAAAGGGCTTTTGTTTTTGTCAGTTTTGGAAATAGCTATCTATTCCAATCTAAGAAGATTAATACATCATTAATACATTTATCTAATTCGTTTTTTACGTCTTGTTCCCAAAACCTAAAAACGGTATAGTCCATGTCTTCAAGTAGCTGGTTTACTTCTTCATCACGTTGCATATTACGTTCTATTTTTGGAACCCAAAAGCCACGGTTGCTTTTTATCTTATTTCTACGTTCGTCCCAATTGTAACCATGCCAAAACTCGCCATCAATAAAAATGGCCAATTTGTATTTTTGAATGGAAACATCGGGTTTACCGGGAAGTTTTTTGGAATTAATACGATAGCGAACCCCTTTGTTCCACAACGCTTTTCTGAACAATAGTTCTGGCTTGGTGTTTTTGCCACGGATTTTGCTCATGATTTTTGAACGTTTTTTGGTGGTATAAAAACCCGATTCCTCGTTAAAACGGGGGACTTTTATTTTGTTATCTTCGTAGGACATAATGGTTCTACCAAATTATAAATAAAAAATGGGGCAATCAAAAAACAACAATGTGGATTTTATTTCTGATGAGCATTTGCTTGAAAGTATTAAAAATACCGTGATTTATATTGTAAATTTGTTTTCCAGATTTTTCTATAAGTAAGAATGACTAAAAAAGAAGAACAAAAAATAAGCCAAGGAATCAAGAAAGTTGTTTCTGAATTAATGGATAGCGTAATGAATAAGGTTCTTGTAACCGACCCATTTATTAAAGAAAAACACCATTCAAGCAAACCTCTTTATGCTGCCCTTGTGCCAGATGAGATTTTCAAAGGATCACACTTTGAGAGGCGTTTTGTAACTCCTTTTGGTGGTGTTTGGGAAAAACTTGCTCAAGTAGTAGCCAATGATTACCACGGGAACTGTTCAATGGGACACGTTATAAATGGAGAAGTTGGAAGCGAGCGTTTAAGACGTATTCAAGAAGTGCTTAACAAACTTGAACATAAGAAAAAAGGAGAAAAAAAAGTAAAACCTAATTGGGAAGAAGAGCTTAAATATATTCTTGCTGGTGGAGGTAAGCCAATCCCAACAAGTGTAGTCTGTGATATTTTTATTGACAGTAAAAAGACAGGACAGAAATATGCCTTTGAATTAAAAGGGCCTTTACCTAATAGTGACCAAACCAAAGTAAGCAAAGAAAAAATGTTTAAACTATTAGCTATGAGTCCTCAAAAAGTTGATTTCTCTTATTATTCTTTACCATATAATCCTTATGGAAAGAAGGAAGATTATAATTGGGGTTTCGCAATGAGATGGTTTGATATGCACAATGATTCATCAGTTTTAATTGGCAATGAATTTTGGGAATTGATTGGTGGAAAAGAAACGTATAAGAATTTCATCAAGGAAATAAATAATTTAGGTTTGGAATATAGAGAAAGGATTTATAGAGAATTTTTAGGCATTGAGCCACCTGAAGGATATAAAGAAATTAAGCTTCAATAAAATATATTGTATGACAGAAAAGGATTTTACTTTTATTGATTTATTCGCTGGAATTGGAGGTTTTAAAATGGCTCTTACCAATAATGGTGGGAAATGTATAAACTTTAGTGAAATAAACAACGACGCAATAAATACATATTGCGAAAACCATTATGTACCGAAAGAAGATAATTTAGGAGACATAACCAAAGTTAAAGAGTTACCGAGTCACGACATTCTAACGGCAGGTGTGCCTTGTCAAAGTTGGTCCATAGCTGGAAAAAACCTAGGTTTTGATGATGATAGAGGACAATTATGGAACGACACCATTTATTTACTTAAACAATCCCAACCTAAGGCATTTATTTTTGAGAATGTTAAGGGATTGGTTGACCCTAGAAATCAAGAAGCACTTTCATATATTCTCGATAGAATTAAACAAGCCGGTTATCATGCCAAATATTACGTTATTAACTCTTTTGATTACGGAGTTCCTCAAAATAGAGTTAGAATTTATATCATTGGGTTTAAAGAAAAAATATTTTTTGATAATTTCAAATTACCAACCCCCTTTAAAAGCAAAATAAAACTTGCCGATATTTTAGGGGTTCAAATCCAAGAAAAAAAGGAAACAGAGACTGAACTGAAAGATTTATTTGGTAATCCTATCTTTATGAAGCAGATGAGTCTTTCAAGTAAAAACGGCTTTAATGACTACTTTTTATTTAATGACTTAAGAAATGGAAATACGACTATTCATTCGTGGGATATAATAAAGACTACAGAAAGACAAAAAGAGATTTGTTTACTTCTGCTGAAAAACAGAAGAAAAAGCCAATATGGAAAATTAGATGGAAACCCACTTTCTTTAAAGCATTTTAAAATACTGGATTCTTCAATAACTGAAAAAGAATTGGCTGAACTTGTCGAATTGGAAATTCTAAAAACAGAGGAATTTCGATATAGAATAAATGATTTTGACGAATCAAATCTAACCAAGGAAGAATTAGAAATTTTGAGCAAGCAATGCAATGCAGAACTTTCTGTTGATGAATTAAAAACCTATCGTATTTTAAAACTGAAAAAAATCTCAATAAAGGATTCTTTAGAGACATTAAAAGAAAAAAACATAATTGAATGTATTGAAGTTCGCTATGATTTTAAAAACGCAAAAATAAGCAGTGGTTTATATGGAATAAATAGAGTATTCCTGCCAACATCCGATGTATTCCCAACTTTAGTGGCAAGTGATACAAATGATTATATAACATTGACGAATTTAAAAGCAGACAATCACGATAACTATAAAGAGGACTTTTTGGAAAAAGTTTATTTTTCTGGAAACTACCGTAAAATCACAAAAGAAGAGGCATGTGAAATTCAAGGCTTTCCAAAAGACTTTATATTGCCGGAATCAAGAGCTAGATGGATGAAATTAATTGGAAATAGCGTTTCTGTTCCTGTTATTGATGCACTTACAAAAGCAATTATTGATACTGGAGTATTTGGCAAAAAAAAGAAGAATGTAACTAAACAAATAAAACATTATAAAACGCCGATAAAGCTAAAAAATACTGGAGTTAGTGCTTGAAAACCGTTGCTTTTTCACACTTATTCACAACAAAAACCCTCACGTTTCTGCAAGGGTCTCTAAATATCAAAAGCGAAGCGTTCTAAAATCTAACTTCTAAAAGCGAAGCGCTCTAATTCTCTAACAATCTAATAACGGTAATAGTCTGGTTTAAAAGGGCCATCAACGTCAACACCAATATAGTTTGCTTGGTCTTCACGAAGTTCGGTCAATTCCACACCTATTTTTTCTAAATGTAATTTAGCAACTTTTTCGTCTAAATGTTTTGGCAGCATATACACTTCGTTATTATAAGCGTCGCTATTGGTCCACAATTCAATTTGTGCCAAGGTTTGGTTGGTAAATGAGTTACTCATTACAAAACTAGGATGACCTGTAGCACAACCTAAATTTACTAAACGGCCTTCGGCTAAAATGATAATATCCTTACCATTAATTGTGTATTTATCTACTTGTGGTTTAATGGTGTTTTTAGTGTGACCGTGATTTTTATTTAACCAAGCCATATCAATTTCATTATCGAAATGTCCAATATTGCAAATAATGGTTTTGTCTTTAACAGCTTCAAAATGTTTCGCTTGTACAATATCTTTATTTCCTGTGGTGGTAATTACAATATCGGCATTGGCAATAACGGTCTCTAAACGTTTTACTTCAAAACCATCCATAGCGGCTTGTAACGCACAGATTGGGTCAATCTCAGTAACAGTAATTATACTTCCAGCACCTTTAAACGATGCTGCTGTGCCTTTACCAACATCGCCATAACCACAAACAACCACACGTTTTCCTGCAAGCATGATATCTGTAGCTCTTCTAATCGCATCTACAGCACTTTCGCGGCATCCGTATTTATTATCAAACTTACTTTTGGTTACAGAATCATTTACATTAAAGGCAGGCATTGGTAAGGTGCCAGCTTTCATTCTGTCATATAATCTGTGAACACCGGTTGTAGTTTCTTCACTTAAGCCTTTTATTCCTGAAATTAATTCTGGATAACGGTCTAAAACCATATTGGTAAGATCACCACCATCATCTAAAATCATGTTAAGAGGTTTTCTGTCTTTTCCAAAGAAAAGGGTTTGCTCGATACACCAGTCAAAATCTTTTTCACTCATATCTTTCCAAGCATATACAGCAGTGCCTGCTGCAGCAATAGCCGCGGCCGCTTGATCTTGTGTTGAAAAAATATTACAAGAACTCCAGGTAACTTCAGCCCCTAAGGCTTGTAACGTTTCTATTAATACCGCTGTTTGAATGGTCATATGCAAACATCCAGCGATTCTTGCGCCTTTAAGGGGTTGAGTGTTTTTGTATTCTTCGCGTAGACTCATTAAACCCGGCATTTCTGCCTCAGCTAATTCTATCTCTTTTCTTCCCCATGAAGCAAGTGAGATATCTTTTACCTTATTAGGAACGTAAGCAATTGTTTTTGTGTTCATATTAGTATATTTGTATTTCACAATTTTGACTGCAAAGATAACTAATAACTTTCAGAATATTAAATGCCTCTTTACAAATCCATTACTCCAAATTCACAAACTAGTGTTAAAATCTGGAAGATTACGGAATCTTTCGACGATTTAATAAAACCAGTTACTTTAATGCCAGAAAATTTAGAGCGTGTTTTAGGTATGAAAAGTGAATTGCATCGGCGTGGATTTTTAAGTGTGCGTCATTTGTTGGCGGAATTTGGTTATCAAGATGCCGATTTGTTTTATGACGAATTTGGTAAACCCCATTTAAAAGATGGCAAGCATATTTCCATTACCCATTCGTTTACATTTTCGGCTATTATTGTAAGTGATAATCTTGTTGGAATTGATGTTGAAAAACAGCGTGATAAAATCACCATAATTGCTCATAAATTTATTGATTTTGAGTTCGAGTATTTAACTGACGACGATCCAGATTATATAAAAAAACTAACCGCTATTTGGTGCGTCAAAGAATCGCTTTATAAATTATTTGCTACACCTGGGTTAAGTTTTAAGGAGCACTGTTTGGTCATTCCATTTGTGATTGAAGATGTAGGTACAACAGCTTGGATTGATTATAAAAACATGAAATACCGTTACACAATTAACTTTTTAGAATTTGAAGGCTTTACGTGCGCTTTTGCCTTAGTATAAATGACAGCTATTTATAAAAATATACAGGCGTCGGTTAATAGTAAAGACAAATTGTTGGCTGTTTTAATAGATCCAGACAAGGTCATATTTAATAATATACCTAATTTTATTAAAAAAGTGAACACATCAATTGCAAGTCATATTTTTGTTGGTGGAAGTAGTGTTAAAGAAGATATTACAACAAAGGTGGTTTTTGAAATAAAAAAATTCACAAAATTGCCTGTTGTGTTATTTCCAGGAGACACGATACAATTAACAAATAATGCCGATGCCCTGTTGTTCTTGTCATTAATATCTGGAAGAAATCCAGAATATCTTATAGGAAAACAGGTAGAGGCCGTTTCAAAATTGAGAACTATGTCTGTAGAAGTTATTCCAACGGGCTATATTCTTATTGAAAACGGAAAGCAGACGAGTGTTGAAAAGACAACCAAAACAACGCCGATTTCCAGAAACAATATTCAAAAAATAGCTGATACTGCTAAAGCTGGTGAATTATTGGGAATGAAGTTGATTTATTTAGAAGCAGGTAGCGGTGCTAAAGAAGCTATTACTCCAGAAATTATCAGTTATGTAAAAAATGAATTGAGCATTCCACTCATTGTTGGGGGCGGGATAACAACTAAAAAACAATTGGAAGACACCTATAATTCTGGTGCCGATTTAGTCGTTATTGGAACAGCTTTTGAGAAGGATGAATTGTTTTTTGAACAATTAAAAGCCCCATTCTCCGTTGGACATTTCCCCAAAGAGGAAAACAAAAATGGAATTTTTTGAAAAGAAAACCAATATTAATCAATAAATTTTCCCTTTTGGGAAATCAGGAAAAAATGAAAATATCAGTAGATTTAACTTTGTCGCCTTTGCAAAATGATTTTGAAGTGCATGTCATCAACTTTATAAAAGCCTTGAGAGCTTCAAAATTTACCGTATTGGAAAATCCATTAAGCACTCAAATTTATGGTGACTATGATGAATTAATGCCATTTCTTACCAAAGCTATTAAAACATCTTTTGAAGAGGCAGACATCTCTGTTCTTACCATGAAGGTTGTTAAAACCGATAGAAGCGATTATGAACCACATTTTTGATTTTTTCATAGACCCATACCGCGATGCTCCAACCTATCAAATTGTTTTAGAAGCCATTGCTTTTGTATTTGGTATCATGAGTGTTTGGTATGCCAAAAAAGAAAATATTTTGGTGTACCCAACTGGCCTTATTTGTACGGTTATAACGGTGTACCTGCTTTATATAAGTCAGTATTTTGGTGATATGATGATGAATTTTTATTATTCCATCATGAGTATATATGGTTGGTGGAACTGGTCTCGAAAAAAAGAAAACAAATATGTGGTGCCTATTTCAAGAACCACCAAAAAGGAAAAACAAATAGGGGTATTGTTATTCATTTTAACCATGATAGTAACTTATATTGTTTACAAGGGATTTGGTTATCCTATGGAAGTTCCTAACTATATAGACATTGTAACATCGGGTATTTTCTTTACCGCCATGTGGTATATGGCCATTAAGAAATTAGAAAATTGGACACTATGGATTATTGCCGATTTGATTACTGTTCCACTGTATGCTTACAGAGGTTTGGGTATGTTGTCATTTCAGTATTTAATCTTCACTATATTAGCAATTCAAGGATATTTTGCATGGAAAAAAACCTTAAACAACAACCGTCAAACTGTATTAAAATAGTATTGTTTGGGCCGGAATCTACTGGAAAAACAACTTTATCTGGTCAATTGGCCAGACATTACAATTCCGTTTGGGTACCAGAATATGCAAGAGAATTTCTTCAAAACAAATGGAACGACGAGCGTAAAACCTGTGAACCAAAAGATTTATTGCCCATTGCAAAAGGACAAATGCAGTTAGAAAACAAACTGTCCCAAAAAACAGATACTGTGTTGATCTGTGATACAGATTTGCTTGAAACAAAGGTGTATTCAGAAACGTACTATACGGGTTCTTGCGATCCCATTCTAGAAAAATATGCGTTAGAAAACACTTACGATTTATATTTTTTGACTTATATTGACACACCTTGGGAAGCCGATGATTTGCGGGACAAACCACATGAAAGAGAACGAATGTTTAAAGCTTTTGAAGAGGCTCTAATTAAATACAAAAGACCGTATGTTTTGTTAAAAGGAGGTAAAAAGGAACGTTTGGAATTGGCCGTGAAGCATATAGATAATTTATTAAAGGGTAAGCAATGACATTTTCTGAGAAGGACCGTATTCAAATTGAAAACCACAGACTAACCACTGAGAAAATAAAGGCTCAAATAGCACTTATTAAATCGGGGATGGTGTATGCTAATTTAAAAGAAGCCGCAACTGTTGGAAATGGTATTCTCAAAACAGAAAACCAGAAGGAATTGCATTATATCCATTTATTTGAAAGCAAACAAGACAATCTTTCGATGATAAATTTTGTTCCAGCTTCGGGAGCAGCTACCAGAATGTTTAAATTTTTGTTTCAGTTTTTAAATAACTATAACGTTAAGGAAGAAAGTATAAAAAACTATATTGAAAGAACCAACAATAAAAATATTCAAATCTTTCTAAAGGGTCTTGAGAAATTACCTTGCTTTGAAGAGGTTGTTCATAAAACACATAAAATTATATCAAATTATAACGACTTAACATTTGATGAACGCTGTGTAGAGTTTATAAAAACCATGTTGGATGAAAACAGATTAAATTATAGCTTTTGCCCAAAAGGGCTGTTTCCTTTTCACAAATATAAAACGTATGTGTCAACGCCTTTCGAAGAGCATTTGTTTGAAGCCGCATTTTATGCCTCATCAAATAATAAGGCCAATTTACATTTCACTATTTCTAAAGCCCATCATAAAAATTTTCAAGAGGAACTAGATCATATTGTAGAAGACATAGAAAATCAAACAGGCCACACCTTTAATATTTCGTTTTCGTATCAAAAACCAGAAACTGATACCATTGCATTAACTACCAAGAAAGACATTTATAGAGAAGAAGATGGATCTATTTTATTCAGGCCTTCAGGTCATGGGGCATTATTGGAAAATCTAAATGAATTGGATCATGACATCGTTTTTATAAAAAATATAGATAATGTTGTTGTAAAGGAACAGCATGACACTATTTCTAAATATAAAAAAATGTTGGCAGGCATTCTGCTAGAGGTTCAGGAACAAGTTTTTAAATTTTTATATCAAATTGAAACCGGAAATCTAAATCAAAATGAAATAGATACCATGGTAAAATTTATAACTAATACATTAAATGTTGTTATTCCCGCAGATTTTGACAATGCGTCGTTAGAATCGAAACTATTCTATTTAAATGAAAAACTCAATCGGCCACTTCGTGTTTGTGGTATGGTAAAAAATGAAGGTGGACCTGGTGGCGGACCATTTTGGGTTAAAGATAATCAAGGAACAATATCATTACAAATCGTTGAATCTGCTCAAATAGATAGTTCTATAGAAAATCAGGTCAGTTTATTAAAAAATGCCACGCATTTCAACCCCGTCGATTTAGTTTGTGGTATTAAAAATTATAAGGGAGAATCTTTTGATTTGACTAAATATGTAGACCATAATGCGTCTTTTATAACCACAAAATCACACGCTGGAACAACTATTAGCGTGTTAGAACTTCCAGGATTATGGAATGGGAGTATGGCCTATTGGAACACTATTTTTGTTGAAGTGCCCCTTAGCACATTCAATCCTGTAAAAACAATCCATGATTTGCTTAAACCTGCTCATCAAATGTCATGATGCTTAATGAAGACGCCTTAATATCGGAATTAAGTTTTAAAGCTGTTAGAAGTTCAGGAAGCGGCGGACAACATGTTAATAAAGTGTCTTCAAAAATTGAATTGACATTTAATCTGGCGGATTCCTCAACATTATCCGACTCTCAAAAAGCCCGATTAATAAAAAAATTGAGTAGTAGATTAACTAACGACCATGTTCTTATTTTACAATGTGACGAAAGTAGAAGTCAGCATAAAAACAAGCAAGAAGCGATTAAACGGTTTTTAGAGATTATAGAAAACGGATTAATAGTTCCTAAAAGGCGGATTCCTACCAAAATATCCAAATCAGCCATCAAAAAACGCCTTAAAGCTAAACGCAACCTATCTGAAAAAAAAATTAACAGAAAAAAGCCCGATTTAGAGTAAAAATAATCAGCAATTATTAATTGTCAATTGTCAATTGTTTTTATCTTTGCACTGTTCTCAAAAAAGGGGTGCTTTTTCAGTTAGCAGTCATCAGTGAACAGTTAACAGTCTTTTTTTAAATTGACTTTTAACTTTAACTTTTAACTTTTAACGCCAAAAAGGCTGAGATCATACCCATTGAACCTGAGCAGGTAATGCTGCTAAGGAAGGCGATAGTCGCCGTTTTAATTAATATTAACTAGAATAATTACCTCTTTTTATTCGATTATAAACATCATAATCGTATGAAAAATTTGTTCGCATTTTTAGCACTTTTAGTGCGGTCCAATCTTGCTAATGCACAAGAAAATCAAGTTCAACAAGATTCAACAAAAATTGAAACTTTAGATGAAGTTTTAGTAAATGCTATTCGTGTAAATGCCACATCGCCCATTACGCACTCAAACATTACAAAGAAAACTCTTGAAAAACGAAATCTAGGACAAGATTTACCAATTCTATTAAACTTTTTGCCTTCGGTGGTTACAACAAGTGATGCCGGTGCTGGTGTAGGCTATACAGGAATTAGGGTACGTGGTATAAGTGCCCAATCGACAAACATTACGGTAAACGGCATTCCATATAATGATGCAGAATCTTTAGGTACTTATTGGGTTGATTTGCCAGATTTTGCTTCATCTGTTGAAAGTCTTCAATTGCAGCGCGGTGTGGGCACATCAACCAATGGTTCTGGCGCTTTTGGTGCAAGTATTAATATTCTAACCGATGCTATTTCGGAAAGGGCCAATGCGGAAATCTCAAATACATTTGGGAGTTATAATACAAGGAAACACAACCTGAAGTTTAGTACAGGAACTTTAAACAACCATTTTGAAATGGCGGGACGTTTGTCACAAATAAATTCTGATGGTTATATTGATCGTGCAACATCTAATTTAAAATCCTATTTTCTTCAAGCGTCTTATGTTGATGATAATACCTTGATTAAAGCAATAACTTTTGGTGGATATGAAATTACATATCAAGCTTGGAATGGCATTGATGCTGAGACCTTGGCGACTAATAGAACCTTTAATCCATCGGGCATGTTCACAGACCAAAGTGGGATGATTAAATTTTACAAAAACGAGGAAGATAATTATAAGCAAGATCATTACCAATTGCATTGGAATGAACGTTTTAATAACAAATGGTCAACCAATCTTGGTTTAAACTACACCTATGGAAGAGGCTATTTTGAACAATATAAAGAAGATGAAAATTTTGCAGAATATGATTTAGTGGAACTTGTAATTGGTGGCGAAACAATTAACACAACCGATTTAATTCGTAGACGCTGGTTAAACAATGACTTTTATGTTGTAAATGCCAATGCCAACTATAAAACAGACTTACTTAATTTTACATTTGGAACCTCTTATAGTAGTTATATCGGCAATCATTTTGGTGAAATTATTTGGGCGCGATATGCTAGCAATTCAGAAATTGGGGACACATATTATACTGGCCAGGGCAAGAAAAAGGACTTTAGTTTATTTGCTAAAGGAACCTATCGATTAAATAATGAACTTAGTATATTTGGAGATTTACAAACACGTTTTGTGAATTATAAAACTACAGGATTGACATCTGATAGGATAAATTTATTGATAGATGAGCGCTATGATTTCTTCAATCCAAAAGCTGGCATTACCTATAAATTAAATCCAATAAACAGTTTGTATTTTTCTTATGCTAGAGCCAATAGAGAGCCCAGTAGAAGCGATTTTGAGAGCAACCCTAATATTAAACCGGAACAATTAAACGATTTTGAACTGGGTTGGCGCCATAACACAAAAGCATTCAGGATAAATACTAATGTTTATTACATGGTATACAATGAACAACTGGTGCTTTCAGGAGCCATAGATAATACAGGAGTCCCCATTAGAACCAATAGCGGCGAAAGTTATAGGCTGGGATTAGAAGTAGAAGCAGGTATTCAGGTTTCTAAGAAGTTTGCAATTCAGCCAAACGTTACCATTAGTTCAAACAAAAATAAGCGGACCATTTCCTCAATAGATGGAAATCTTGTTGATTTAGGAAAAACAAATATTTCGTTTTCTCCGGAATTAGTAGCAGCTAATGCTTTTGTGTTTCAGCCAAAAAATAGCCTTCAACTATCTTTTTTAAGTAAGTATGTGGGCCAACAATATATGGGAAATACAGATTCCAAAACATCAAAATTGAAGAGTTATTTTGTAAATGATTTTAATATCACTTATGAAATTAAACCGAATTATATTTTTAAATCTATTTTACTTTCTGGGTTAGTCAATAATATCTTTGGAGAAAAATATGTATCCAATGGGTATTATTACACATATGAAGATACATGGTCAAATCCTAATCAAATTACTACTATCGAAGGAGCAGGTTATTATCCACAGGCCACTACAAACTTTTTAATTGGAGCCACATTAAAGTTTTAAGAAAAACAGTTAACCTTTCTAGTCCCCTCCTTTTAAAAAGGCCTTCTCTTTGGGAAGGACTTAGGGGTGGGCTAATTTGAGATTAAAAGCGTATTTCCAACCTTCTCAACACGGTAATTTTTTAAACCACACACTAACGTTGAACTATTAAGAGGTTGTCCATTTATTAAACTATATGTATTCCCGTCACCACATCCACAAGTGGCTTCCAATCCGCTTATTTCAAGTGCAGAACAGCTATTGGGTGAGTGATTAGGGTCACTGGCATCCCATGCTAAAAAACTGGTCACCGCATTTGTTACAATAATGCCATTATTTCCAACATTAGGAATATAAACGGATTCTGTATCAAATTGAAGTTGACTATATTGAGGAAGGTTTAAATTAACAGGAACGTTAACATTTAAATTTAGTAAGAATTTACAATTTTCATTTTCGTTTCCGGGGCCACTACAAGCCATAAAAAAAATAGTTAGAAAAAGAGAAAAACGATACTTCATGTAAGTCATGATTTTAAAATGCAATTTACAACAAAAAGTAAATTGAGATAAATATTTTGTATATTTGTGATAATCTCGTGTGAACGGGATTTTTTTATTCCGAACCAGTTTCCGGAATCTTTTTATTAAATAAACGATGAAGTTATGAGTAACGTATCTTATTACACTGAAGAAGGTTTAAAAAAGTTAAGAGACGAGCTAAGACAATTAAAAGATATTGAGCGCCCTCGTGCCTCAAATGCTATTGGGGAAGCCAGAGATAAAGGCGATTTAAGCGAGAATGCCGAATATGATGCTGCAAAAGAAGCACAAGGGATGCTTGAAATGAAAATTGCCAAGATGGAAGAGTTATTGGCTAATGCCCGCGTGATTGACGAATCTCAATTGGATGTATCAAAAATATTGGTGCTTTCAAAAGTTAAAATTAAGAACCAAACCAATGGCATGGAATTGAATTATACCTTGGTGGCCGATGGGGAAGCGAATTTAGCGGCAGGAAAAATTTCTGTCAACTCGCCTATTGGAAAGGGGTTACTGGGTAAAACTGTTGGTGATGTTTCCGAAATTAAAGTGCCAAATGGCGTTTTGAAGTTTGAAATTTTGGAGATTTCACGATAATTATAAATACTTCTGGAAGAAAACAGTTATATTTAGACATATTATTTACAAACTCTCACTGTAATATGGCTTCAATCTTCACGAAAATAGTCAATGGAGAAATTCCATGTTATAAGATTGCTGAAACGGATACCTTTTTAGCGTTTCTTGATGTTAACCCTAACAGTAAAGGGCATACCCTTTGCATTCCGAAGCAAGAGATAGATAAACTTTTTGAACTAGACGAAAACATGTACAGTGGCTTAATGAGTTTTTCAAGACGTGTTGCCATCGCTATTGAAAAAGCAATACCTTGTAAGCGAGTTGGGATGACTGTTATTGGATTGGAAGTTCCCCATGCACATGTTCATTTAATACCACTTCATACCATGAATGACGCTCGTTTTATAAATAAAGTAGTATTAACTCCTGAAGAATTTAAGGCCATTGCCAAAGCTATTCAAGCTAATTTATAGAGCGCTTAAATAATATTTGAATGGTTGTTCCTTTACCTGGTTCCGAGTGTAAAACTTTTATGGAACCATTATGAAACTCCTCAATAATACGTCGGGTAAGCGATAGCCCCAAACCCCACCCACGCTTTTTGGTGGTATATCCGGGTTCAAAAATAGTGTTGAATTTTTTTTTAGGGATTCCTTTTCCAGTGTCAGAGACATTAATTTTAATATCATCTTCAAGTTGAGATATTGCAATGGTAAGTTTGCCGCGGCCTTTCATAGCATCAATCGCATTTTTAACTAAATTTTCAATAGCCCAACTATAAAGTTGTTTGTTAAGATTTACAACAATTTCTCCTTCAGGTGTAATAATTTCAAAGGCAATAAGTTTTGAAGAACGTGTTTTTAAATAACTGTAGGAATCAATAGTTTCCTTAATAATATCTAGTGGTTCTAATGCTGGGACAGACCCTATTTTACTAAATCGTTCCGTAATGGTTTGCAATCTATCAACATCTTTTTCAATTTCAACAATGTATTCGGGGTTGACGTGTTCGCTCTTTAAAATTTCTGTCCAACCAATTAAGGACGATAACGGCGTTCCAATTTGATGCGCCGTTTCCTTGGCCATCCCAGACCATAATTTATTCTCAGCGGCATTTTTATTACTTCGATAAAAGAAATAAACTACCGCACCAAAAAGCACAATAATGAGTAATAATGCTAGTGGATAGTATTTTAGTTTGTTTAATGTTTCTGAATTACCATAGTAGAGATTTCCCAAGATAATTTTTTCTCCTGTTCTAGGTTCAATATAGGAGATTTCGATAGAATTATTAATCTCAGCGAATTGAGAAGCCAATTTTTTAATATAGCTAGAATCTTTTTCTTTTAATTCCTCAATGTTTTTAGTAGTTATTTTATTGCCTCTATAAATAACTATCATTTGATTTTTAACTTCTGAAGTTAAGACTTTAGAAGTCAAATCATTTATATTATCATTTAGTAAGTTTTTTTGGAATTCAGCTTGAGCTTCAGCCCAAATATCCATTTTGGTACGTTCTTCGGCTTTAAAATTCTGAAAGAATAAATAAGTGTTCCATAAAATAAGAGAAGTTATTATAAAAGAAGTAATTATAATAACCCAACGAATAGTATTTATGTTTTTTGTAAAAATCATTAACAATTATAATTTAACATGAATATAATGCAAATCTGTTAATATTATTGTCCAGGATGTTTGTAAATCTGTTTTTAATTGAATGTGAGATTGGTTTCATTTCTTATAATGGCAATAAATAGTTATAATTTTCACCGAGGTAAACTAATAATAAACACTTGATTAAGATTTAATTGATTTTTTAATTAGTTTTGTGAAAACTTAAAACGTTTAATGATAACATTTGATCCTAAAGACATTCCAACAACTACCTTGCACAGCTATTTGTTAAGTGCCGTAGCTCCAAGGCCTATAGCATTTGCAAGCACCATGGATGTTCATGGAAACCCAAATTTATCACCGTTTAGTTTTTTTAATGTGTTTAGCTCAAATCCGCCTATCATGATTTTTTCACCATCAAGACGGGTAAGAGATAATTCGACTAAACATACTTTGAGTAATGCCGAAGCGACCAAAGAAGTGGTCATTAACGTAGTGAATTATGATCTTGTTCATCAAATGTCATTGTGCAGTACCGAATACCCTGAAGACGTTAATGAGTTTGAAAAGGCCGGATTAACCATGCTAAAATCTGATGTGGTTAAACCATTTCGTGTGGCAGAATCGCCTGTTCAGTTTGAATGCAAGGTGAACGACATTATTAAATTAGGAACTGAAGGTGGCGCTGGTAATTTAATTATTTGTGAAGTGTTGAAATTTCATATCTCTAAAGAGGTTCTTAATGAAGATGAAAGTATCAATCAAAAAAAACTGGATTTAGTTGCCAGGGCAGGAGGCAGTTTTTATAGCAGAGCCAATAAAGGTTTTTTTGAAATTCCAAAACCGTTGTCTAAATTAGGAATTGGAGTCGATAATTTTCCTGAACACGTTAAAAACAGCATGGTGTTAACGGGGAATGACCTTGGAATGTTGGGAAATATAGAAGCGTTGCCAACTAAGCAGATGGTGAATGGGTTTATTAATGATTTAGGAGAACGTTACCCAAATATAAAGAGTGCATCACACAGAGAGAAACATAAATTAGCGCGTAATTATATTAGTTTTGGTGATATTGAAAGCGCTTGGAAAATATTACTGAGTTAAATTAAAGTACTAATACATATAAATAAAAAGTAATGGAAGTTCAAGGAAGAATTAAAATGGTAGGAGAAACTCAAACCTTTGGGAATAATGGGTTTAGAAAAAGAGAAATTGTAGTTACAACAGAAGAACAATACCCACAACATATTATGGTTGAGTTCGTTCAAGATAAGTGCGATTTACTAAATAATTATAAAGAAGGCCAACAAGTTAAGATTAGTATTAATTTACGTGGTAGAGAATGGGTTAATCCACAAGGAGAAACCAAATATTTTAACTCTATTCAAGGTTGGAGAATTGAAGCGCTGCAAGCTGCGAGTTCAGATGGTAGTTTGCCACCAGTTCCACCAATGGATGCTTTTGAACCAGCAGGGGATTTGGACGAAGACGATCACGACGATTTGCCTTTTTAGTTATTACTAATGTCACCCTAGCGCAGTCGAAGGGTCTTAATAAAAACAACCTCGAGGTTTATTTTAACCTCGAGGTTGTTTAATTTTACGTTATTGCTAAGGAAGAATGATTGAAGCAATCTATCTGTTCATTATTAGTTTCACTCTCTTAAAATACACTGTTTTAGAATATTGTTATAAATGAAATTTCTAACTAAAGATATATGGTTTCCAGATGTGGCTGAAGCCTCAGAAGAAGGCTTATTAGCGGTTGGTGGAGATTTATCGGTGAATAGATTATTGGAAGCTTATAGATTAGGCATATTTCCTTGGTTTAGTGATAATGAACCTATTTTATGGTGGTCACCAGACCCAAGGTTTGTGCTATTTCCGGAAAAGGTGAAAGTTTCAAAAAGCATGAAACAAATTCTTCGCAATTCAGATTACGTGGTAACAGTGAATAAAGATTTTAAATCGGTTATCAAAGAATGCGCTTTAATAAAACGCGATGGACAGCCAGGTACATGGATAACCAATCAAATGATAGACGCTTATATTCAATTACATAATTTAGGATACGCCACCTCCGTTGAGGTTTGGAGAGACCAAACCTTAGTTGCCGGACTTTATGGTGTAGATTTGAAAAATGGGGTGTTTTGTGGTGAGAGTATGTTTACCAAAGAAAGTAATGCGAGTAAAGCAGGTTTTATAACATTTGTTCAAAACACAAATTATAAACTTATCGATTGTCAAGTTTACACAAACCATTTAGAAAGTTTAGGAGCAGAAGATATTACGAGAGAGGAGTATTTAAAATATTTAAAGGAATAATAGTATGGAAAATTTTTGGGATACACGTTTTAAGCAAGAAGCGTATGTTTATGGCACATTACCTAATGCTTTTTTTAAAGAAACTATTGATGCCTATAAGCCAACAGGAAAATTGTTATTACCAGCTGAAGGAGAAGGACGAAATGCGGTATATGGAGCACAGCAAGGATTGGAAGTTTATGCTTTCGACACCAGTATTGAAGGTAAAAACAAGGCCATGAAATTAGCAGGACGCAATAATGTCACAATCAATTATCAAGTAGGAGCGTTTTTTGAACTCGAATTGATGAAAGATAAATTTGATGTAGCCGCACTTATTTTTGCCCATTTTGCAACAGATATTGCATCAGATTACCATAAAAAAGTCGCTGAATTATTAAAGCCAAATGGAATGATTATAATTGAAGGGTTTAGCAAAAATCATTTTGAGCTTCAAAAAATCAATCCAAACGCTGGTGGACCAAAAAATATTGACATGTTATTTTCTAAAGAAACTATAAAAAGAGATTTCCAAAATTTTGAAATGATTAAACTTGAGGAAACAGAAGTTGAACTTAAAGAAGGAGAATTTCATAATGGAAAGGCAAGAGTAATTCAATTTATAGGAAGGAAAAAACTTTAAAAGGTTGCATTTAATGTCATTTTTATTTCCAAAAACCTCTTTTTACATTTTAATTCTTTTTAGGCTTATTCTCCTTTCAATTATATAACAATTTATAAAAATTGTGTAATACAAAAAGCTGGATGTACTGCTAACTTTGTGTTTTAAATAGCATATTCATGCAGAGCAAAGTATTCGAATTAGCTAAACAAATAAAATATAGTAATTATGAATAAGTCAATTAAAATGATATTGGTAGTAGCTGGTACTGTGCTATTAGGTTATGGGCTATATACATTTGTTGCGCCAGAGGCCGTAGTGAGCATAGGTTCTTTAGATGTTATTAAAACTCAAGACAACAACAACTCTTTTATAGCCATTGGTTTAGGTTTAGTGTTGCTTTTTATCGGTCTTTTAGGAACAAATAGTAAATTAAAAATTTAAAATCATGAACACAACACAATTAAAAGGAAACTGGAAAGAAATAAAAGGAAAGTTAAAACAAAAATATGCCACATTAACCGATGATGATTTGTTGATGGCTGAAGGAAAAGAAGATGAAACCATGGGTAAACTTCAAGAAAAACTAGGAAAATCTAAAGAAGAGTTGCACAAGATAATTTCAGATTTATAAAAAATAGTCTGCCTGAACACTTATTTAAATTCATGTAATTAGTTTAGTTGGTTAGTAAATTTCTATGAAAGTTAGTAAGGCAGATTTTTTTTTTAAACAATCAACCACCAATGAAAACGACTACAAAAACCTCAAATTATCATTTAGCCTTAAGTTTGCTTTCAATTATTGCTATTGTATTCATTTTATATATATTAAAACCTCTAATCATGCCTGTGTTATATGCATTAATATTGGCAATCATGATATTTCCTGTTCAAAATTTTCTGGAAAAAAAATGGAAATGCAATCGCTTATTTGCTTCTTTATGCTCTATAACTATCATATTCTGTGTAACTGCCCTATTGTGTATCATAATCTATTCTCGACTCAATGCCTTAATTAATAATGGCGAAAACTATATTGCAAAATTAACAACCCTTTACTATAACTTTATAGAATTTACTTACGATACTTTTGGCATCAGTAGAAGAAGTTCATTATTTACAAAAGATTTAAGAGTTGAAAGCCTGTTAAAAGGGCGTTTTGATAAAATTGGTGAACTTATCTACCAGTCTGGATTTCTATTTAGCTATTTTATTTTAATCCCTATTTATCTGTTTTTCTTTTTATACTACAGGCGATTTTTTAGAGCCTTTTATTATAAATTATTCAGAGATAAGCCAAAAGCATTTTTAAACAGAATGATTAGGAAAGTCTATAACATTCAACAAAATTATTTGTTGGGACTTATAAAAGTTATCTTTATTGTAGGTACGCTTAACACTATTGGCCTTATAATTTTAGGTATTACAAACCCCATATTCTTTGGCTTTTTTGCCGCCTTTTTATTATTGATTCCTTACATAGGCATTATAATTGGTTCCCTAATTCCTGCCGTAATTGCTTTGGCTACCAAAGATAGTGCTTGGTATGCGTTTGGTGTTATTGCCATATTTGGCTTTGTACAATTTTTAGAAGGTAATTTTATTACACCAAAAATAACAGGCTCTAAAGTGAGTATCAATGCTTTTATAGCCATATTATCGCTTATAGTTTTTTCAATGCTTTGGGGCATTGAAGGAATGATTGTAGCATTACCAATTACAGCTACCTTAAAAATTATTTTTGACAATACACCAGGCTATCATGCTTATGGCTTTTTAATAGGTGAACCCGTAGATGAACATTTGCACAGTAAAGCAAGAGCTAGACTAAGGGCTTGGAAGAAAATTAGAAAAGTTAACTAAACCACTATAGACTGGAAGTCCATAGGTTTGGTTGGCAGACTGAAAGTCCGCTTTGTGAAATGAGGAGTAAAACTAAAAATATAACATCACAAATTTGTGCTAATTTGTGTAATTCATGACTCAAAATTTTTAGAAGATAAAGCAAAATCCATTAAAGCACATAGTTTCAACTAAATTTGAAACCAGTGAATAAGGATTGATTAGTTAGAAATAAAGCAAAGCATTTCAATTAAATATTATACTTGTTTGTCGGTAAATAATCCTAAATTTACCGAACAAATTTTAGATATGACATTACATTTAAAGTTTTATTTTAATGAGGTATGCAGAAAAGTCTTAGATGAAAAGCTTTTAGAGCACAACATAAAGCACAAGATTATAGGATTTGGCGAAGTAGAACTTTTAGAAAAGTTATCTCCAGAAAAATTAAAGGCATTTTCTAATGCTTTAAATGATTGCCATATAGAGATTGTTGAAAATCAAAAAAGCATATTGGCCCAAAAAATCAAAGATGTTATTAAAGATATGGTTTTTAATGAAGATACCGTGGTAAACCTGAAAGCTTCTTCCCATTTAGCAGATACCATAGGTCACAGCTACGGATATCTTTCTAATTTATTTTCTGAAGTCACATATACGTCCATTGAAAATTTTATCATTCTTCAAAAAATAGAATACACCAAACAACTCATTATTAACGAAAATTTGAGTTTAACTGAGATTGCCTTTAAGCTCAATTATTCCAGCGTAGCACATTTAAGCACACAATTTAAAAACACTACAGGTATCACACCTTCTGCTTTTCAACGTATTATTACAAAAAGACGTGAGTTAAACCAAGAACAAACTACCTAACTGTTATGCAAGACGATTATATAAACATAATATTGGCAGATGATGACGAAGACGATCGTTTATTCTTTAAAGATGCCTTTGACGAATTGAAAATAACCACAAAGGTAAAAACCTTTAATGACGGTGTTTATTTAATGGATTATTTGAATGATAAAGAATCCGATTTACCAAACGTGTTGTTTTTGGATTTAAACATGCCACGAAAATCCGGTATTGAATGCTTGAAGGAAATAAAGAAAAACTCAAGATTTAAAGATGTGGCCATAGCCATTTATTCTACATCGGCATCCGAAGAAGATATAGAAAACACCTTTGTTATGGGGGCAAATGTCTACATTAAAAAACCCAACGATTTTAAAACCCTCAAAAAAGTATTATCAGAAGTTGTTACCATAAACTGGCAGTATCACACTAATGGATTAAATAAGGATAATTTCTTATTAAGACTATAAAATTATGCCTGGTAGAATATTAAAAAAATCCTGGTTCATAAAAAGCATTTTTTTTATATGCGCCTTTATCATACTCCTTATTGGCGGTTTCACTTATGTAAAAATTAGAGATTTATCACAATCGTCAGATATGTTAACCAAAACGTATAAGGTTAATGTAGCACTCGAACAAATATTCTCTTACTTGAAAGATGCAGAAACAGGGCAGCGTGGTTTTATCATTACAAATGAACCTTTATATCTTGAACCTTATACATCTGGAAGAGAAAACATTAACAACAGTTTTGCAGAATTAAAAGAGCTAACCAAAGACAGGCCAGAACTACAAAACAATCTAAAAGAGCTTAATGAGTTAATAGATTTGAGAATGGAAAGTTTTCAAAAAGCGTTTCGGTTCTCTTCTGTTGGTAATTACAATGACCCAAATTTTAAAGAGAATTTTCTTAATGGAAAGATTTTGATGGACTCCGTTCGCCTTAAAATTACCAAGATGATAGATTTTGAAAATGACCTATTGCAACATAGACAGGAAACTTATGAAAGCAATCTAAAAATCACACCCATGTTCTTGTACTTGGTATTGTTGTTTTCTTTAATGCTTATGTTTGTAGCTTACACTAAAATTATCTCAGATTTAAAAAAACTAAAAACTTCTAATGAGCAACTGGAGATTTTTAAAGAAACCGCAAACCAGTCTTCCATAATAGGAAAACATGGTAGCTGGATGTGGGACATAGACAATAACACCTTTTCTTTTTCTGATAGTTTATATAGATTATTAGATGAAGAACCTCAATCTTTTAAAGCCACAATAGAAAACTATAGTAAATTTATCCATCCTGAGGATTTAGAGAAATTTCAAAAGGAAATTAAAAAAATGACTGAAAATAAAGACCTTCCTTTTATTTCTTATAGAGTTCTTTTAAAAAACGGAGATATTCGATACTTTAAAGCGTATGGAAAGACTGTTATAAGTGCTGACAGAAAAAAACAAATGATAGGAACGGTTACTGATATATCGGACGAAATAGAAAATTATCGACTTATTGAAGAACGTAATTTAGAACTGGAACGAAACAATAAAGAATTATCTGCATTTAACTATGTAGCAAGTCATGATTTGCAAGAACCACTTAGAAAAATACAAACCTTTTTATCTAGGCTTGAAGACAAAGAAGCCAGTAAATTCTCTAAAACTGGATTAACATACATTGATCGTATAAAAAACGCATCCACACGTATGCGGTTGTTAATTGATGATTTGCTCCAATTTTCCAGAACAAACAGGGCAGATAAAATATTTGAAGTGTCTAATATCAATTTGCTTTTAGAAGGTGCCAAACAAGATTTAGCGGAAGTTATTTCAGAGGAAAATGCGATTATAAAAGCGGACACTTTTCCATCTATGAAAGTAATTCCTTTTCAAATACAACAGCTGTTTTCTAACCTTATCAGTAATTCTTTAAAATACAGACCAAAAGAAAGAAACCCTGAAATAAATATTACTTACAGCAATGTAAAAGCTTCTGTAGAAGCCGAAATAATAAAACCACTAACAAAACAATATCACAAAATCACCTTCACAGATAACGGTATTGGTTTTGATAATGAATATGCCCAAAAGATTTTTGTATTGTTCAATCGACTTCATAATAAAGATGAATACTCTGGTACAGGCATAGGCTTGTCTATCTGTAAAAAAATAGTAGAAAACCACCAAGGATTTATATTTGCACAAGGAACCCCTAACGTTGGCGCTATATTTACTGTATATCTACCGGTTTCTTAATTAATCGTTTACCAAAAAACCACATCCAACAACATTTTGAAATAATTATGACTATTTCTTAGTGCAATCTTTAAAACTTCCCAATTGTTAAACAATTAAGGGTTTGCCTCAATTTTTATTTTCTCTTTTCAAGATTTCTATTTTGGAAGTTGGAATGTTGTAACCTTAATCAAAAATATTGTAACACAAAACCAGGTTTCCTGCCCCATCTTTGTAGTGTGCTTATTTAATAGCACAAGCGTTAATTGAAAATGTGAATCTTATAAGTATTATAAAAAATAATGTAACACAAAAAAGACATGTAAATCAGAACTTTGTAATGCAGTAATGCAAGGATTAATAGAAAGAAAAATGAATTTTACAAATGTGTTAAAGTCAGGCTTATTAATAGGTTTTACGTCTCTATCGTTAATTTCCTGTAATTACATTTTTGAAAACAAAAAAGAGAAGATTGAAAAAACAAAAACAACAACAACTAGAATAAACACCAATAAAAAAGAAGCAAATTTATTAGTGGAAGCTTCAAAAAACAATATAGACATTCTAGAATTATGCGAAACAATTAAAGATTTTGAACCTCAAAATAACATTAAAAGTTTAGCTGAAAATTTAGAAAAAACGCACTTTGAAATTTTAAAAAATTATAATGATTTAGCGACAGAGAAGCTTATTTCAATACCAAATTACACCAATTTTAATAATGATATTGAAATGACAGCATTGGATAACGAAACGTTTACTGAAACCACTTTAAAACTCATTAAGAATAAGATTATAAACCAAATAAAACTCTTGGATACTTTATCAGAAACCACAAATGACGTAGAGTTTAAAGTTTTGGCACTTAAAGACAATTATATTTTAAAATATAATATTAATAAAATAGAAACCGCTTTAAATGAATTGAACAAATCCATTTAAAAAAGTTTAAAACATAAAATAAATATTATGAAATGCCCATTAACAATTTGCAAACTGACCGATATGATTAACTGGGCATTCCATCTGACCTATAAAAAACAAATAAATATAAACAGATGAAAAAGTCAATCATAGCACCCAGATTAACAGCGACAAACATGTTACATGCAAATTCAATAACCCCAAACCTTGATAACAAAGAAAACATCATTCTGGCGAAAGAAAGCCATACAGCACACGCTTATAAATGGAACATAGAAACAGAAATTGGCGCTTTTACAGGTACTTGTCTAAGTATAGACGAGGTAAATGATGAAATAGCCATGTTAACAAATAATGCTAAAGTTCTTAAAAAGAACATCATTCCAATGTCAATAATATTTGAGAATGAAGAAGATAAAATTTATTCATGGAATGTAATAACCAATACAGGTCAAGCATCTGGCATATCAACAAGTTTAGAAGAAGTACAAAGAGTAGTAAATTTATTTGGAACTACAGAGATGGTAAAATTCAATATGGCTGAACCTTTTACCACATAAAAATAATTATTAACCATTAAAACATAACATTATGAGAAGTTTATTATACATCATCGCAGTTATCCTTGTAATAGGTTGGGCATTAGGATTTTTTATTTACAGCGCAACGGGATTGATACACATTTTATTAGTATTGGCTGTAATAGCGATACTATTAAGATTGATAGGCGGTAAAGGCATTTAGTAACAATGAAGATTAAAAAAACAATTAATAACATTAAAAATTAAAAAAAGATGAAATCAAGTAACACATTATTGGGATTGGTAGCAGGTTTAGCCGTAGGAGCAACATTAGGAGTATTATTGGCTCCAGATAAAGGAGAAAAAACAAGAAAAAAAATAGTATCAAAAACCAAAGAAACCAAAGACAAACTAAAAGAGAGTTTTGATGATTTTTTAGATACCGTATCAGAAAAATACGGCTCCTTAAAACAAGAGGGAGAAGAATTGCTTAAAAAAGAGAAAGAAGAAATAAAAGAAAAAACGAAAAAAGCATAATTAAAATATGGAAACCACCGCAAAACATATTGAATTGTTTTATGATAAGGTTAAAGAATACACTGAAACCAGTATAGCATTATACAAACTTAATGCTATAGATAGAACAGCAGATATTGTATCATCTTTGGTATCAAGAATTATATTGGTTTTAGTGTTTTCTTTATTTACCCTGTTTGTTAACATTGCCATCAGTTTATTAATAGGCAATTTAATAGGGAGTTATTATCTGGGGTTTTTAATAGTCTCTGGTTTCTATTTAATTATTACCATTCTTATTTATGTTTTCAGTAACAAATTTATTAAAATGCCCATTACAAATCTTGTTATAGAGAAATTGTTAAAATCCAGAAGAAAAGAAAACATGAACCCAAGTTCGGACTAGATGAGAAATTATAAAAATCAGAACCAAATTCTAGAAGACAAAATTATCAATCTGGAAAATAAAAGACATGAGAATCTTAAGGCACTAAAAATTCAGTTTGATACTACCTATCAAGAATTAAGACCTTCAAGATTATTAATAAGAGCTTTAAATGATATTAAAGAAGAGCCTGAAGTTAAAGGCAATTTATTTGAATCCCTAATAAGTTTAACTGGAGGTTATTTGTCGAAAAAAATATTAGTAGGCAAGTCACATTCCGTGTTCAAAAATTTATTGGGATACGTAGTACAATACTTTACAACAAAAATAATTTCACAAAACATTAAACATTAAACATTATGAAAACAATAAAATTCACAATTACATTATGTGCATTAGGCTTACTATTCACATCATGTAAAGATGAAAAACTAGAATTGGCCAAACAAAACGTAGAAGAGTATACAAGCTACGTGGATTCTATATCTAATTTGGATCTTGCCGAAGCAAATGCTAATTGGACAAACATTGAAAGTGCTTATAACAGCCATAAATCAACAGCTATGGCAAATTTAAATGACCTTAAAGAAAATGAAGCCTTAAAAAATGATATAGACGACTCAACATTAAAATTTGAAGCATACAAAGTACAGTTGGCTGAAAAACAACATCAAGATATGCTCATTCAAAAAGACAACTTTAGAATCTCTCTTTTAGGAAAAAACTACGCAAATGACGATATGAAGTTTAAATGGATAAACAAAAACAATATACTAAGCGTATATCAAAATTTTGTAGATACAGTACAAGCCAATAAAGACAGTTATTCAAGAGAGGATTGGGATGAAATTAAATTATTGTATGAAGCCATTGATACCAGAAAAAACACGGTTGAGGATGAGGGGTTAACCAGTTCTGATAACAGAAAAATTGCCGCTTTAAAACTTAAGTTTGCACCTATGTACACTTTAAATAGAATGGGAGCAAAATCAGAAGAAAATGCCAATGCAAAAAAATAATATAAATCAATTATAGCTTAAACAAAAAGAACATGAAAAAAACAATAATAGCAACCGTAATTTTATTAGTAGTAGGTTTTACAATGAATGCCCAAGAAATTTCGAAAAATGCTTTAGGAATAAGGTTAGGAGGCAATAATGGCTTTGGAGGTGAAATATCCTATCAAGCACGATTGAGCAATAGTCATAGATTAGAATTGGATTTAGGGTGGAGAGATGGCAAAAACTATGATGGTTTTAAGATTGCCGGTTTACACCAGTGGGTTTGGAATATTGATAATGGTTTTAATTGGTATGCAGGACTGGGAGGTGGTTTAGGCTCTTATAGTTTTAATGACAATGGCAACATTAACAACGGAAATGATTATAATGACACTTTTGTATTTGCTGCAGGTGATATAGGTATTGAATACAATTTTGATATCCCATTGTTAATTTCATTGGACTTTAGGCCAGAAATAGGTTTTGGCAATGAACTTTATAACAATAATGACTTAGACTTTGATATTGCATTAGGTCTTAGATATCAGTTTTAAAAGATAAATATTGATAAAATTATAGATGCCGTTGTAAACAGTAATATCTATTGAATGTCCGTATTCATTCATAATACCATTTCTGTCATTCAGAATGGAGTGAAACGAAATGAAGAATCTATTGAAAACCAATGGGATTCCTCCTTTGTCGGAATGACAAAATCATTATATTTTCAGACTTATGACAAATTACGGACATTCAAATATCTATAAATAATATAACGCCCCGTAAAAAACAAACGTTTTTAGTGCGGGGCTTTTAATTAAATGTATCTGATTATGTAAGATTGTATGTCACATTAGGAACAATGGTCTTTTATTTTGATAAAAAAGGATAAAAAAATACTGGTAATTTTTTCTGTTTAAGTGCCTATAAATCATACTTCATTGTACCTAAAACACCCAACCTCATGGTCGTTTACCATGCCAGTGGCTTGCATATGGGCATACATAACGGTGCTGCCAACAAACTTAAAACCTCGTTTTTTTAAATCGTTGCTTAAGGCATCACTTAAAGGCGTTGTTGCTGGAGCCTCCTTGTAATTGATTAAGCTATTTTTTAATGGTTTACCATCAACAAAATTCCAAATGTATTTTGAAAAACTTCCAAATTCTTTTTGAATATCCATGAACATTTTAGCATTGGTAACTGTTGCATTGATTTTTAATTTATTTCTAATAATCCCGGCATCTTGCATAAGTGAATCCATTTTATCCTGTTGGTAATTTGCGATTTTTTTATAGTTGAAGTCATCAAAAGCATTTCTAAAGTTTTCCCGTTTCCGTAAAATGGTAATCCAGCTTAATCCTGCCTGAAAGGTTTCCAAAATTAAAAATTCAAATATTGTTTCATCGTCATAAACTGGGACGCCCCATTCAAGGTCGTGATAGGCTTCATACAAGGCATCACCTTTGCACCAACCACATCTGTATTTTTCCATTTTAATTGTGTAAGTTTTTGTATAAAAGTATGACAAATATCATCTAAAATAAACATCAAGATTGTAATTTTGTTTGGTTAAATGCTAAATCATGAATAGAATAATAACAGAGAGCCTTCAACATAGTATGTCCTATAAAGCTTATAGGGAATTAATGAAAAAGCTAGTCGCTGAAAAAGGAACTACAGGTCTTGAAAAAACAGAAGCATTAATTAATTATACCGTGCTTAACGATAGGCGGATGAATCGATGGGATAAAACCTTAAAACTATCTGAAGAATCTCAAACAAGATTAGCACATTTTCATGAAAATATTTCTTGGTTGGTCATTACAGAAAGTTGGTGTGGCGATGCCGCACATATTGTGCCTGTTTTGAATAAGCTAGCCGAAGCCATTAATATTGATTTTAGAGTAGTGTTAAGAGATGAAAACTTAGAGCTAATGGATACGTTTTTAACGAATGGAGCAAGAGCAGTCCCTAAATTGATTATGATTGATAATGTAACAGGTGATGTTATAAATACTTTTGGGCCAAGACCGAATGAAGCTACACAAATGGTTATTGATTATAAAGAAAAACATGGTGTTATAACTCCAGAATTTAAGGAAGATTTACAGCTTTGGTATAATAAAGATAAAGGAGAAAGTATAATAAAAGATATTTCTGAACTGCTTTGCCAATTAGAACCTAGTATTTGCCAACAAAATTAAAGGTAACAGAGCCCAATTGTGATCTTTTTCCTGGACTTGCGTTGAATTTTGCCTGTTTGGCATATTCTAAAGCACTTTCTACTAAGCAATCATTGGAAGAGGTTGAGGAAGAATTTACATAAGTATCAATCACATTTCCTTGGTCATCTACAGTAATATTAATAACAATTTTGCCACCATCTTCACATAAATAGATAGGAATTGGCAGGTATTCATCGGTTCTATCAACTAATGAATAGCTAATGGTACTCTTTCTATTATTGGATTTAACTTCGTTCTTTTTAGTGCTCTTATTCAAGAATGAATTAACTTTTGAAAACGATGAAACTTCTTCATGATTTAAATCTGAAATATCATTATTATCGCTTGATGATTGCTCAGACATGTCATTGTCTTGTTCAGATTGAGGTCTTTGATAATCTTCGGGAGGTGCAATGGGTTTATAGGCTTCGGCAAAAGGTTTAGCCTTATCAGTTTCATTAAAAGCTTTGTTGGTCTCAGCTTTGGCATTGTTTAAGCTTTCTAAAGCTTCAAGAACCTTAATTTCTTCCTCGGTAAGAGGTTTTTCCGGCTCCATTTCATAATAACTCTCAGTAGCTAATTTGTTTTGTTTCTTAATACTTAAATTAAAAACAGACAAAACAACCGTTCCCGATATTAGGAAGGTGAGAAGAAGAGATTTCTGTTTATTATTGAATTGCAAATATTAATACATTAATTATTAAGAATATATACGGCAATTTAACACAAAAAGTTTAAAATAGCATAAATTCAAGAAAAATGGAGATACTTGATAATCCTTCAAGGGTCTTGTAACCAAATCGTTTTCTAGTAAAATCTAACCCCATTAAAAAGGAATTTCTAAAGTTGTCATCAAAAGTTTGAAAACCAATACCAAATTTATACATATTGCCTTTTTCAAAAGACTTTCCTAATCCTAAAAGTGTTCCGTAACCACCTCTAATAAAGACATTGTCATCATCTGTAATGATATTGTATTGAAAATTTAGATAAGCTGGCGCAAAATGAAGTCCTTGTTGCGAATGATAATTATACTCAAAATTCAACCCTAATAGTGAACGTTTATCAAATTGATATCCAATAGTATTGTTTACAAACAGTGCGCTAGGATTAATCAAAGGTCCTGTATCATCGTCTTGGGTTAAAGTATATTCTTTATTAATAGTTAACGTCGTGGCTAAAGATAATTTATAAAAGAACCCACTTGTTTTTTCTGTTTCTATTTGTGAAAAGGAAGAAAACGAAATGGATAAAAGGATTAACGAAAAGAGATGAATTTGCTTTGAATGTCCGTAATGTGTCATAAGTCTGAAAATATAATGATTTTGTCATTCCGACAAAGGAGGAACCGCATTGATTTTCAATAGGTTCTTCATTTCGTTTCACTCCATTCTGAATGACAAAAATGGTATTATGAATGAATATGGACATTCAAAATTTGCTTCATAAATAGAGTTTTTACAAGCAATTCATATCAAGAATCATTCCGAATACAAGGTTTTTAAAAAGTCGTCCACACCTTTAGCATCATGTACATTAAAATCACCAATTTTGGTTCGTCTTAAAGCCGATAAGTGTGCCCCAGAATGGAGTGCTTTTCCAAAATCATGGACTAATGAGCGTATGTAAGTGCCTTTGCTACAAATAACTCTGAAATCAATATGTAAGTCATCAATTTTGGTGATTTCAAATTCTTGAATATGTACTTTTCTAGATTTTATTTCAACCTGTTCGCCAGCTCTTGCATATTGATATAGTCTTTTCCCATCTTGTTTTAAGGCAGAAAAGACAGGTGGAACCTGTTCAATGTCACCTATAAATTGTTTTGTGGTTTGGTGTATTAAATCTTCAGTAATATGTTTGGTTGAAAATGTTTCGTTTATATCTGTTTCTAAATCATAAGAAGGTGTTGTGCCTCCTAAAACCAAAGTGCCTGTATACTCTTTAACTTGTCCTTGAAACGTGTCAATTTGTTTGGTCATTTTACCGGTACAAATCACTAATAACCCAGTAGCTAAAGGGTCTAAAGTGCCTGCATGACCAACTTTTATTTTTTTTAGTTTGAAGGTTTTTTTTATTTCATAACGTAGTTTGCTTACTATTTGAAACGATGTCCAATGCAAAGGCTTATCAATTAAAAGTACTTGGCCAGAAAGATAATCTTCAGTAGTTAACATTAAACGGTTGTTAAAGGGTAAATAAAATAGTGAATAATTAACAACCCAATTCCTAAGACTATTCGGTAATAACCAAAAAGTTTAAATCCTTTTTTACTCAAATAATCAATGAATGATTTGATAGCTAATAAGGCCACCACAAATGCAATGATGTTTCCTATAATCAAATAATTTATTTGATCACTACTAAGTTGAAAACCAGCCTGATAATAATCGTATAATTTTTTAGCTGTTGCACCAAACATGGTCGGTACGGCTAAGAAAAAAGAGAATTCGGCCGCTGTTTTACGGTTTAATTTTTGGGTCATACCACCAACAATACTGGCGCCACTTCGCGATGTTCCCGGAATCATGGCTATAGTTTGAAAAAACCCTATTTTTAAAGCAGCACCATAACTTATTTTAGTATGGCTTTCAGGATTTTTTTCGTCTATAATTTCATTGGCTTTAAACCAGTCATCAACTTTCAACAAAATAAAACCTCCAAGAATCAACATAATGGCTACTACTAAGGGGCTTTCCAATAGCTCATCAATAATATCATTTAAAAGCAATCCAAAAATAACAGATGGAATAAAAGCGACTATCAATTTGAAGTAAAAATCAAGACTTTGGAAAAATCGCTTCCAATAGAGCACAACCACAGACAAAATAGCGCCAAGTTGAATAACAATTGTAAATAGTTTAGTAAAATCATTGCCTGCAATTTTCATAAAGGATGAAGCGATAATCATGTGCCCTGTTGACGAAATGGGCAAATACTCGGTAATGCCTTCAATAATCGCTAAAATAATAGCGTCTATACTATTCATTGTTCTTTATCAGGATTCAATAAAATGGCATAAATCTGGATTCCGAAACCAATAAGAACAAGCATTGGTGCCAAACGAATGCGTCTAAAGCTAAAGATTTCTGGGTTAAAAACGTTTGGGTCGTCACTTCCGCCACCAGACATTAAAATAAAACCAAGTGCAATGCAAGCAATGCCTATAAACATAAATTTATAGTTTTTTCTCCCAAACACAAAAATGCTTTTTGAGGCTTCTTTTCGTTTTTTTTCTCCCATGATTTATAACTTATCTTGTTGCAAAGTAACTTATTTATTTAAAATATTTGTGTTAATGCAATTGTAATTTGTTTTCCCAATAGCCAATAGTCAATAATATAACTGATCTGTTTTTAAATTCAAAAAACGTTGTGTTGCAATATGAGTACTAATCCATGTGATGATGATTCCTAAGGAAAATACAAAGGCAAAAAGTAGGCCTATCAATACTGGAGTATTTAATAATTCCAATTCTGGAAATGTTTTATTGAGATAAAATAGCACTACTGCCATTCCAGCCATTGCCAAAAGAGCACCAATAATACCTAAACGGACACTTTTCCAAACAAAAGGTCTCCTAATAAACTGTTTGGTGGCACCAACCATTTGCATGGTTTTTATGGTGAAGCGTTTGGAGTAAACGGAAAGGCGTATGGAACTGTTAATCAATAAAACAGCTATTAACGTAAAGATGCCACTAATTAATAATACCCAAAAACTTATTTTTTTTACGTTATTGTTCATTAAAGTTACCAAATCATTATCATAGGTTACCTCATCCACAAAGTTTTTGCTAAGTGCTTCTTCAGTAATTTTTTCTAATTTATCGGAAGTTACAAAATCTGCTTTTAAATGCACATCAATAGAGTTTTGTAAAGGATTATAACCCACAAAATCCATAAAATCTTCACCATTTTTGGCTTTCATAAATTCGGCAGCTTGTTCTTTCGAAACATATTCTGTGGTTTTTACATAATCTGCCATGGCCAAACTTTTTTCTAGTTGATTGATTTCCACATCTTTAGAAGTGTCTTTTAGATAGATTGTCAATACCACTTGTTCTTTAAAATGATCGGACACTTTTTTCGCATTTAAAACTAACATGCCCAATAATCCCAATAAAAAAAGCACCAAAGCGATACTTAATACAACGGAAAAATAGGAGGAAATTAACCGGCGCTTTTGATGATTTTCGAAGGATGAACTCATAGATAATTACTTAACGATGTAAAAATAATAAAGTATATTTAAACTCTATTTATATAAACTAAAACATATGAACATTGTTGTAATTGGTGCTGGAGGCGTTGGAGGCTATTTTGGAGGAAAATTGTCAAAAGCTGGTTTTGATGTCACTTTTGTTGTACGTGGCAAGCATTTTGAAACCATTAAAAATAATGGGTTGCTGATAAAAAGTATATTGGGAGATTTTGTTGTTCATCCTAAAGTAACAAATTCTATTCAAGATATTAAGAAACCCGATTTGGTTATTCTCGGTATTAAATCATGGCAAGTAAAAGAGATTGCACAACAACTTAAAACAGTTATTACCAAAGAAACCATGGTTTTGCCTTTGCAAAATGGTGCTGACAATGCCGATAAATTATTGTCTGTTTTACCAAAAGAGAATGTATTGGCGGGTTTATGTAAAATTGTGAGTAAAGTTGAATTGCCAGGAGTTATTAATCATTTTGCTTTTGAACCTGAAATTGTTTTTGCAGAATATAACAGTATGGACACCGTGCGAATTAAAGAAGTAAAGACAGTATTTGATAAAGCTGGTTTTAAAAACACAATTTCAGAAGATATTCAACTCGATATTTGGCGGAAATTCTTGTTTATTACTATGGTAAGTGGCATTGGTGCTATAACCAGAGTTATCTATAAATATTTACAGCAAAACGAAGAAATAAAACAGATAATATGGCAAACAGGTGAAGAAGTTGTTGCTGTCGCCAATGCAAAAGGGATCCAATTAAAAAAACAAGATATAGAATTTTCGATGCTGGCTTTTAATAATTCAGATCCAAATACAACGGCCTCCATGCAGCGCGATATGATGGAAGGAAAACCAAGTGAGCTCGAAAACTTCAACGGTTACATTGTTAATGAGGGTAGGCGATTAAATATACCAACACCAACAAATGCTTTTATATATTATTGTTTATTACCACAAGAAACTATGGCAAGAAGTTAATTGTTTTGTTTTTTGCTAACCAAATAGACCCCGATAACAACCAGTAAAAGACTTAGTATTTTAACTAAATTGATGTCTGCTTTGTATGTGTCCTGACCTAATAGTAATGCCGAAATCACAACTAACACAAAACTAATGGCTGGTTGTAGATACACATAACTTCCAGCAATAGATGGCGCTACCTGTTGTAAGGCGTAAATATTAAACAAATAGGTTAAAAAGGTAGTGCCAATTACCACAAAACCGATACTTAAATAGGTTTGCATGGTAAAGGCTTCATAATGGGTGTTTATTACATCATTAATTCCAAATGGTAACACAAAAACAAAGCCTAATAAAAATACCCAACTTATGATAGTAATGGGGTTGTATTTCATCATCAAAGGTTTTATTAAAACAAGATAAAGCGCATAAGAACAGGTGTTGATGAACACTAACACATTACCAAATAAAGAACTGGTTCCTTCAGTTTTATTTCCATACCAAACCAACAAAAAGGCACCAAGACCTCCAATAGTGATCCCCAATAATTTATATTTAGTAATTTTTTCTTTTAATATAAAGGCGCTAAAAATTAAAACCATAACCGGAATGGATGTGCTAATAATAGATGCATCAATAGGAGATGTTAAACTTAACCCGTGAAAAAACAAAAGCATGTTAAGCGCAGCTCCCAGAATGGCGCAAAGTATAATAATGGGATAATCCTTTTTGTCAATGGTCTCTTTTACAAAGTTTTTAATGATCCAGAATAGAAAGCCTGCGCCAATAAGTCTAAAAACGACTAAAGCAGATGGCCCAATTTTATCTGGCATAACTCCTTTTGCAATTATAAAATTAGCACCATAAATTAGGTTGGCTCCAAGAAGGGCTAAATGCGCTTTGTAGGTTTTGTTTTTCAAAAAGTGTTTTTTTAAAGATTACTGCGAAAATAGAAATTTGAAATTG